>BNJT01000806.1_pt1 | contig 49441 bp, 82 predicted proteins | sample 8540491 | NCBI WGS metagenome assembly BNJT01 (sample SAMD00202455, study PRJDB9452) | human saliva metagenome | host: Homo sapiens | reverse complement strand
ACAACAGTACTTTATCTTTTTATACTTTAGCTACTATTTAATCATTCATTTATTTTTTTTGAAAAATATACCATAGTCATTCAGAAAGATATTGCAAAATCTCTGTAATGGTAACTTCTCTTCTAACTTTTAAATCATAAAATCCTATATGTACATTGTCCTCGTATAACCAAATAAATCTGTTCCATATTTGGCAGAAAAATTTCAGAATCCGGAGCAATTAAAGATACTGGTCGCACCTAGAATTAAAGTTATCAGGATTAGAAATATATTCTTCATCATCAATAGAAGATAGTTCAGCTATTTAACTGAGAAATTGAAGATTTCTCATAAGTGTACTGAATCGGATAGCTCAATACATTATTTGGTGTCCATAACCAATTAAAATCACTATTATTCATCAGCAAGCAACCCTCCATTTTCAGATAATAACCTTTGTTCCCAACTGATTCCTCTCGCATAATCTATAGCTGACTTTGAAATCTTTGTATGTGAATATCAAACTAGCAACTAACATCTCTACATAAAGGCAAGGCTTCCTTAGTTGTTAATTTTGAAGACTGTAATCGCAAAGAATCAATGGAATTGCCCCATATTTATCAACTTGGTTAACATTTAACCCTGCTTTTAACAACATTGACATGATTCAGTTGCATACTCAACATCTACTTCCAATTATTTTAAATTGGAAATGAAATATGTAAGGCATTTCATTATCTGCGCCGTCTAACAATTATCATCAATTTTTCATCAACAAGAAACTGAATAATCTTTATTTTCATCTAGCAAAGTATTGTTAGTTAAACCATGTTCAACAAATTCAATTCTCTATGTGTGACTTCTGATTCACATCGCCCTTGTATGAGCGAATGAAACCTTCAAACGTTCCTTCTTGAGCTTACATCAAATATGTCCTGTAATATTATTTCTTTCTCCATTCATATTTATGACTTCTATTTGATTTTGGTACTTCAATTTGAAAGTTATAGGATTTGACTGGTTTGTTTTTAATCAATCTAGTATTTGAATCTATTGTTTAAACCTATCAAATTACCAAACCTTAATCATATGTCACTTTACTTAACCTTACGTTTGGTTATATAAATTCTTTATTTTGATCTCAAATCTTTCTTTGAAGCAAAACGAAAAAGTGTCTTTGAGGTGGATCCATATTGGCCTTCGCGATCGACACCAAATGCCATTATGAGGATCTCTAATATCGTTACATCCCAGCTTTGTGTTTCTTTTTCATTGTAATGATATGTCTCTCAACTGAGAACTTCTTAATATTATATCCACCCTTTTTCAGGATCAAACCAACCATCACCCTCGGGAGAGAGTTTTATCTTCCCATCTGTAGTGTAACTGGAATTAATTTCATGGGATTATGTGGAGTCTAAACTCAGGGAGGTCCGTTCACTCGCACCTGTCTCTTCTACTTGGACCTAAAGTGATGATTCCATTTTATAATATAGATCACAAGAGTTAGGATGGATATAGTAAATAGTAAGATGGTTAAATAACAAAAATCTGATTTTTTCAATTTAACTAACATCCTTATTTCATATTAAACTTATACTCACAAATTTATCCTATAAATTCCATTTTTAATAAATTTTCAATTAACTTTTCAATTTTAGTTTTAGAAGTATTAAGAAATAAAAAACAATCTTTATAATGAACAAAAGAACTCAGTAAAAATGTTAGTTTATAATTTGTTTAATGCGATAAATCGGAATCTTTAAAATTCTCCAGATTATTTATCTTTTTATTTCATTGTTTTCTGTATTTACGAATCTCTTCTCAATTTAGAATCCAATTGTAAGGCTTTATCATCTGACAAGAGTAATGGAATTATTTGAAATATTCACATAACTATGATGTATCAAGTCATCATTTGCAACCTCAAAATAAGGTAAAGCACCAAACTTAATATAACTGAAAGCTTTTCTTAAAAGTTGAGCTGGCGAACATACACAAATTGTTTTAAAATTTCTTCAAAAATCTGAGTTGCACATAACACTCCACTGTGAATTATAAACTCCTTGATCCTCCTTTATATTTTACATTCATTCATCACTATATATTACTGCACTATTTATCCCTTTTTCTACTAAATAATTTTTTCACACCGTTAAGAGAGTCTTTCATCTACTACTTCATTATTTTTATGAACACTTCCTGAACATAAATATATACACTTTCTCCTGATTGATTTAATCGATTATATAATTTATAGCCTTATCCAAGTTGTTGAAAACTCTTCAATAGATGATATTTTCCTTCATCTAATGGAAGCACAAGAACTTCAATTAATAAACTGCTGCCAGTTTGTCTTGACTTTATCATCCAAGTTCTGATGAAGATTTTAATAACTCTTCCCAATTTCAAATTTTCGAAATTCTTTATTTACTACCCAATGTTAGAGAAGCCTTATTCCAGATACTTTCAAAGTGATTCATCATTTCGAATAAGTTAAAACTTCTCATCTTGTTACACATCATCAACCTCTCACCAGTTAACATAAAATTTTCGACAGACTTATATGGAGGAAGAGTGAGTTCAACCATGCTTTCGTTGTTATTTTACCCTTTTGAAGGTTTTACTGAGATAAAATAAACGGTAAACGATACCCAGTTGAGTAATAGCGAATTCATCTTTTTCATACGTTTATAATACTCAAGTTGTTTAGATATCTTTGCAATTTCGCTATTTATATCTATGCCATTTTCTAAATATCCTTGTTCAAAGTTCAGTGGTTCTAGTCGTTTAATCTTATTTAAATATTGCTCTACCACTTTGTTATCTAAAATGTATGATTCATACTCGTTGACTATTTCACGAATCTCTTCTCACCAATCTTTTTGTTCCAGTTTTCACGACTTCTTTGCTCCACTTCTAAATTTTCAGTCATCTGTTAAGAAATCATTATCAACTCTGAGCACATAAAAAGCGAATTTTTCGTTACCTTTATCCATAGCTTTTTAGGGTGTCTTATTAGCACTAAAAACCATAACCCGATACAGCATACATCCAATCCTCCGTCTCTTTACACTATCTTCTTTCACATCCGTTTTAGAAAACTTCTTTGAAGCTGCATAAAAACCAGAGATTCCATTTTACTTTTGAAACTACAGGACATAGTTTGTCATTTTATCAATTACAAATAGTGCAAACCCTCCTGCTATGATTGAATTAAATGGTCAAACTCCCCCATAATGGCTTTCTTTCTTTATAACAAGTTCAGAAAAATATTAACAAATTCATAAAAAACCCCCAAGTTCATTTCCTATATTATAACATACATTTACTATTTATAAAGATCTCTATTCACTTAGTTCTAGTCCTTGGTAGATTTCAATGGCACAATTCTCATATCTCCAAGATTGTCAACTGAGTAGCGTTGATCACCATTTTTTGAACCAGCGTTCTAGAACGACATCATATATTATGGGATTTTCTTAATCCAAGCTTCATCAATCCCATGAGGTTTTAAATACTCTAAATTTCTGTTAGATTTGTTAGGTAAAAATTAGGTATCGAATCCCCTGTTTTCGACTGACGTGATAATTCTTTATATGTCCCAACTAGTTTTCCCTCATCCTTATGGAGTATATTGTAACTAGCTGTCATACGCTACCGACCATTTTAGAATCCCCAAGTTTCGACAATCGTTGAGTTTTGCGTCTCAGTGAGTCATATTTTATATAAAGATACCCCATCAGATAATAGTTGCTGGTATTCAATAAAAGTTTCTTCAAACCACAATCACTTTTAAACTTTCATTTCAGACAAGCCCACATCAAGTCCTATGGGAATTATCCAGTCTGGATCTCAAACGACTGACTTCATCTAGTTTTACTAAAATCAGCGAGTCCAGGTAAACACCACCAGGTTTCTGTATAGTTCATTTTAAAGACATTACTAAAAGATTCATACACTCTATAATAATTCTTTGATAGACATGATATATACTGAACAAAGTTAGAAAACCTACTACAGTTATGAGTACAATTTTTAAAATTTTTCATGACTTTTCCTTATCTAGAACTTATATAATTTACAAAGTAAAATACATTTTAGATACTCTTATTTCAGAGACAAGATAAAATGACGCAAAATCCTTTTATAAGCTTTTATCTTTAGCAACATTTTATAATCATGGTGTTCATCAGTGGTTCAGATGATGGACTTCTCAATGGTTTGTGAAATTCTTCCTTGTATGTAGAGTCTTCTCAAAAAGTCCGTTTTTCCCACGAAACTTGAAGTAATCAAGAGATTTTCTGCAACCGTCAAGGCATGAGGGGCAGTCTCATCTTGGGATTTGAAAACATGAGAGAAAAATGCCTGCCTTTCACAGGGCTTAAATGAGTCACATCTCACCCATGATGCGAATATCATTCCACAATAAGGGCATCCCTCATGATGTTATTGTAGTGGGTTGACTTGTCGCACCATTTGCACCCAAAATTGTAATGAAGTCATGTTCATAATGTCCAGCGAAACATCGTTTAGATAATTTTCCTCGTCGTTTCATTTGTCACAATTTTTGTGCATTTAATTCTACAATTGCTGTCATTTGCTTAACTTGACCTTTCAAGTATTTATCCTTAAGAGTTAAAATTACCGAAGCAAGTTGCTAGGATAAGAGCACTGTACAAACGGAGGTAGCTAGTATTAAAGCCGAGAGCAATAACGCCCCATACCAAGAATCAGATAACTGATGAACCAACAACAATAGTAACCAAACGCTCTGTTAGGGTAAGACTTTGAAGAGGACTTCACCGATAATCAAGTTAGCAAGACCAACTACGATAACCCTGATACCACGAGAGAAACATGTCCGCGTAACCTTCTTGTTGTACCATGCACCACAGCAAGAGCGATCATATTTGACAAGACCGCCCATAAGCTCCATATGACCAGAGTTGATACCAAAACCATGGCCACATCCGATTATCTCCTGTTATATAAGCTTTGTCCTAATTTAGTATCTAGGAAGAAAAGTACTATAAGGAGTAACTAAAGTCACGCAAAAATTAAACCTGTAAAACAAATTGATTGGTCTCTCAGTACGAAAATGGAAGAACATCCGAATTTGTTTAGTCCCAAGGAGCCCCAGATTAGCACGACCCATTATCATGAGCATACTAGAAATTACAGTCAAGAATTGAATCTAGACAAGAGAGTTGTATTTTATCTTAGTATAGAGGCGACCAGTCGCTAAACCCAAAGACAGCCTGCTCCAACAGCTACTTTCATGTAGCAAGAAAGGATTAACGCCTTGAGTAATCATGTGTTATTGCTGCAGCTCCCCTAGTGGGAAGGAGTCTCAGTTGTCATATCTGGGAAGTTTAGAATTCTAAAGGTCATAATTTTAAACCAAGGATAGCTCCACAAATCCTTGTGAAATAATTCCGATACTATCATGTTACATTCATTTCCTCTCTTTAGTACCTGGAGGAGATGTATCCAACTCCTCCTGTTTTCTTATTCGATCACTTGACCGTTTCTTTAAGACTGATTCAGATAGTGATTCCAAGTTCTTGAGCCAATTTTGCTGATAACTGATTTACCAGTTGAGAAGACATTTACTGGAGTATTTGTTTTCCAAGACTTTTGCACCCATTTTACTGAAGAAATAAACACCAAGATCGTGTTGGTCAACACCGATGCCAAACCTCCTGCTTCTATCATTGCTGTTGCGCTAGATTGGTTTTTAGCTGTTTGGTTACTTGATAACCCAAATGTTGATGCGATTGTGTTGTCAATTGAACCCAGGACTACCCATTTCTTTACCAGTCATAATGCAACTGTTGAAGCTATTTCGCACAGTTGATGGAATAAAAGTTTCTACCTTCTCAACCCAGCTTTTTCTGAAGTAAGCTTGAACTCTTCAACTTGTGATTTAGAGTTGTCTTCACTTACTTGAGAAAGTGTCTGATTGCTCTTTTAAACATCCTTGTTAAGGCTTTAATTAATTCAACCGTTATGAGCAGGGTTGTGAAGCCGGGTCGAACCTGATGTTTACCACCTGGTTTTCCAAATTGTTACGAGGTTAGCACCAATTGGTCTGTTACTGGCCGCCATGATAACAGGAAGGTCTTTGTTGCGCTTATGAGATCTTTTGCGCCGCCAGGTTGCAATACTGACAACGACACCATTTCCATTTGCCAACACCAATTGTTTACTCATTGTAGCAACCTACTTTGATTCCACCTTGAGTTCATAAAATCAATTTTAACCCTGATCACCTCTTTTATAGCCTTCTTCGCAAGTCCATCTTGGATACCCTTGGTAAATCAAGTCGAGGATGGATGGCTGACAACCACACACCAACCCATTTTATTAGTTGTTTCCTGTCTTTGTTTCTTGTTTTGTTAGAGAGTAGATTAGCTTCCACCAACTAAAACCTTCGCTTCATCTTTGCGATAGACCAGTTGAAACGTTTTATTCACTTTTATTTCTCTCTTGTTTTCCAATCGGTCTCTTCTTCTAATTTTACATTTTAAATTGCTTAACCGCCGTCGCCATCGTTTGAATTCCATCATTATCCCTCCCTCATAGAAAGTCCGCCACAAAACCGTGAGGACGTCGGATGCATGGTGCCACCACCATAGGGAATATCCTTATCTCTCAATCTCGCTTCACGAGTTGCACTGTAAGGTGTGTGCACTGAATTCTTACATTTCAAATTCTTTATAACATTCAGCCTAATTTTCTACTTCACTTTCATCTATCTGTTTCACCAACCATGACTCTCTAAAAATTTCAATGATTACTTTGAATGGTTAAATTATAACATTTTAAAATACTTGTCAAGAGATTATACGAATTACTTTTTAAAAGTAAAATTCTAGATTTTCGAAAAAGACGTGATGGAATTAGCCCGAATTACGCAAATCCAGTAGCAATTCCGTTAATGGTCGTATGAATCAATCTTTCCTCATGTGTAGATAGCTCTCCACGGCGTTGGCGCTTGATTAACTCAAGCTGGATGTAGTTTAGAATATTGAAGTAAGGCATGCGATATTTTAGACTGAGCTTTCAAATATGGGTTTTCAGCCAAGAGGTCGTCTTGCCCTTCGATAGCCAAAATGACATCCTTGGTCAACTGCCATTCATCCAAGATAGTATAGTAGATCGCTTGCACTTCTTCACTTTCACAAAGTTGTGCGTACTCAAAAGCAATATTCATATTTGACTTAGACAAGACCATGTCTACGTTCGATAAAAGTGACTGGAAGAAAGGCCAGTTTTTATACATGTCACGAAGGATTTCGATATTTTTAGGATCTTGGTCGATAAATTCCTTGAAACTTGAACCAACACCATACCAGCCTGGGAACATAACACGACTTTGTGACCATGAGAATACCCAAGGAATAGCGCGCAGACCACCGATTTCAGTAATGGTTTTACGAGCGGCCGGTCGAGAACCAATATTGAAACTTGAGATAGCCTTGATTGGACTAGACTCAAAGAAATAATCATAGAAATGTTCATTTCCGAATACGAGTTCACGGTAAATATCATAGCTACGACCCTACAACCCCGATCCATAATTGCTTCATAGCGATTTGAAGTATTAGTGTCGCTCTTCTTTTTGAGTAATCATACGGTTGATTGCTGCTGAAACCAACATTTCAAGGTTATAGTAGGCTGCATCCTTGTTTCCGTATTTATTTCCAATCACTTCCCTTGCTCGGTCAAACGGATACGATCTTTTGATAGACTTAAGTGGCTGTGAGGCAATAGCGTCATAAGTAGGCCACCACCGACCAACTGTACCACTACGACCGTGGAAGAAGGTTACCTTAACACCAAACTCATCACCGATGGCTGTCAATTGTTGTTGTGCCTTGTAGAGTGTCCAACAAGAGGATAGATAACCACCATCCTTGTTACTATCAGAGTAGCCAAGCATGATTTCTTGGTAATTGTTTTTGAAGCAACCCATTTCTTAGCAAGTGGTAGAGAGAAATACTTTCTCATAGTTTCTTCAGAACGATCCAAGTCTCTCGATCGTTTCAAAGAGTGGAACAATCTGAACACGCGCTTTTTCAGCATCCACCAGACCGACTTCTTTTGAGCATAATTGCCAATTCAAGCATATCTGATACGCTGGTTGCGTGGGAAATAATGGTTTGACGAATAACGTCTTCTCCCCAAACGGTCTTTTTAATTCACGAGCTGTTTGGAAAAATAGCTAACTCTTTTTCGAGTAGTTCAGACTTCTCAGCATGGGTTGCGGACAAGATCCGAGGATCTTCTAATAGCTCATGTAAGAGCAAGTCACATTTTTCATCTTCTGATGGATCACTATAACGATCTATTAATTCCGGCAGATGCTAACAATTCTGCAACACAGGCTTCATGGACACTAGAATCTTGACGCATGTCGATAGAAGCCAAGAAGAAACCAAAGACTTCTACAGCTTCTAAGAGCTCAGCGAACTCACCAGTAAGCAAGGCCTCTGCCTTATTTTTCGAAGCAATGAATCCTTTAATAATAGCGGGAGGTCTTGTTTTAAATTCTTCGACTGTTTCATAGTAAGGAGGACGATCTCAGCCAATTCTTGAATTGCTCCTGAAAGGCGATTACCAATGTAATCTGTAATCACTCCCTGTTGATGCCCTTTGAGTACCAAAAAGACGTTCAACAGGATGCCGTTCATCAGCTGACGAGCCAACCACAGACCATTCTTTTTCAAATTCAAGAGAGTTTGAATCAATTTTGACTGAATCAAGTGAAAGGCACGACGATAAGGTTCTTTTTCACGAAAGACAGATGTATCTCCAGAACGAGCTGCCATTTCTTCAACAGCTTGGCTTGTTTTTGACAAATTAGTCGATAGAGAGAAGGTGCGATAGAGACTTGAAATCTTGCTGATATAGTAGTTCAAGACTACTTCACTTTGAATGGTAGCGGAACGCATAAGCGTCTCAGCTGTCACGAATGGATTCCCATCACGGTCTCCACCAATCCACATTCCCATGGTGATAGGTTTTTGCTTGTTTTAGGTCAATTCCCTGCTCTTTTGCAAGACGCTTATACTCTAACATTAGATTTGGTACAGCTTGTAGGAAAGAACTATTGTAATATTCCATCACGTTTGTGATTTCATCTCGTTACTTTCAGTTTCTTCTCACGAATCATATCCGTCTGCATGATAATCTCAATGTAGCGACGAAGATCATTGTGCCATTTTTTTCTTTGTTAATAAGGCCCCATTCTCACATCACGGTATTTTACGCAAGAGAGTATGGATATGATTAGTCAAGTCCAGCATACTCTTACGTTGAACCTGAGTAGGATGGGCTGTCAAACAGGAACCACGTTCAGGTGTTCCAGGATCTCAGCAGCGTTTTCTTTTTCAGCCACCATTTTGATAGTTGTTGACAATTTACCCAGATAATCTTGATCAACATTATTTAGGTGGTTAATCTCGTAAGCCAAGTCTACGTCTTCGGAAATGTTAATTAAGAGTGGTAAGATAGAGAAATATCTTGAAATGTAGACCATTTCGTCGTTTGATAGACTAGTTACTACTTTATCAAGTCCTTGATAGTCTGCTGCAGTCGAAAGTTCTTTTAACTGCATGATTTTATCAAAGGTCTCTGGTGCAAGCATGTTTCTTGTAATATCTTCGAGCATTTCTGTCAAGATTTGCACTTCTTCTTGTACGACAGCTTTGTTACTAAAATTTTCTAACTTTTGAAGAGACATTTTTTTCTCCTTGTCATATTATGTCTTAGAGTTGCGCTTCTAATTCGCGATAGAGTTTGAGCACGTTTTTCGCTGGCATCAATATTCAACACAAAAGGCGATGGCTACTGATAGGACCAAGAGACTGTTTCCTCCTTGCGATAGGAAGGGGAAAGTTACCCCTGTTGAAGGGATCAAGCCTGATATACCGCCAATATTAACGAATACCTGTATCAGAATCATTCCACCAATACCGATTGCCACCATTGAGTTGAAAGGATCTCTCGCTCTAATACCGACTAAAAATAATACGAAGAATCAAGAAAATAGAAGAGCCAAAAATAAGACTAGCTCCTACAAATCCAAACTCCTCTATCACAATCGAAAAGACAAAGTCTGTATGAGCTTCTGGTAGATAACCTCGTTTTTCAATGGAATTTCCTAATCCAAGACCAAACCAGCCACCGTTAACCATTGCATAGTAAGAATTAGCCAACTGATGCCCGTGATCCTGCTAGGTCATTAAAGGGCTGAAAAAAGCACTGAACCGCTTGGCAACATAACCAAATACAGGAATTTTTGAGAATTTTTCAACACCGATAAAACCGAATGGCAGTCAAGGAAAAAATGGATGTTCCAGCCAGCAGTCCCAGAATAGTTGTGAACCACCGATAAGCTATTCCACTGATGGTATACATGAGCAAGGATACTAAAATCAAGATGGTTGCATTTCCAAGGTCAGGGAAAATTGCCAAACTTCCAATCATGACCAAGAGGACAAAACGCCAATCAGTTAAAGGCTCTTAGCAACCACTGATTAGGGTTAAAACTTGGAAGTCATAAACCGCAATCTCATCTTGTTGTTTTGAAAAACGTTGAGCCAAGTACCAAATGATAATAATCTTTAGATACTCTGCTGGTTGAGTTGTGCACCAGGGCCAACCTCGATCCAGCCATATACCCATTGATGGAGAGTACTGATTAAACGTGCTAGAGCTAGAAGAATCAGCCTCGACAAACATGACAATAAAGAGCAAGCGCTCATTACGGAGAAATCCTAATTTTTAATTTATAAATTAAGGCTATTAAGAATAAACTGGCTATCCAGAAAATTCCCTGATTTCGCACTAGATATAATGCACTCTTTCCTTCCTGGATGAGGGACGCACTAGTTGTCGAATAAACTACAATCAATCCCTAAAACGGATAACAGTAGATAAGGAATCAAAATTGAATAATTCAGCAGGTGCACTTTTTACTTATTTTTCTCATAGTCACCTATCTTTCGGAAAAATATTTTTATTTTCCTTATTATTTCTAGTTTTTACATGCTATTATACCATTTTTGTAGGCTAGAAAAAACTCTTACAGTGAAAACATCTCGAATTTTTACTTAAGACTGACTTCGACTAGAAATGTAAAACACTTTAATGTTGTGTTTTTATGATAATCAAAAACTACCTCCTGATAAAGGAAGGTAGTTTATTACTATCTTAGTTTGATGAACTACTGCTACTGTCAGTAGTTGCTTCACCCTTGATGTACTGAGTAAAGATATTTTGGAAAGTTTGGTCTTTGACTTTGATGTTGGCATCTGTCAATTCTTTTTACCGATAACACCTTGAACAAAGGTAGCACTCATTTTTGTTTTTGAGTCAAAATAATTGTTTTTGAGTTTTTCTTTATAATCTTCTAGATTTGAAGATTTTTTTCTGACTTCTTAGTTAGTTTCACAATGTAGAAACTACTTGTATAGGCTTGTGTTCCTGGTGCAGTGATGACATCTGAAATACCATCAACATCAAGTGCAAAGGCTGCTTTCTTAACGGCATCTGGCAATTCTGTAGAGGCAGAATCAAAGGTGATCTCACCACCATTTTCCTTTGTTTTTTCGTCTGTTGAGTTGTCTTTTGCAAGTTGTGCAAAGTCAGCACCTGACTCTTTTGCCTTGGCAAGAATTTCCTTAGCTTTTTCTTCACTATCAAGTTTAATAATTTGAGCAGTTACTTCTGGAGTATACTCTTCGAAAAGCTGTAGTTTTCATCTGTTAATTCAGCTTCTGCAGCCTTCTTCACTGCAAACTCAACTAATTTACTTGTTCGGATTTGAGCCTTACGACTTTCCAGCAGTCATACCTGAACGAGCTAGAACTGTTTGATAGCTATCACCATATTTCTTTTGTTCTTCTGCAACGGCATCATCTACTTCTTTATCACTAACTTCTGAACCGTACTGTTTTTCAAAAACTTTTTGAATGGTCATGTTAAGCAGGACTTGTTGAGCAGTTGGATTATTTTAACTTCATCGTAGAATTGATGTTCTGTAATCACATCACCCTTCATACTCGATCGAGTCTGCTCCTTGAGAGCTATTGGAACAAGCAGCCAAAGTAGCTACTGACAACAAGGTGATTGCTCCTGCCATTAGTTTTTTCTTCATTTTTACTCCTTTTAATTTACAAGATAAAACGATTACCTTATCTATTTTACTGAATTGTCTTAAATTTATCTGAAAATCAATCAATATCGGGTAGTTCAACTCTGCTGTATTTTTCTTATCATGAGAATTCCGTCTCCAAGAGTGAACCAAAAGTAGCGGTTAATCCTGATTGTCCAAAGTCGCATCAAAGAGTCGTTGTAAGTCCCTGATAGATGGTTCGTTGGCCTCTACGCACTTCCATGATATCCTTGGCCACATCACCACCCTGGAAAATATCATCCAAGACTACCACTCCCCCAACTTCCAAACGTTTGAGGATTTCTGGTAGAAAAATGATGTACTTGGATTTAGCAGAATCCATAAATACAAAGTCGTAGGACTCTGTTAAGGTCGAAAGGACATCCACAGCATCGCCTTCTAAAAGGGTAATCTGCTTGCGACTATCAAAGCGAGCAAAATTCTCCTTGGCAAAACCAATCATCTCGGGATTACGGTCAATTGTCGTAATCTTTGACTCTGGTGAATGCTCTGCCATCAGAAGAGCAGAAAAGCCAATTGCTGTGCCAATCTCCAAGATGTTTTTAGGTTGCATGGTTTCCATGAGAAAGCGGAAATAAGCAACCGTTTCATGAGGAATGATGGGAATATTTTCCTTGCGAGCGAACTTCTCTAATTCCTTGAGTGAGCCAGTCACTTGCTTTTGTCTGTGACGCATGAACTCGACAATCTCATGCTTGACAACAGGACGACGCATATTGTGATTGGCATTTTTGCTATAAGACTTTACCATCTGCCTTATGCCAATCCTAATTTTTCAACAAGAGCTTCAAACTCATCTAAACGACGTTCAAAGACAGCAAAGGCATCGTTGAGGTAGTCTTCCTTCTCCATATCAACGCCTGCTTTTCTCATGACATTAAGTGGATAGTCTGACTTCCCTGCTTTGAGGTAATCGATATAGCGATCACGATCTTCTTTTGCTACCATGAACAATCAGCCAAGGCTGAAGCTGCTGCAAAAGCCTGTTGAATATTGATACATATAGTAGTTGTAGTAGAAATGTGGAATACTAGCCCATTCATATTGAATTTTCAGGATTGTCTTCTTTACTCAAACCATAGTAAGTTTCATTCAAGTCAGCATAAAGCTCATTTAAGAACTCACTAGTCAAGACTTCTCCATTTTGGTCAGCTTGGTGAATAGCATGTTCAAATTCAGCGAATTGAGTTTGACGGAAGACTGTTCCACGGAAACCATCTAAGAAGTTGTTTAAGATTGCAAAAGCGAGTTGCATCATCTTGAACTTCCTCTAAGAGTTTTTCTGTTAGGATATTCTCATTAGTTGTTGAAGCAATTTCTGCTATTGAATAGTCTCCATAAACGTATGGCTGGGTTTCACGAGTATAGCTAGAATGCATACTGCTGACCAGTTTCATGGACAAGTGTAAAGAGATTATCTAGATTGTCCTGCCAGTTAAGAAGCATAAAGGCATTAGTATCGTAGGAACCACCAGAGTATGCACCTGAACGCTTGCCTTGGTTTTCATAAACATCAATCCAACGTTCGCTAAGGCACGTTTAACACGACTCAAGTAATCATCACCAAGAACTGCCAAAGCTTCTTCTGCCTTCTTCAAGGCTTCCTCGTAAGTAAAGCTGTAGTCTACTGAAGAAAGTGGTGTATAGACATCATACATCTTGAGGTCTGGAATACCCAAGATTTTCGAACGTAGTGCAAGATAACGATGCAAGAGTGGCAAGTGTTTGCGAACTGCTGACACTAAATTGTCATAGACACTTTCTGGTACAAAGTTAGCCGCAAGAGCTGCCTGACGAGCACTCTCATAATTGCGAACTTTAGCACGGTAGTTTTGGACTTTGACATTGGTCTGTAGAGTTTTAGCATAGGTGTGCTGGAACTGCTCGTAAGTAGCATAAAGTGCTTCATAGGCACAACGACGTACTTCTCGATTTTTTGATTCCATCAAACGTACGTAGGTTCCGTGAGAGAGCTGCACTTCATTATCTTCGTCATCCAAAACGTAAGGGAAAGTAAGATCAGCATTGTCTAGAATAGCAAAGGTTTCACTTGCAGACCCAAAGATTTCACTGGCTCCTGCAAGCAATTCTTCTTCACGCTGTGAAAGAACATGATCTTTCTTTTGTAAGAGCTGATCAAAAAAGTGTTTATAAAGCTCAAGTTTAGGTTCAGCAACCAAGAAAGCAGTCATTTGTTCCTCAGTAATCTCCATAAACTCTGGCTCGTAGAAAGAAAGAGCCTGATCCAGCTGGCTATAAAGCGTCATAGCCTTAGCATAGTATTCTTGGTATTTAGCTTCACGCGTGTCTTGGTCATTTTTCATATGCGCATAGACATAAAGCTTCTCCAACTGGCGCTCTAACTCTAGAGAACGTTCAGTAATTTCAAGCAAGCTCTGAGCGCTGTCTAAAAGTTGACCTACATATTGGTCAACTGTTTCCACTTCCTCTGACAGTTGCTTGAGGGCTTCTTCCCAAGCCTGATCAGTAGCAAAGATCGTTGATAGATCCCATTTGTCTTTTTCATTTATTTCATTTCGTTGTAATACCATAAGATTCCTCCATCCTTTCTATTTTACCACATTTTTTAAGAAATATTGCTGATAAAAAGCTGGGGGATAGAGCTTTTGTGTGTCAGTTTTGGGATTTTCTTGATAATAGGCCTGAAAATTATCGTAATAGCCCTGCAAATCCAGAGTTATCTGACAAAAATCGCCCTCTCTCTATGGGTCTTACTTGGGGATACCAGTCTTGTATTTCCAAATTCAGTAGATTTTTCCTTGAGCATAAGCCTCCCCCTGTTTCCTCATCCAGTAAGGATTTTTATAATAGAGTTGTTGGCGAATATAGTCGCAAATCGTTTCATCTTGTGATACATCCATACTTGCTATTCTTTGCTTCTGATAGGGAAGCCGTAAAATCTCTATGAGATTGCCTTGCCCATAAGGAAACTCCCTTATTTTATAATAAAGATTCCCCTTCAAATCTTGATGGATCATGTATTTCAAGCGAAGTATGTCCCTTTGCTGATCTAATTCCCATAGATGAAAGCCCATATTTTGACTAAAGGAAAGCAAGTCTCTTTGGAGCTGAGTCAAACGTTCCTTTAACCAAAGTTTTTGACCGACTAGCCAAAGTACTTGGTAGCCATTTTTTCGATAGCCCAGGCTTCTTTCCTCCAAAAGTTGGCGAGAAATAGGACTACACTGAACTTCTAAGGCAAGCTGTTTATTGACTAAAATGTCTGCAATTTGTTTTAGTTGAGGAATGGGACATTCAAGCTCGACCTTGTCATTTTTCATCGCCCAATTAAAAAGGGCAACCTTATTTTCCAGATGCTCTAGACTCTCATTTTCGTAGTAAAAATCACACTGTTTGAGCGATACATGGGCAAAATGCGTCCGTAAATTCTTCCCTTTTCTTAATCGGAGCAAAGCTCCACAAGCTGGACAGGTATAGCTTTGTTTAACTAATTTATCCTCCAAGGCATTGACTAAGCTTCCTTTTTCATCTCTGGCTAAAAACATATATATCCCCCTTTTCTACTTTATTCGAAAAGGATAAGAAAAAGGCTGAGCAAACCAGCCTCATGGATTATTTAACGAATTAAGAGAGGAATCTTATCCCCTTTTTCTTTTTAATCTCTTTTCCAACATAGGGATGATGTTAGAAATCTGATCATTTTTTATGACTAGGACTCCGTACTCATGGCAACGATTGATATATGCTGGATTTATTTTCCCAGAACAAACAATTAGTTTTAGACAACTTTCCCCAGCAAAATGATTGGCGTAAACCTCTAATTCATTAATTGCCTCTACTGATAAGTCTGTCATTTTGCAGGAAATAAAAACAATGGACCGACCTTTACGAAGGACAACATCAATCTCATTTTGGACATTATCAGCTTAAGGGAAAATACCATTCCAATCAATTTCAGCCCCAATCATACATTCATCAAAATACTCTGACTCTAGCGCTAAAAGATAGAGATAGAGTTCCAAAATGTGACCTTTGCTACGACAAAGGAGTTGGGCCTCGGGGCTAGAAAAAGTATAACTAACGCGATTAGAAGTTTCCTCTTCAATATGGAGCAAGTCAGCATCTGTTAATAAGGAAATGATGGATTTAGGGTAATAATAACGTTTCCCATTATTCTCTAGCTCTTTTCCTGTTTCAGAATGAAGATTACTCGTCTTTGCTAGAGCAAAAAATTGAGTTACTTTTAACCATTCTTCTGGATTTGAGAGGGCGCTATTTGCCAATTTTTTGATAGCAGCAATCTGTTTAGGCGTATGGAAAGGTTGCTTGGACTTTAGTAGTTTACCACCACGTAGGGCAATCAACTGCTGGATGGATAGGATTGGGACCATCAAGTCCTTTTTCTCCAATTTCCCAAGTTTCCAGTCATACTGCAGACCATGGTCAACATCCATTGCAAGAAGCGGTATCTTTCTCTCCAAAGCATACTGATAAAGAGATAGAGCTAGTAAAGAGTCTCCTCCAAAAACATCAAAGGTTATTTGTTTGTCATTTGTGAGGATAATATCCAGATTCTCTGCTAGATTTTCAAGACTTAGTTGCCTAAAGTGAACCTGTTTTATACGTGGGACTTGCTTCGTCAAAAAATGTTTCAATGACAACTTTTCTTCTTCGGAGATTTTCTTCCTAGCAAGAAATAGGATCTCGTCATAGTCACTCACGAAGGCTGGATAGACATTTTTCTCTAAAGAATGGCGATCATAGATTTCTACTAGCAAACCGGTCATGCTACTACCTCCCTATACAAACATTGGATATTGCATGGAAACTTCTAATTGTTTGAAAATATCCATAAAAATTCTGGCTACTTAAACTTTTTGTCTACACTTCTAGTATAGCATAATTACAACAAGTCACCCTCAAGTATTTATATAGAAAAAAACGAATAAAAAGATTTTTATATCCTCTATTCGTTTTTATTGTTTATTTTACTTTTTAGCCAACATGGTCGCAAAGCGTAGTTGGATACGATTACCATTTTCATCACGACGGTGCAAATGACCAGGATTTTCATTATACTCAACCAATTCCCAGTCCTTATAATAGTCTGCCAGTTCCCATCTTTTAAATGTGAATGGGAAATCAACTGAACAAGGATAATCATCCGTATCCATGGCTACAGACAATCAAATTATAGCCACCGATAGAGGTTTGTTCCTGCATATTTTTGATAATAGCTGGAATACGATCTGCTTGTAGAAACATGAGAACAACAGTCGATACGATAAAATCGTAAGTTTGTCCAATCGTTAGCTGAATTGATATCGTATAGTCCAACAGGCATATCGATATCTTCTTGCTCCACAATGCTTTGCAAGATTTCAAGGGAAAGCTCATTTTGGTCAACTGCTGTAACATCAAAGCCATGTTGAGCGAGAAAGAGTGCATTTCTTCCCTGACCGCAACCTAGGTCTAGTGCCTTACATGGTTGGACAGTCTGCATAGCTTCTAAAACTTCCGAATGAACGGGATTGCTATTGTATTTCTTAGGGAAATAATCCTCCGGTTTACAATAAAATTCCAAATACCATTCCACATCATCTGTGGCAGCTTCTACTCTGTGCCGGGCTTGAGGTTGAGCCATAGGATTATCAGCACCTGCTTGAAAAAAGGTGCTCAGCTATAACTTCTCCTCTTCAGTCAACTCAATAAACTTAAGAGTCCCTTTTAATACGGTAATCTTGCCCTCAGGTCCGACCTTAGTATTGTGTGTTTTCTTCGAACAGCTTCTGGCATGGTGTCTTTTATTCCAGACAGGCATACGTTTGTAGGCAACTAGTTTTTCCATATTCTTCACTCTTTCTATCGGTGGTTAACAGCTTTCATAACACGCGCAATATCACGATCTTGCTCACGGCGTTTGATAGACTCACGTTTATCGTAATCGTGTTTCCCTTTTGCTAATCCTAAAAGAAGCTTTGCGTAACCATCTTTATGTAGACTTTTAAGTAACCAGAGTCATTCCAGTCCTTTTGTTTCTTGCTCCAACTTTTGGATTTGTTTTTATGAAGGAGAAGTTTACGACGACGTTCTACTCCTCATTCCAGATGTTGCCTTCCTCATAAGGAGCGATATGGACATTACTCAGCCAAACTTCCCCATTCTTAACCTGAGCAAACCCATCTTTCAGATTGATGCGGGCTGCTCGAACACTCTTGATTTCAGTTCCTGTCAGGACCATTCCTGCTTCTAGCGTATCTACGATTGTATAGTCGTGGTGCGCCTTTTTATTTTGCGCGACGACCTTTCCCTCGCCCTTTGCCATGCTTAGCTCCTTTCTTTGCTACTTCCTTATAAAAAGGTTTCTTGCTTTTTTTCTTCTTGTCCTTTGAAGAATGCTTACGCTTATCACTTGAACGACCAGCTTTTCTCTTGTCTTCTTTCTTATCTGAACGACGACTTCTATCCTTACGACCAGAGTCTTTCAAACCTTTCTCAATGACATCAAATTCACTTGGAATAAAGGAGAAATCAATCTCACCAGTCATCTTATCTGCTCTTTCAACACGAATACGTATCTGTTGTCCCACTCGAAAAGTAATTCCTGATTTCTCCCACGAAGGGTCAAATCACGTTCGTTAAAATGATAAAATTCAGGCAGATTGGTAATGTGAATCAAGCCCTCAACTGTATTTGGCAATTCAACAAAAAGACCAAACTTGACAATACTTGAAACGACTGCATCATACTCTTCACCCACAAACTCTTCCATGTATTCAGCTTTTTTCATGGCTTCAACTTCACGCTCAGCCTCAATAGCTCTGCGCTCACGATTTGAAGACTGGGTCGCAATCTCTGGAATGACCTGTTCAAAATGTTCTGCTATTTCCTTGGAACGTCCATAGTCACGAATCATTCAGGTGAACCAAGAGGTCCGATAACGGCGAATCGGACTGGTAAAGTGGGTATAATATTCCGCTGCTAGGCCATAGTGACCATGATTATGCTCAGAATAACGAGCCTGTTGCATAGAACGCAGAAGCATCATAGAGAGAACATCCGCATAAGGCTCACCCTCAACAGCACGCATGATGTCTTGGAGGGCTTCCGGCTAATCTCACTGGCAGTTCTCGTAGATTCGCAAGCCAAAAACTAGAAGCGTAATCAATAAACTTCTGAACTTTTTCAGCTTTAGGCTCTCATGGATACGATAAAATAAAAAGGTAGGTCCAGCTTACTAAAGTGCTCGGCAACTGTTTCTGTTGGCAATCAGCATAAAGGACTCAATCATACGTTCCGCAGTCCCACGATGACGAAGGACAATATCAACTGGCTACCTTTTTATCGACTAAAAATCTTAGCTTCATTTGTATCAAAAATTGAGGGACTCCACGCTTAATTCGCATACTTTTCTAAAGTCTCATGGAGCTTAGCCATGAGTTCGATACTTGGAACAATTTTCTTATAGTCTTGTCTCTTTTCCTCATCGCCTCGCTAAGATGTCATTTACATCACTATAGGGTCATACGGTAACTTGTCTTGATAACAGTTTGAGTAATAGTGTACTACGAACACGACCATGTTTATCAATCTCCATAATTGCAGACTGGGTCAAGCGGTCCAATTGGGGATTGAGGGAGCAAATTCCATTAGACAGTCGTTCTGGTAGCATCGGAACTACATGGTCTGTCACATAAACAGAAGTCGCACGATTGAGGGCTTCTTGTCAAGAGCAGAACCTTCCTTTACATAATAAGAAACATCCGCGATATGAACTCCAAGTTCAAAATTTCCATTCTTCAAGGGCTTGATGTGAACTGCGTCGTCCAAGTCCTTAGCATCAGCACCGTCAATCGTAAAGGTAATTTCATCTCTTAGGTCCAATCGTCCTTCTATATCCTCTCTGATGGAGCATCTGGTACACTTTCTGCTTTCTTTAATAACAGCCTCTGGAAACTCTGAGACAATATCCATAGACTCTAGGACTTCAAGGACATCAATCCCTGCATCCGTTGAATGTCCCACAACATCTAGGACACTCGCCACAAAGAAGTCGTGTTTCTTACTTGGGTACTTGTCAATAAAGACCTTGAGTACTTCTGTCCCTTCTAGTTTGAGAGATGGCTTTTTCACATAAATCGGTTGACTAATCTTTTGATTTTTAGAACGGATATAACCCGCATACTTTGGTTTCTCTTCATCAAGAATAATTTGCCCAACAACCGTCGTTAGACTGTGCTCTAGGATGTCGATAATCTTTTTGCTTCTGCAGCTGTTCCTTTGTTGCGGTCAGCAAACTTTCTTAATGACAACTTCAACAGTATCACCATCAATGGCATAGTTAACATCACTTTTTTTCCAACAAAAAGATCGTCTTTCGCCTTCAAGACTTACAAAACCGAACCCATTTTTATGGGCATGGAAAAATTCCTTTTAGGGTAATCTCATGTTTTTTTCTTCTGTTCTAGGGTTAAACTACCATCTTCTTTCAAAGCGAATCTGGTGCTTACGTTCCATCAAGGAAAGAGTTTTGATTAACTCACGGAAGTCCTTTTGAACTCATCCTTCCTGAGAGCACTGGCCAAGTCATTGACTGTGACACTCCCCTCTCTTGTAAATATTCTTTTATTTTTATCTTTCATGTTTACTTTCTAGATTTATAATATTTTCTTTTTGGTGTAAAACCTTATTTCTTTTAAAAATAAAAAAATAGGGCAAAGACCTAGTCTCGCCCATTATTTTCTTATCTACTTGATAATACCGTCAATGCTAAGGCAATGGCTAGCCAGAAAAAGACTAAAATTCCTGTCAAACGTTGCATCACAGCTTCAAAAACTGCGCGCTTTACTATGTTCAAACAAATCACCTGCACTGGCATCAAATACATTGCTAGATTGGTTTTTAGTTGGTTGCATGAAAATTGAAATCACAATCACAACAGATAATACTAATAAAATGGTTAATAATAGGTTATATATCAAACTCCCTTAAAAATCCCTATTATTCACCATAATTTCTACTTAGATTCAAGATGTAGAGTCACTTTTTCTTCTTTAGGACAATACTTTAAGACCTCGATCTTGTCTGGATGGGTTTTTGGAGTTCTTATTGGTTAGATAATTGATGCTGCCACAAGAGGAGCATCTGAGATTGATTTTTACTGCACCAGATTTCCTTTCACTTTTTAATAATGTTCTAAATTGGATAAGGTTAAATAAACAACTGAGAGCTACACAAAGAGCTGCTAGCATAAAATACTGAGTGATAGCCAAATTGTCCTGCTACTGCCGATCCCAAGCAAGGACCTATCACTCTCCTAGATAAAAAGAATACTTGATTAAAGGCAAATACCCTTTGAAATGCCAACTTTAGAGTCATTTTTACTTAGGAGAGCATTGACACTAGGTATTAGAGCTCCTGTTCTCAGACCAAATAGAAAACGATAGAAGCCTAATTGGAAATGGGCTAGTCGCATTTGCACATAATAGATATATGAAAACTGAATATACCTGAGCTACGACAAGCAGTCGATGATTGCCCACTTTATCACCTCATCCCCACCCATGATACCTGCACTCATCATACTTGAAAATCCCATGCTGGATACAATCAAAACCAGAGACAAAAAGAAGGTTCTCTTCTGTCCCGCATCTCGTACATACAGGGCAAGGATGGACTGATAGATTGGGCAGCAAACTGAATTACAAAAACTGGTTAGAAATAGATTTATCAAGAGAAAAGGATACTTAACAGATGTAAAAAGCTCTTTGGTAGGGAGTGCTTTTTCTTTTGGCACTGGTTGAAAGTTTTCTTTGATAAAAAGAATGGTTAAGATAGCTGCCAAGAACAGGAAACTACCAACCAATAAAAAGACATTCCGAATGCCAAAAATTTCAGCAATGAAACCACCTACAAAGGGACCAGTCAAAGTTCCAGCGACAACACCAGTTGATAAAGTCCCTAGAGCGTATCCTGACCTATCTTTGGGGACTTGACTAGCAATTAAAGCTGTCGCATTGGGTACAAATCCTGTAAAAACTCCATTAAGAAACCGTAAGAACAAGAGCCAGAAAACATTTGGAACAAAAGCCAGACTACCCATAGTAATAGTCATGGCTAGCCCTGCACGAATCATCATGGGTTTTCGACCATACTTGTCTGCTAAGATACCCCAAATTGGTGATACAACGGCTGCAGAAATGGCTGAGACTGATATAGCTAAACCTGAATAAAAGGCAACTTGATCTCCTTCAATTCCTAACTGTTCGACAAAAATAGGCATGAAAGGAACAACGAGAGAAATGCTGGCTCCTGTTAAAAAGCAACCAAACCAAGCAATACGAAGATTATCCTTCCAACTAATCTCTTGCATGGGCATTGCCTCCTTCAAGTAAGGTCACTACTTGACTCAAAAGCTGCTCTCGACTACCATTATTGTCTAATATATAAGTAGCAAATTTCTTCTTTTCTTCTAAAGGCCACTGTGAAGCTAAACGAGTTTCAGCTGACTCTTTGGATAACTGATCACGGTTCATTAAGCTGATCCAGCTGAGTATCTCGCCCATATAAACTAGCTCAAGTTTCATCGAACCATGAAGCATAGTCCTGTTCAAAAAGCATGGAATATCCATGAAAAATACGTCCTCAGTTTTAGCTAACTTGTCTCTCAAAGAACCCAATTCTTCACGGATGATTTGTCCTTGAGTTTCTTTTAGACCATTCTCTCCTCAGAGTTAGAAAAGATCAGACTGGCAAGTAATGGTCGATTCAATTTCCCATCTTCTAGAAGGACTTTTTCACCGAAATGCTCTACTAAAATCTGATAAAGGCGACCATCAGGTTTTTGAAGTTGGTGAACAAGCGCATCCGCATCTACCACTTCAAACCCTTTTTGTCTTAGAAAATTTGTGACGGTGGACTTCCCGGATGCAATACCACCAGTGATTCCAATAATTTTTCCCATCACTTTCTCCTTTGACATTTTGGGCAAAAATGGGTCCACGACCACCGAGTTGAATTTTTTCGATAATGGATCCACAACGTGAACAAGCTTGTCCAGCTTTATCATAGACTTGATGAAAGTCTGCATGGTCCCATCTTCGCCAAATGCATTGGTATAGGTGCGAATGGTTGAACCGCCTTTTCTCCCAACAGCCTGCCCCAAAACTTCAATGGTCTCGATCATGGACTTTTCTAGCCTCTTGGGCGCTTAAACTTTAGAGTTCTAGAAGGATGAACTTTCGCCTCCAGAGAACTTCATCCACGCAGATATTTCCCTAATCCAGCAACCAAAGTCTCGATCGAGAAGATGCGATTTGATAGGTTTTTAGATTTCTTCACAGGCACCTATAAAAACTCTCTAAGTCAAAAATCCTGTTCAGTAGGTTCCGATCCAAGCTTTTTAGATACAAAGTAAGCATCTAAGAGTTCAGGAGCAAGCAATTCCATAGTTCCAAACTTGCGTACATCTTCATAAACTAAAGTGCCACCGTCTTCGAACTGGAAGAAAACATGGGCATGCTTACGTTCAGGAACCTGGTCTGGATAGTAAAAATACTTGCCTTCCATGCGCAAATGGGAAATCAAGACCTTGTCTGTCAGGTAGAAAAGTAAATATTTACCACGACGTCCCATTGACTCAACAATCTGACCAGGGCACTTCCTTTTGAAACTCGTCCAAGTCCGTTTTAATCATCTTGGGATAGCGAATCTCTATACTCGAAATCTTCTTACCCAGAATCAATTTTTCCAAGCCTCGTCGAACCGTTTCGACTTCAGGTAATTCAGGCATAACTCCTCCTTCTCTAAAAACAAGAAGCAGGCTACTGCCCACCTCTTCTTAATATTCTTTTTCATTATAGCCAAAGTCAGCCAAATCTAGCTCTTATCTCGCCAGTTTTTCTTAACCTTTGACCTGTTTCTAGGAAGACCTTGTCTCCTAACATGAGTTCGATATCACGACGGGCCATAGTCCCAACTTCTTGAGCATGGCACCACCTTTACCGATGACAATCCCTTTTTGGCTATCACGTTCGACCATGATAGTTGCTCGAATATGAACCTTGTCTGTATCCTCGTCTCTTTTTTCATTGAGTCCACCACTACTGCAACTGAGTGTGGAATTTCTTCACGAGTTAAGTGTAAGACCTTTTCACGAATCATCTCAGAAACCAAGAATCGTTCTGGATGGTCAGTAATTCGATCCGCAGGGAAATATTGAAACCTTCTTCAAGATTTTCACTGAGAATATCGACTAGACGAGAAACGTTATTCCCCTGAAGGCTGAAATCGGAACAATTTCTTGAAATCCATCTGATTACGGAAATCATCGATTTGAGCCAAAAAGTCGATCAGGGTGTACCCTTATCAATTTTGTTGACCACAAGAATAACTGGAACCTTAGCAGCCTTTGAGTCGTTCGATAATCATGTCATCACCCTTACCACGTGGTTCGTCTGCATGAAACCATAAAAAAAGAACAGTATCTACTTCACGAAGGGTGCTATAGGCTGACTCTACCATGAAATCTCCAAGAGCTGTCTTTAGGCTGTGAATTCCAGGAGTATCGATAAAGACGATTTGCTCCTTTATCAGTGGTGTAAATCCCTCATGATTTTATTGCGTTGTCTGCGCCTTTATCACCATGATGGCGATCTTTTTGCCCCCATAACGTGATTCAAAAAGTTGACTTCCCTACATTTGACGTCCTAAAATGGCTACAAAGCCTGATTTAAATGTCATAATTTCCTCTTACTGTTTAAAAATAATAAATCCCAAATCCGTGGGAGAAAGATGAGTGCACCTGTCAAAGCGGCAAAAAGTGAGACTACAAGCACTAGCACCAGCCGCCATGTCTTTAGCTTTTTGCCAACATAGAAAAAGTGATAGTGACTTTGCCAAATCTACTACATTTTCAATAGCTGAATTTATAATCTCAAAAGCTACTACCATGAAAAATGCTTAAAAGTAGAAATAACCATCTCGATTCGTGACACCTGAAAAACAAAAACCTGCAAGGACAACTACAAGAGCTGTTGCTGCATGCTTTCTCATGTTACGTTCTTCCTTAATCGCAGTAAAAATCCCGGTAATAGCAAATTCTAAACTGGATATTAGGGTCACGATTTTTTTCCATTTTCGTTTATTGTCTTGTGAGTCCATAGGCTGTCAAAATTTCTTCTTGTAAACCGAACATCTCCGCTTCTTCCTCCGGGAGGGTAGTGATCATAGCTGTTAATGTGTAAAAAGCCGTGCACTGCCAAGAGCCCATTTCACGCTCAAAACTATGACCGTACTCCTCAGCCTGCTCATGTGCCTTATCAATGGAAATGAAAAGCTCACCGATATAAGCATCAAATTCTGACATCATATCTGCCAAGTCGGGATCATTTTCAGATCTTCCTCATCAAAAGGCAATCTCTAACTCCGGCTTATATTCAAGACTGATGACATCTGTTGGACGATCGGTATCACGAAACTCTAGATTGAGTTCATGGCTTCGTTCGTTGGTCACAAATGTGACCGCCATCTCCTTGTCTTCTTTTCCAATGCAGCAAATTCTAAAATTTCCTGTGTTTTGTTCTAAAAATTTCTTTTTGAAACTTGTCCAGTTTCATCTACCATTTCAATATACATGTGCTTCTCGATTCTCTTTACTTGGCTTTATTATATCACATTTCTATGATTTTATTCTACCTTTTTGATATAATACTATGGAATACATTCACGAGGAGAGAACCATGTCATTTGATGGATTTTTTTTACACCACATGGTTGAGGAATTGCGATCTGAACTACTAAATGGTCGCATCCAAAAGATTAATCAACCCTTTGAACAAGAATTGGTCTTGCAAATCCGTAGCAATCGTAAAAGTCATCGTTTGCTCCTGTCTGCCCATCCAGTTTTTGGACGCATCCAGTTAACAGAGTCCACCTTTGAAAACCCTGCTCAGCCATCTACTTTTATTATGGTATTGAGAAAGTACTTCAAGGAGCAGTTATCGAGTCAATCGAGCAAATTGAAAATGACCGTATTAGGAAAATCACAGTTTCCAATAAAAACGAGATTGGAGACCATATCCAGGCCACACTCATCATCGAAATTATGGGGAAACACAGCAATATTCTCCCTTGTAGATAAGAGCAGTCACAAAAATCCTTGAAGTTATCACATATCGGTTTCTCTCAAAAATAGCTATCGTACCTTATTACCAGGTGCTACTTATATCGCTCCTCCAAGTACAGAGGCTCTGAATCCTTTTAGCATCAAGATGATGAAAAACTCTTTGAAATTCTTCAAACTCAAGAATTGACAGCTAAAAACCTTCAAATCCCTTTCTTTCAAGGTTTAGGTCGTGATACAGCAAACGAATTGGAAAAAATTATTAACGAATGATAAACTAGCCACTTTCCGAAGCTTTTTAAGCAAGAAACCAATCCTTGCTTAACAGACAAATCCTTCTCTTGTAGTGCCATTTTCCAATAAATTAGACGATCAGTTTTCAAGCTCTTTCTCAATTACTTGATGTCTATTAGCAAGGATAAGGCTGAGCGATCGAGTTAAGCAGCAAGCTAGGAACTCATTCGCCGAGTTGAAAATGAGCTACATCGTCAAAAACTTAAAAACAAGGAAAAAGAACTCCTTGCTACTGAAAAATGCAGAGGAATTTCGTCAAAAAGGTGAATTGCTAACGACTTTTCTTCATCAAGTTCCCAATGACCAAGATTGGTCATTTTGGACAATTACTGCACCAATCAGCCAATCACAATCGCTCTTGATAAAGCCTCTCTAACACCTAGCCAAAATGCTCAAAAATACTTTTAAACGATATCAGAAGCTAAAAGAGGCTGTTAAATATCTCACTGAACTAATCGAAGAAACCAAGGCTACTATTCTTTATCTGGAAAGCGTGGAGACAGTTCTCAACCAAGCTGGACTAGATGAAATTGCTGAAATTCGTGAGGAATTGATTCAAACAGGATTTATCCGCAGAAGACAACGCGAGAAAATCCAGAAACGACAAAAACCTGAAAAATATCTTGCAAGCGACGGAAAAACCATTATCCTAGTTGGTCGTAACAACCTTCAAAACGACGAGTTAACATTTAAAATGGCTCGTAAAGAAGAACTCTGGTTCCATGCTAAGGACATCCCTGGAAGTCACGTTGTTATCACTGCCAATCTCAATCCTACTGACGAAGTTAAGACAGATGCGGCAGAGCTAGCTGCCTACTTTTCAAAAGGCCGTCTCTCAAACCTCGTTCAGGTAGATATGATTGAAGTCAAAAAACTCAATAAGCCCACAGGTGGTAAACCAGGATTTGTGACTTATACTGGACAAAAGACTCTCCGTGTCACACCCGACCCTGAGAAAATTCAATCCATGAAAGTAAAATAAGAACTTTTAACCTGAAGGCTGTCAACATTTTAGATTTTTAAAAAAAGGAGGTAAGCTCAATGCTACGGCATATCAAGTCTATTTTAACCATTATATTCGGAGCTGCCATCTATGCCTTCGGACTCACGTATTTCGTTGTGCCCCACCACTTATTCGAGGGGGGAGCAACTGGGATCACCTTGATTACCTATTATCTCTTTAACATTCCAATCTCCTTGATGAACCTCTATCATCAATATCCTGCCTTTTATTCTAGCTCTGGAAAAATATTTGGTTCAAAGACTCTGTACACAAGTTTGTCTCTAACCATTTCTTATCCATTTGGTTAGCAATCTTTTGAAAAAGATTCCTCTCCACTTTTAATCTTGAAGGAGACTTGGTTATCGTTGCCTTGGTTGTGAGTGTGTTCTTTTGGGGACTTGGGTCTAGGTGTGTATTCACGTTGGCATGACTACTGGTGGAACAGATATCGTCGCTCGAATTCTCAACAAGTACACCAATATATCCGTTGGAAAATTACTCTTTGCACTAGACTTCCTTATCCTAATGCTCATTTTGATTATCTTCCAAGATCTTCGTCTCGTAACCTATACACTTTTATTTGACTTCATCGTCTCTAGAGTTATCGACTTGATTGGTGAAGGTGGATATGCTGGTAAAGGATTTATGATCATCACCCAAAAGCCTATGGAGTTAGCTGATAAAATCAATGAAGAGCTCGGTAGAGGTGTCACCTTCATTTCTGGGCAAGGCTACTACAGTCAAAAAGATTTAAAAATTATTTACTGTATCGTAGCAAGAAATGAAATGATTAAGATGAAAGAAATGATACATACCGTGGATCCGATGGCCTTTATTACCATCACTGAAGCACACGAAATTTTAGGAGAAGGGTTCACCTTCGTAAAAGAAGAAACTTCATAACATCTAGATATCAAAAATGAGGCTGGGACAAAAGTCCTAGCCTCTCAATTGTCTTTGAATTGTCGAGCAAGACGCAGTGGTTGAGTGGGCTCTACTTCGCTGATTTCATCAGCTTTTACAGCCCTACTCAACTGTGCGGAGGTGGGACGACGAAATCGAATTCTAACGAATTACCGATTTCTGTCCCACTCTCATTTTTTTGATGATAAAAACGGAAGAATTAAATCTTCCGTTTCACAAATCATTATTTTTCAGCTGTCAATGCTGCCATAGTGATGTAGTTGTATGGTTTATTGAAGTGTGGCAAGAAGAATAGGTCTGTCAAGGCCAATTTTTCAATTGTAACATGTTCTTGGATAGCCAATGAGAACATGTGGATTCCCATGCTGATTGCTGAATCACGAGATACCATTTGAGCACCAAGAGAGTTTTCACGGCTGTCTTTATCAAAGACGATCTTGATAGCTACTTCATAGTTGTCATGCTTCATAAATTCTGGTTTTTGAAGGTCGTTAAATCCAGTTTCAGTTGCGTTGTAACCAGCAGCTTTTGCTTTTTCAAGAGTCAAACCAGTTGAAACCATGTGAAGACCATAGATTGAGATACCATTTGATCCTTGAACACCGATTCCTTCAAGCTCATGTCCACAAGCGTTGTAAGCACCTACGATACCAGTACGAACAGCGTTTGAAGCAAGAGCGATGTAGCTAGTGTCTTTACGAGCGTTGTCATAAACAGTCGCACAGTCACCAACAGCGAATACACTGGGATAGATGTTTTCGTTTTTGTTAACAAGGAAAGCACTGTTGCGGAAGAGTTCAATCTTACCATCAGCAAGAGCTGTGTTAGACGGAAACCAACTGCAAGGATAACTATATCAACGTCAAAGCTTTTGTCGCTGATCATGCGTTCAACTTTTCCTTCACCTTCGATAGCTTTAACAGTTTGAGTCAAGTGCCAAACGGATGTTGTGGTCTTCCAAGTTTTTAGCCATCATTTGTGTGAAGTCTTTGTCGTAGTATCCGTTCAAGACTGTATCTACGATATCAACAAGAACAACTTCTTTTCCAAGACGTTCGAATGCTTCAGCAAGCTCAACACCGATGTATCCACCACCAACAACAGCGATACGGTTAAGATTTTGGCTCTTATCTGCAAGTTTGTTGATAACTTCTTCAGCGTTTTGGTACAATTTAACGAATTGTACATTTTCAAGAGTAGCTTTGAACTCACGGTTACCTTTAACAATTTCAACACCTTCAATTGGTGGCAAGATTGGTGTAGAACCAGTTGCAAAGATCAATTTTTCGTATGATTCTTTGTGTTCTTTTCCGTCAACTTCTGCAGTAACAACTTTGTTGTCATAGTCGATTGAAAGAACTGGAGAGTTCATGTAAACTTTAGCGCCTTTTGCTTCCAATTTTTTTCTTTGTCAGAGTAGAACAATCCTTCAGCACCGTCGATTTGCTCACCAATCCAAAGAGCCATTCCGCATCCAAGGAATGAAATGTTTGAGTTTTGGTCAAATACAACGATTTCGTTTTCGTTTCCAAAGTTGTCCAACATAGTGTTGATACATGCAGTTCCAGCGTGGTTAGCACCCACGACTACGATTTTACTCATTAGATAATTCCTACCTTTTTAATTTTCTATTTACCCTCTAGTATATCATTATCTGTGAGTTAGCTTTATAAGCTTTTTTGACTGGTTTTACTGTTTTTGAAATTTCTGTAATATATATTAATCTATTTTCAACCTTTTCAAAGTTTTTTTGCACATTTTTATTTATTCAAGCATATTTCTTGACTTTTTGTAAAAATAATTTGTGAAAACGTGACTTTTATGATATTCTATTTATATGGAAATGAAATATAAATCTTCAGATTGCTTTCATATCTGGATTTACAACTATTTCCAATTGATTTGAAGGGAGTTGATTTTTTGCCTCTCAGTTCATTATCTGAACGGTTAATGGGAACTACGATTACTATTTCCTTGATACATGAACAAGCGGATAATCTTCTCCGTCAAGCTTTTTAATTTGCTCAAGAACTTGAATTTCGCTTCAATGCCAATAGTTCTGAATCTGAATTGATGGAAATCAACCATCAAGCTGGGATTGCTCCAGTCAAGGGTCCATCCTGATTTATTTGAACTGACTTTCTTAGGGTTTAGACCATAGTCTAGTGCCCTGGAAGTCATCTCAATATCAGTATCAGTCCCTTGGTTCAAACCTGGCGTATTGGTTTTTCCGATGCAAAGTTGCTAGTCCTGAAGAAATTGCTTCCGTTTTACCATTGATAGACCCTCGCTTGATCAAACTCGATTCAATGAATTCAACTGTGTTCCTTGAAAAAGAGGGAATGAAAATTGATTTGGGGTGTTTAGCAAAAGGTTACAGCGCTGATAAGGTTGCAGCTTTTTCTCAAAAGAAAAGGGTGTCACTCTGCTCTTATCAATCTCGGAGGAAACATCCTCACCATTGGAAACAACCAAGCAAAAATGGTCAACCTGGCAAATCGGTATTCAAGATCCGTCTCATCCACGTGGTAATCATCTGGTGACCCTATCCATTACTGGTAAATCAGTTGTTACTTCAGGAATCTATGAAAGGCATCTTGAAATTGATGGAAAGGATTATCATCACATTTTCGATAGTGAAACTGGCTATCCTATTGAAACGGATTTAGCAAGTTTGACCATTATATCAAATCGATCTGTCGACGGCGAGATATGGACTACACGATTGTTTGGTCAACGTAGCGCATCAATCATGTGGCAAGTCGAAAATATTGATGGTATCGAAGCCATCCTCATTGACAAAGATGGACGCATCGCTTGTTCATCTGGTATCCAACGGTAATTAATTAATAATGCAAAAGAGAAAGGAAAGCCCATGCTTAAACTTATTGCTATTGTAGGAACCAACTCTAAACGTTCCACAAACCGCCAACTGCTACAATATATGCAAAAACACTTTGCTGATAAAGCAGAAATCGAATTGGTCGAAATTAAAGATCTTCCAGTTTTCAACAAACCAGCCGACAAACAAATCCCGGCTGAGGCTATGGAAATCGTAGCTAAAATCGAAGCAGCTGATGGTGTTATTATCGGTACTCCAGAATACGACCACTCAATTCCAGCTGTACTTATGAGCGCCCTTGCTTGGATTTCGTATGGTGTATTCCCACTTTTGAACAAACCTGTCATGATTACAGGTGCTTCATATGGTACACTCGGTTCATCACGTGCTCAATTGCAACTCCGTCAAATCCTAAATGCGCCAGAGATTAAAGCAACAGTTCTACCTGACGAATTCTTGCTTTCTCATTCTCTTCAAGCATTTGATAAGAATGGTGACTTGGTAGATCTTGATGTTATTAATAAATTAGATGCCATCTTTGATGACTTCCGTATCTTTGTCAAGATTACTGAAAAATTGCGTAGCGCACAAGAATTGCTTCGTAAAGATGCAGAAGAATTTGACTGGGAAAACTTGTAAGATAGGAGACAAAATAGAATGAAATTTGTTGGACTTGTTGGATCAAACTACGATCAATCATATAACCGCAAACTCTTGGAATTCATCCGTCGTAACTTCAAACTAAAATTTGAATTAGAAGTTCTTGAAATTGATGAAGTTCCAATGTTTAATCAAGATGAAAAATGGGATGAAAGCTTCCAATTACGTCTTCTTTACAACAAAATCACTCGTGCTGATGGTGTCATTATTGCTACTCCAGAGCACAACCACACTATTTCTGCTTCACTTAAGTCAGTCCTTGAATGGCTTTCATACGAAGTTCATCCATTTGAAAACAAACCAGTTATGATTGTGGGTGCTTCATACTACGATCAAGGAACTTCACGTGCTCAAGTTCACCTTCGTAAAATTCTTGATGCTCCAGGTGTCAATGCCTACACACTTCCAGGAAATGAATTCCTCCTTGGAAAAGCTAAAGAAGCTTTTGATGCTAACGGAGATATTATTAACGAAGGAACTGTTAAATTCCTTGAAACTTGCTTAGATAACTTTGTCAAATACGTGGGAGTCGTTTCTAAATTGAAAAAACCAAAACCTATTGATCCAGAAGACTTGGATTGTGGAAAACCAATCGCTACAACTATTACAGAAGTTGACCCTGATGATCCAGAATGGGTAGAAAAAGTTGCTGCTATTACAGGTGCTGTTTCAGGTGATACATACGTTAAACTTGACCATGGTATCCTTACAGTTAACCAAATTGATATGTTCTTGAAAGCTATGCCATTTGAATTGACATATGCTGACGATAACAACCAATTCCTCTACTACAACAATGCTCACCAAGATCCAGATACCATGTTTGCTAAACGTGTACCTTCTCAATCAGGAGGCCGTATGTCAACAATTCACGGATCACTTCCACCTGCACGTATGAAAAATGTTGAGTGGGTTATTGGAACTCTTAGAAACGGTAACCAAGAATACGTACGTACAATTGTTCCAGGTTCACCTGCTGGTGTTATCAACACTCACAACTACCAAGCAATGTACTATCCTGATGGTTCATATGCTGGTATTAATGAAATTGTCTTTAACTTCCAACCATGGCTTGACTGGTACTTGAAAGAAACTGGTCAACGTTTGGTAGGCGGTAGCGGACCTTTTGCTCCTGCTGCTGGAGGTCACGGAGATGCCGATGCTACTTCTGGTGCATCTGACGCTGGAGGACATGGTGATGGTGGCCACGGAGATGCTGATGCTACTTCTGGGGCAAGTAACTAATACTCAATGAAAAATCAAAGAGCAAACTAGGAAGCTAGCCGCAGGCTGCTGCTCGAGTACGGCAAGGTGAAGCTGACGTGGTTTGAATTTGATTTTCGATGAGTATAAAACTTTAATACTAAAGGAACCTCTTTAGGTTCCTTTTTAAAACAAATACTCGGTTAGCATAGGCTAACCGAGTATTTAATTTATTCAACTTATGAATTTGGATCGTCAAGACTACGACCATGCAAACCCTTTTCACGTTGTACTTGACGAAGTTTTTCAGGAGTCACATCATTACCATCTTCATCGACGATTTTGATTCCTTCAACGTGATGACGTACTGAACGACGATAGCCTTCGATATATTCCTCACGAAGTTTGGCTTGTTCTACTTTTTCTTCCGCAGTCAAGCCTTCTGTTTTTTTCTTTTTAGCAAGTTCATTAATACGAGCGATTTTTTCTGGTGTCATATTTGGATCTCCAATCTACTTTTTAATTACTATTTTGTATTAAGAAGGTTAAAAGCAGCCACTGTTTTTGCTTTATTGACAAGTTCAGTTAGAATAGCCAAACGATTATTCTTAACATCAATATCCTCTGCCATAACCATGGTATTGTCAAAGAATGCATCAATAACTGGACTAAGAGCAAATAGTTGTGTTAATTTATCGCTTGCTGAACCTTTCAATTCTAGGTTTTCTACCGCTTGAGCTAGTTCTTTTTCCTGTTCATTTTCAAAGAGACTTGCATCAACTTTGACTGAACCTTCTGCCTTTTCTGCTAGGTTAAAGGCACGAGATAATGACTCAACTGATGATTTGTAATCTTCAGTTTTCGCAGCTTCTGAAAGAGCTTCTGCTGCTTCAATCATATCAGAGACAACAAAGTTTGAACTTGCTAGAACAGCCTCTTTAATATCTTTTGCAGTAGAACCCATCATCTTATCAACACGAGCTTTGATGAAGTTAAGCACTTCTTCTTGGTTATCGTAAGTTAAACTATCAAATGAAAGAGCATAGAGACTAGCAATCAATTCGTCCATTGGAATATTCCAACCGAAGTCTTCCAAGATACGTACAATCCCTTGTGTTGCACGACGAAGGGCATAAGGGTCGTTTGAACCAGATGGAATCAAACCAACAGAGAAGAAAGATAAGAGAGTATCCAATTTATCAGCTAGTGCAAGGATTGCTCCAACTTTAGATTCAGGAAGGACACCTTCTGCAGAGTCTGGAAGATAGTGCTCACGAATAGCTTGTGCTACAACCGCGTTTTCACCAGCCAGAAGAGCATATTTCTCACCCATAATACCTTGGAGCTCATCAAACTCGCCAACCATGCCAGTTAAGAGGTCAAACTTGTAGATTTGAGCTGCACAGAGCAAGATCGACGTTTCATCAACTGATAAGCCAGCTTTTTCTGCTAACAGGATAGCAATTTGCCCAGTACGAATCATGTGCTCACGAAGTGAACCAATCTTTTCATGGAAAGTTACATGGGATAACTTGGCTACAAGATCTTCAATCTTCAATTTTTGGTCTTCACGCCAGAAGAATTCTCCGTCTTCCAGACGCGCAACTAAAGACTTTCTCATTTCCTCGGATGACATTATCCAAATACTCTGCATTTCCGTTACGAACAGAAATAAAGTTTGGTTTTAGATTTCCATCAAGGTCACGAACTACAAAGTAGCGTTGATGAGTCTCCATTGAAGTGACCAAAACTTCTTCTGGAACCTCTAGGTACTTAGGATCAAAATTTCCCATGAAGGCAGTTGGGTATTCAACCAAATTCAGAACTTCATTCAAGAGTCCTTCATCAATTTGTACCTGAACACCTTCTTCAGCTTCAATAGCCTTAATTTGCTCACGAATCATATTTTCGCGTTCAGTGCTATCAGCAATAACATAAACTTTGCGCAGGTCTTCTTCATAGCTGTCAGCATGCTGAATTTCTACTTCGTGACCAAGGAAACGATGTCCACGGCTAACTCTTCCTGAATGAATATCTAGAAATCCATATCAGTGCCACATCATCCAAAAGAACTGTCAACGTATGGACTGGACGAATATATTCAAAGGTATTGTTTGCCCAGTGCATACTTACTGGGAAGCTTAGACTAGCCAAAACTTCTGGAATTCCAGCCAAAACTTCCTCAGCTGGTTTTCCAGCTTCATGCTTAGTTACGTAGACATATTCTTCACCTTTGATTTCACGGAATTCAATGTCATCTACAGTCAAGCCTTTTCCACGGACAAAACCTTGGGCAGCTTTAGAGAAGTTTCCTTCTGCATCCAAAGCAATTTTCTTAGAAGGTCCTTTAAAATCTTCAGTCAAATCTGTTTGTTGGTCTGCTAAACCAAGTACACGAACAGCTAAACGACGTGGAGTTGAAAATGTTTGAATCCTTCATATGAAAGGCGGTTGTCATCCAAGAAGGCTGCCATTTTTTCGCCGAGTTGTTTTTCACTTGGTGTGACAACGTAGGCTGGTAACTCTTCGAGTCCTAGTTCTACTAATAAGTTTTTTGTCATGTTTTTTCCTTTACACAATCAATTAATTTTCTTCAACAAGACCTTTAGTAGTGGGGGACGCAAGCAAACCTTCAGTTTCATTGCTAACTGCCAAGCCTTAAGTCTCGTCAGTTCCCCAATCGGATAAGAAACTTCTTATCCGACTTTCACTACAGCGGTCTTGTTTTATTTAGCGACCTACGGTCGACTTTCAGTCATTTATTCCCGTAATTCTGTCTATTCTTCCTCTTCTGCTAGGAGTTTGGCGCGTGTGGCTTCGTCAAGAAGTGGGTAACCGAGTTTCTTACGTTCTGCGACGAAGGTTTTGGCTACGACACGGGCCAAGTTACGGATGCGGGCAATGTAACCGGCACGTTCTGTAACTGATACCGCTCCACGAGCATCAAGCAAGTTGAAGGTATGTGAACATTTCAAAACGTAGTCATAGGCTGGGTGGACAAGGCCTAATTCCAAAGCACGTCCAGCTTCTTTTTCAAATTTTTCAAAGTTTTCAAGAAGCATATCTTGATCAGAAACTTCAAAGCTGTATTTTGAATGCTCATATTCTGGTTGAAGGAAGATTTCTCCATATTTAACTCCTGGAGCCCACTCAATATCGTAAACAGAGTCTACTTCTTGGATATAGGAAGCCAAACGTTCTAGCCCATAGGTTACCTCAGCAGTAACAGGACCAGTTGCCAAACCACCGACTTGTTGGAAGTATGTGAACTGCGTGATCTCCATACCGTCAAGCCAAACTTCCCAACCAAGACCAGCAGAACCAGTTGATGGGTTTTCCCAGTTATCTTCAACGAAACGGATATCGTGTTCTAATGGATTGATACCTAATTTTTCCAAAGACTCAAGGTAAAGCTCTTGGATATTTGATGGAGATGGCTTCATAACCACTTGGAATTGGTGGTGTTGGTAGAGACGGTTTGGATTTTCCCCGTAACGACCGTCAGCAGGACGACGTGATGGCTCTACATAGGCTGCGTTCCATGGTTCAGGACCAATAGCACGAAGGAAAGTGTAAGGACTCATTGTACCTGCACCCTTTTCATTATCATAAGCCTGCATCAGCATACAACCCTGATCATTCCAGTATTGTTGTAAAGTGAGGATAATTTCCTGGAAAGTCAATTTTTTAGACATGTTTTACTCCTTTTTATATTATTTCTTGCGACATAAGTCTGCCTCGTCGATTATACAAGGCAAAACGAGTTAGTACTGCGTCTAGCTCAGGCAACCTAGTGCTTAGCGTGGGGCAGTCCGACTGTAAGGAGGTCTCTGCCACTGACACAGTGAAATGTTAATTTTTTAGACATTGAATACTCCTTAATTTAAAATGATTTCTTGCGACCTAGAATACAAAAAGAACCGTGTCTTCGCTCCTAAGTCATGTGACCTAGGGGCGTCAGAAACGCGGTTCCACCCTAATTTATTACTTCATTATTTTTAAAAAATAGACCAAAAAGCGCTACACTTATCTCTCAATCACCTGACTTTCACTACCACAGGCTCGCTTAGGATTTACTGATAAGATATTCTTTCTTGTTATCTATTATAACAAAATGAAATTAAAAAAAGTAAATTTTTTATAAGAATTTCTAAAGGCTCTGGTCTATCGCTGGGTTTGAAATAGTGTTTTAGGATGGTTTTCAAATCTAGAAATGTCATTTGTTCCTCACTTTCTCTTATTCTTGAAAAAGGTAAGTCAGTCCATGTTGAATCTCTAGTTCAAATGATTCTTGATTATGTCCACCACCGTTATTTTCCCAATAAATGAGGGTTATCGTCTGTTATCAGTTCACTATGATTGCTACGGAGGGCTTCGATCTGTGGAATCATGCTGTATTTTGTCCCATCACTTCCACCTACCATCGCTATTATTTGGAAATCATTCTGCCCGTAGTTATTTTCTTGCAGACCACTGACCAAGGTTTCAGCAATAGCTTCATCGCTGTTTCTACCAGTAACTTTTCCAATCCAGCTATCGCCTGCCATCGGCATGTAGTAGAAAAATTTATCACTCTGTTCAACCAGCACATCCCATGTCGTTATACCGCCCATAGAATAGCCACCGAAAGCTCTATGAGAACGACTTGCTGTAAAAACCAGTTTCATCAGCTGTCTCAGCAAAGGTCGTGTATTGACTTTCAGCTGTCTTCATAACCTCTAAAACTTCAGTCTCGCAAAGTAATGATTTAAAGGATAATCAGCTGAATAATTCGGCACAACAAAATTTCGATCTGGATAATAAGTCGGAAATACAACCAGCAGCGGCTCAATATCTCCATTTGCAATCCAGTTGTCTAGCGGTGGTTTGACGTCTGCCGCTACTTGCTCAGCAGACATGCCTGATCAGTGCATGAGATAAAGGATATTCATTGGTTTGCCTGTCTCATACGAATCAGGCACATAGACAAGTGCTTCCTTGTTATACTCTTTGCCATCATAAGTCGTTGTATAGGGTCATACCGTCAACTCTACTTCCTGTTCCTTAGAAAGCGAGTTAGTGCGAGGAAAGAACTTGACACATTTTTGGCTTATCAACTCTGTTGAATTGTTGGCTTTATTGCTTTCAAAGTTTAGATAAAGAATCGTCCCTAGAACGACTAATAGCAAGCCTGTTAATGAAAAAATAAGAGTTCTTTTTGATAACAGTTTCCTCTTTCTATTTGTTTAAATTGTTATACCACGTCATCAAGTCTGAATCAGCCTGATCGACCTTATTTCCTTCGACTGCAAAGGCAGGCTCAATACAGTGGTAACCTGGTTTTCAGCCAAAATAGTTTTGATATAATCGATACTTGATCCGAGTCCATAGCCACCATTTGTCGAAAAATGGAATAATCGTTTTTCCATCAAGTTCTTTGGCATAGGTTTCGATAAAGGTTGCAACGGGCTCTGCCATGGTCATGCCCCAAATGGGATATCCGATATAGATGGTTTGATATTGAGATAAATCTGGCATCTCTACGTTCAATTCAGGAGTGTTTTCGACATTTCGTTTCCTGATTGGCCCGTTGTACCGTTTTCACCATAATCAGAACTATACGTTTCTTTGGCAACCAATTCAATCACATCTGCACCAGAAAGTGCCTGAATCTTGCTAGCCAGTAACTCCGTAGAGCCTGACCGTGAAAAAAATAGACTATCAGACTATCGGTGTCTTCAGACAAGATTCGAGTCGGCTCTTGCTCAGAATTGGTATCTTTTTCCATCCGAGACTGTCCCACGACTATTATTCCACTCTGCATCTGAGAGACCAACTTGCGGTGCTACAATCTGACTTTGGTCCATTTTTCCCGCTTGGAAGAACAGATGAAGGTGAGGTTGATAAACTACTACTTGTAGTATTGTTATTTTTAACGGAGCAAGCAGCTAAGACTAGAACACTTACCAATAAAATAAAAGCTTTTTCTCATAGAAACCTCCTAGGGATTTTTTCCAAATTGATAAACAAAGATAAGGACAAAAAGCAAAGCAACTAGGCTAAAACCTGCCATCCAACCAAGACTGACATAGAAATTCGATGTCGCCGCCATAATAACAGATAAGCCAATTGGTCCACCAATTTGATGCATGGCATTTGTCAAGCCACTAGCCGAACCTGCCGATAGATACCTGCTGCCGTCACAGGTGCAACGACCATTGCTGACCAATACCAATCACCAGCATTGGCAAGGCAACAGCTTGCACATAACCCAACTCTAATGGTGATAGGCTAGCCCATAAAAGACCAAGTGACAAAGCGATCTCTCCAATGAGTAAAAATACGATTATTACCAAATCGCTTAGTCGGTTTGGGGGAGCTGAAGAGCAGTAAGGAAGGTTGTGATTGTCAAGGGTAGAAAGGCAAAACCAGACCCCAAGGCAGAAAAAAACCGTACTCAGCCTGTAATACCTGTGGCAATAGAACCAATAGGGACAACATAGCCATCATGAATAGAGCTCTGACAAGATGAGGCATAAAAAGAACTTTATTTTTTTGAATAAGTCTAGTGGCATAATAGCTTGTTTTTGTCTTTTTTCATAGAAATAAAAGCCAATCAAGATAAGAAAACCAGCGATAACAAAGGCAAAGGGGTAAATTTCACCGTCCAAACCATGATCGGACTCGCTAAACCTGCAACTGACAATAAACTCCCCAAGTAATCTATTTTTCTCTGGGTGTCCAGCCTTAGCAACTACATGGCGATGAGTCAGATACATCAAGAGCATAGTCAAAGGTACATTGATTAGAAAGCCTGCTCGCCAGGGATACAAAAACTGAGTTGAGCCACCACCAATCAAAGAGACCAACACTGATCCAATTCCAGCTGTCGCACCATAGTAGGAAATAGCTTTTTGTTCGCATCTCCCCGTATAAGTATCCATCATTAAGGCAAGGGTTGTTGGCGCGATAATAGAACTTCAATTCCTTGAATAGCACGTGCCAAAATCATCATAGATGCATTTTGAGGCAAGGCCAATCACCAAGGAACTCAGTCCAAAATATAGCTAGACCAATTTGAAAAAAATTCGCTTACGACCCAACAAATCAGACAAGCGACCAGATAGGGAGCAAAAAGCCACCGAAGGTAAGCGTATAGGCATTTGACACCCAAGCTAGACTGGTATCTGTTAGGGTTTAAACTCTCCCCAATCTGAACCGAGCTGGTAAAGATAATGGAATTATCCATTAAGATCGAAAAAATAAGCTAATAGGGTAATGGGTAGGGATGATCTCAAAATGATTCTTTTTTTCATATACTCACACTTTCTTTTTCATATATTCACTCTTTCTTTTTATAGACTCACACTTTCTTAGTAGAAAACTGGTTTCGCTAAAGCTTCCTTCCTAGCTCCACGATTCCAACGCTCACACCCAAGTCACGACTTAGATCTTTTGCAATAAGTCCATGATATATTGGGCAACTGCTTGGCGGGTGACTTGAGCACCTTTATAGGGTTCTCCTTGCGGAATCAACTTGAAGGAGCGATTCCTTCCTGATTATAGAGCCAAGTCATACGAAGGTAGGTATAATCCAAACCTGACTCATCCACTAACTTAGCACCGATAACCCGATTATTTGTTGGAGAATAAGCACCAATCATGGCTTTATTCCATCGACCAAAGTCTCCGACGACCTCATCATATACACCGAGAACCCCTGCTACAATGAGGCGTCTGATACCCTTTTTCCTTCATGACGGCAATAGTTGGCTCTAACAAGGCTGGCGATGCTTCATTAACAAAGACAACATCTGCATCCTCTAAAGCCTGTCGGACATTATCAAGACGGGACATATCCCCATCCACATAGCGAATGCGGTCATCCTGATAAGACAAACGTTGACTGACCTTTCGTCCCGCTAGTGTCAATTTAAAAATCGGTTTCTTCTAATACCCGTGGGATAAGAAAATCCCGGAATTTGTCCTGATGCACCAATAATTGCTAATCTCATTGATTTTCTCCAATTTCTATTTGTTGATTTGTTTTTCCCAGAAGGAAATGGCGTTATCGATCCAAGCTTCTGCTACTGTGTCTTTTCAATGCCAAATCCATGCCTCAACCCTTTATAGACTTGAAACTGGCTGTCAATCCCAAGCTTTTTCAAGTTCTTCAGTCGATTTTCCATCACTTGCCAATTGGCAATCCCGTCATTAGTACCACAATTAGAATGGGTCGGTGCATCATCTCTAGAAACAGATGAATAACCAGTATATTGACTAACAACCATGCTGGCTGGCTCTATGGATGTCCTTGTTAAACGTTGTAATTCGCTTTTTGTTACCCTAAGCGAATAGCCATCCTAGCTCCAGCAGAACCACCCCAAAGCGAATACTGGTCAGGGGTCTATCTTCAATTCACTGGAGTGAATATAAAGATAATCTAGGGCCTGTGCTAGATCTTCATAGGCCTTCTTGGGACGATAGATCAGAGCAAAAGGCATTGTAGCCTCTTTGACTTAAGGCCAAGGCTTGTGGAAACTGTCGTGCAAGGCAGCAACATAATGAAAACCGCCGCCTGCATTGACAAGGGCAAATTTCTCATATTCCTTCCCTTTGAAGTAAAATAGCCCTGTTTCTCTCTTACTTGGATCCTTCACCATCTCGTCCTCATCATAAATGGGGAAAAAGATTTGTTCATTTTTGAGCACGCTCGAGTAAGTTGTTCAAAACCTCTAAACCGGTCTTTTGTTTTCAGGTTTGAATACCAGTTAAAATGGTTTGAATCAGTCACATCTTGGACAGTCTCCTCAGGATGAAAGGCCAGCTGAAGCGGAAATAATAAGTGTCCAAATCCTCTAAAACTAGGATGTTGGGTAATTTCTCTAATTTTTGTATCTTTTGTAAATACCATAATTCCTCCTTTAGACAGGGGTCTTCTTACTCCCTAAACACAGGTTCAACCCTTTTACAACAGCTAAATTTTTATGGTCAATAATCTCACTGTAACCAATGTCCAGCTGTTTAATTTGGTCTAAGTCTTCTTGGTCCAATTCAAAAATCGTAAAAGGGCTACATTTTCTGCCAAATGTACGAGGGATTTGTTGATTTGGGGATGACGCTATTGCCCATCTGCACACTCCACTTTTAAAAGCGATTTGAGAAATGGATTTCTGATGTTTTTCGCGATTTTTTCTAATACTGGATGCTGAAAGATATTTTTCATCCCTTCACAAAGCGGACCCCAAGCCTGAACCTGAATCCCGTAATCCTTCATCAGTTTCCTTAAGGATGATTGATGAAAAGAAAGGATGAAAGCTCGATTTGATTTACTGCTGGAACAATTTTTGTATTTAAAAATAAAATCAAGCAAGCGATCTTCAGAGAAATTCGATAGCATAATAGCCTTAATTTTTCCCTTGAGTATAAAAGCTCCTCTAGGGGCACGCCAAGATCCATAAATATCCCCCATCGGTTGATGAATCAAATACAGGTCAATGTAATCTGTTCCCAAGCGGTTTAAGCTTGTTTCAAACTCCTTCATCGTTGCCTTATAGCCATCAGAATGAATCCAGATCTTGCTGGAAATAAAAAAATTTTCTCGAGCAATTTCTGAATCCTTAATGACCTGCCCTAAATCTGCTTCATTACCATAGATACTAGCCGTATCAAATAAGCGATACCCAGCCTCAATCGCCTGTTTGATGTAGGGTTTGAGTCTCATCACCTTTCAGCCGAAAACAGTCCCATCCCAACTGTGGCATTTCTATTCCATTATTTAATCTAATCTTATTCATACAGCCACCTCACTTGATGTCTCTATTTTACAAGTACTTTAAAAAAATAGTACAATAGCAATTAGTTAGACTGCTATTTATAAAGTGAATAGTCACAAAGGAGAAGTTATGATCGATTTACAGCATCTAGAACAATTGATTACGGTCGCTAAAGAAGGGACACTATCACGCGCAGCTGAGGTGTTGTTGATTTCACAGCCGTCTTTGACCCGTAATATGCGTCAGTTAGAAGACGACTTAGGCGTCCAGCTTTTTCCAACGAAGCAAAAACAAACTTTCCTTAACGGAAACTGGTAAATATACTGTTCAACAAGCAGAAGCTTTGCTCAACTATGAGCAGCAATTTTTTGAAAAATATCCAACGTTTTTCTCTCCAAGCCACGACTTTATTTGGCGGCATCTCAGCTCCTGGTGTAGAATGGGAAGTGAGGAATCGTTTGGCAGATCGGGGGCTTAGAACAAGAAGTCCATGTAGAGTTACACGATAATGACTCCCTACTAGAGGGCCTACTTAGTCAGAAATTCCAGTTTATCGTGACAGACTTTTCCAATTGAGCATGACGATGTGCTGACAACTGGATTCTTCAAAGAACAACTTTATATTTCCGTTCCACCTGCCCATCCCTATGCCATGCGTGAGGAAATTGCATTGGAAGATTTGGCAAACCTAACCATGCTCTTACGGTCCGGTTTTGGGGATTTGGCAACCACTTGTGGATCAGCTAACACAAACCAAATTTATTGTCCAGACAGATTGGGAAGCCTTTGACGAACTGATCTCTGCTTCTGCTTTTTGCTAAAGCTTTTCAACCAATATCTCTCAGGCCACCTCAGACAATCCAACCCAACGTGTGCATGTCCCAATCGTAGATAAGGAAGCCACAAAAACCTTTTACATCTCAACTTTGAAAAAAAGAATAAAAAGTATATTAATGCAATTCACTTGATAGTACAGAAAAAAAGTATGGTTCTCTTGAAAACCATACTTTTTCTTTATTTGATAAGGATTACTGCCTAATTGCTCTAGGTAAAAACGATGACCAAGAACGTAAACAGCACTGCCCACATCATAGCAGAAGGGAAGACCGTTAAGGTCAAGACTAAACCCTATTAGCTTTTAGTGCAATATCAACTAGACCTTCCTTATCTAAAATGTTAAAAACGGCTTGCTCCAACAGCATCAGGATTTGGTTTATGCAATTCGTGATACATCCAGACGTTACAAGCTGTTACCAGAAGAACAATGACCCCATATAAGGTTTGAGCAACTGAATTGTTAAAATCAGCCGACACCAAGGCTGTGGTGTGGGGAAAAAGGATGAAAAGAAGAGTAAGACAATCGAACTCCAAAACCAAATTGGAGTTGATTTTATCAACCACATCCCAACTACGATGCAGATTAACCCATGGTTTAACCAGAAGAAAGAAATGGTGTGAGGCGAAAAAAATTGATCCCCAAATCCCATAGAGCCTGCCAGCTAATCCGGATCCGAGCCGTTTTAATTCCAAAACTAAAATCGTCATGATAATCGCCAAGACGGCATCTGTAAAAGCGATTAAACGCTCTTTTGACATTAAATTCATGTTCACTCCTCCTTAATAAAGAGTATTATACCAAAAATTTATTTCTTTTGAGAATAAAGAGTTGTTCTCTCTTTCCATAGAAATCTTCATATCCTATCTCAGTAAGCCATTCAGCTACTTCTGAGCTTGTAGCTGATGAAATAAACCGTTGCCCTTCTTCCCAGTTGCCTGTTCCTACCATCTCTGCTAGTAAATTTCCACTTTCCCCTAAATCAGAGCTAGTAGATGTCGCATAAATGGAAGGACTGTTTTTCCTGAAAAGTCATTTTCTTCAACGAGATCGTTGATAGGCCAGGCAGCTTCTTGCCACCAAATAGGATAGCCAATAAAAAATAACATCATAATCTGCCCAGTTTTCAGGAGTCACTACTTCCAAAGGCGTCTCTCGTTGGGACTCATTGAGATACTCTCAGACAACACGACTACTTTCTTCTGTCCAATTCAAATCAGCCTCGCTATATGGATTCTGTGGTTTGATTTCAAATAGATTTCCACCTGTTTCAAAAAGCGATATCTTAGGCAATCGTGGCTGTATTTCCAGAGACGGAAAAAAATAAGCAACAAGAATTTTTGACTATCATCTGCCGAACTGGCTTCTTGACTGGATTCCGCCGTTTGACTGCTAGCTGTCTCACTTGTTTGCGTACTTTGCTTACCACTGCTACATGCAACAAGGTCAAAAACTGTCAAAAAAATCCTAGAAAAAAATAAACTTAGTTTCTTCATGAACCTCTCACTTCCTTACCTAGTTATCATGACCCTTGTAGTTCATTCCATACAAGCTGGCATAACGGCTCATGGTGTAGTTTCCCATATCAAGAACTTCCTGCGTCGGAGCTGAGCCTTGAAAGATGAAATACAACACTTTTTCCATTGAGCTGTTCTTCAACACGATTGTACTGTCGATCCAGGAAATTCCGTACCAAACCATTGATGCTATGCCAATAGACTGGTGAGCCAATCACAATTGTATCTGCTTCAAATAGCTTTGCTAGCACTTCTTCAAATTGATCATCTGAGAAATCTTGTCCGTAATCATAAATTTTTATAATCTATTAGATGAAGCGTTTCAAAAGATCGATCTCCTAATAATTTTTGCTAAAAGCAACGGTATTGCCATTTTTATTGGGACTACCGTTTATAAATAATGTTGTCATTCCACTTTCTCCTTATCTATCACACTTTATACCTATTAAAAATGATTTCCCAACAAAGCTTGCCAAAAGTTCAACTGTTTTAGCTGCGTGATGATCCGAGAAGACAGTTGTATTCGTGTTAAGAGTCGCAATTTTTGTCCATATCTTCTCTTGATAATTCAAAATCAAAGATGTCAAAAGTTTTGACGGACACGTTCTGGATTAGCTGATTTTTGAAAGGGAGACAATGCCACGTTGCAACTGCCAACGAAGCATAACTTGTAGCTGTTGTTTTACTGTATTTTTCTGCAATTTCTTTTAAAAACTGGATTATTAAAAACATCAAATTGTCCTTCGGCAAAAGCGCCCCAACTCTCTGTTTGCACCTTTTGAGAGCATATAGGCTTGCTCATCTTCTTTTTGGTTGAAAACGTGGAGTTCAATCTGATTGACAGCTGGAGTAACTTCATTAAAGGCAGCAAGGTTAGCTAATTGATCTGGTTTAAAGTTTGAAACTCAATCGCTTTGATTTTTCCTTCTTTATAAAAGTTCTTCTAAGGCACGCCAAGCTCCGAAAATATCGCCAAATGGTTGATGTAAGAGATAGAGATCAACGTAGTCCAAATCTAATTTACGTAAGGATTCATTAAAAAGCGTCTTTAGCAGCCTCATAGCTAAAGTCAGAAATCCAAAGTTTAGTTGTGATAAAGAGCTCCTCACGGGGAACACATGAAGCCTTGATAGCTTTTCCGACCGCTTCTTCATTACCATAAACTTAGGGCGGTGTCAATCAAACGATAGCCCGTTTTAATCGCTTCTTCTACAACTGTCTGCGTTGTTTTTGGCATCATGGATTTGGAAAACTCCAAATCCAACCATAGGCATTTTGATTCCGTTATTAAGTAATGTGTATTGCATTGTTTACCTCGTTTTTATCTATTTTCATTATTCAAATGGATAGTTAGGATTAAATATTTCTTTCAAAGAAAGGTATGATTGCCTCAAAGGCGACATCTACAAAAGGATGGAGGTCGTACATGTCAAAAGTGGCTTGCTTCAGTAACTGTCATTTTCTCTGATTCAATAAATGTTGCGACTTTCATTTTTCTCCTTCTCTATTTATCTTAATAAACAGGACGTGTCAATCCTTGAGTATCGGGGTCTGCAAGACCTATACTTTTCTCTATTGAGGTAAGTTGGATCAGCAATCATTTTTGACGACAACGTCTGCAATACTTTGACGTGAGCCAGAGACACCGACATATGATTCTCCTTTTGTGCGTAATACTGCATTTCACCTCATCACGGTCATTTAACCAAGGCAAACGTAAAGTTGTGTAATCTAAGCCTGATTTTTCTAACAATTCGTCAGATCGTCGAGCTCTGATTGAGCCCTGCTTGCGTAAGCATTTCTGTATTCCAACGACCATATTCTCCAGGGAACTTCTCCGTAAATTCCTAAAAACATTTGAAGCTATAACACGTTTAACATCATTTTTTTAATCATTGCTGCAATAACACCTTGAGTCAGTTTGTTATCAGGGTCATGGTCAACATTTGAAATAAAAACAATATCTTGTCCTTGAACAGCCTTGTCCAACATTTCTTGGTCGTGAATGTCAGCATCTACTGTCCTTACACGCGCAGGATTAATAGCCACTAAGTCATCAACACGATGACTTTTTCGTAAATAAAGTGTCAATTGAACATCATCTTGTTCGCTCAGAAAGACGCTTCGCTACTAATCCGTGCAATTTGTCCATTTAGCACTCCAAAAATTAAAACATTTTTCATTTATTATTCCTCCAACAATCTTAAAAATTAATCATTAGCATGAATGTCATAAGCTGACAAGAGATAATCTCCAACGCCTGGTGCGTCTGGGTCATGAGCACCTTTTCCTTTGTCAAGGGCACGAATCTCTGCCATTTCTTCAGCGGTCAATTCAAAAATCAAAGAGTTCTTTTGTTTGATGCCATGCGAACTTTCTTGGTTGATTTTGGCAAGACAACGATACCTTCTTGCACTTCAAATCGCAAAATAATTTTGCCCAGCATCTTTGCCATATTTGTTAGCCAAAGCTGTGATGATTGGTTCGGCAAATAAGTCTTTATTTCCTTGTCCGAGTGGCCCCAAGCTTCGATTTTAACATCGTCCTTTGCAAGCAAGTCACGTAGAGCTTTTTGTTGGAAATATGGGTTGAACTCTACTTGGTTAACAGCTGGAATCGTATTGAAATGTGGAACAAATTGATTCCAAAAAGTTTAGCGTGAAGTTTGATACACCGATTGATTTGATTTTTACCAGCTGATTTGGCTTCTTCTAGAGCTTTCCAAGCCTCTTCGACTTTTGCCATAAGGTTGGTGAAGCAGGTAGAGGTCAAGGTAATCAAAGCCCTATTTTTCCAAGGTTGCATCAATGGTTGCTTTAGCAGTTTCGTAAGCATAATCTTGAATCCAAAGTTTACTAGTGACAAAGATTTCATCACGTGGAATGCCTGAATCTTTGATAGCTTGTCCGACTTCTTTTTCGTTAAAATAAGCTTTGCGCTGTGTCAATATGACGGTAACCAACTTCTAAGGCTTCCTTAACGGCTGTATAGGTCGAACCGTCTGCAGGAATTTGGAAAAACACCAAAACCAACTGCTGGAATACGATTGCCATCATTTAAAGTAATTGTTTTCATCTTTTAGTTTTCTCCATTTTTCTCTGTTCAATCAAATGTAAGAACATGTCAACTGTTAGAAGGATCTTGGTGATTGAAAAACAGACTTTCTTTTTGTATCAAGTTCTGCAATGGCTGTCATATCTTCATCCGTTAAGTTAAAATCAAAAAGCAGCAATATTCTCAGCCATACGCTCTGGTTTTACTGATTTTTGTCAAGCAGACGATACCACGCTCCACCTGCCAACGAATCATAATTTGAGCTGTGGACTTACCATATTTTTTTCCAGCAATAGCCACTAGTGTCGGATGAGAAAAGAATGCCATTTCTACCTTCTGCAAAACTAGCCCATGACTCCATCTGAACATTGTTTTTGATCGTATTCTCTTTGTGCGAAAATCTGTTGATTAAACGGATGGGTTTCAACCTGATTGACCTGTGGTGTGATTTCATTAAAAAGCCACAAAGATCACTCAGACGATCAGGGATAGAAATTGCTGACACCAATGGCACGCAGTTTCCCTTCTTTATACAAGTCCTCCAAGGCACGATAAGAACCATAGTAATCTGAAAAGGGCTGATGAAGGAGCATCAAGTCTAGATAATCTAAGCCCATGACCTCCAATGAATGTAGAACAGCTTTTCTCGTTTTCTCATAACCGTAATGCTCTAGCCAGACTTTGCTAGTAATGAAAAAATTCTTCCCTTGGCAAACCTGATTCTGCGATAGCTTCACCAACTTCTTTTTCATTGGCATAAGACTGAGCCGTATCAAAATGACGATAGCCAACCTTAATAGCATCAAGTACGGCCTGCTTGGTTTCACTGGCAGGAATTTGAAAAACACCAAAAGCCAAGAATTGGCATCTTCACTCCATTGTTCAAATTAACGTGTTTCATAGAATTCATCTCACTTTCTAACCTTATTATAGTCCTATTTTTGTTTAGCTGTACAATAGTAAAGAAAAAATAGCAGTATTCATTTTTTAATACTGATATCTATACTAAACCAAATCCTCCTTCAATTGCTTTTTAGATTATCAACTCCCATGATGGTTATGA
>BNJT01000516.1_pt1 | contig 49505 bp, 65 predicted proteins | sample 8540491 | NCBI WGS metagenome assembly BNJT01 (sample SAMD00202455, study PRJDB9452) | human saliva metagenome | host: Homo sapiens | reverse complement strand
GATACCGATACCCAGTACGCCTTCACCCGCCCGGTCGCCGGTCACATGTTCACCAACTACGACGGCGTGCTCAAGGTTGACGACGAGGTCGGCAACAAGAAGGCATACGACCCCCGCGTGTGGGGCGCTAAGGCTGAAGAGGGCATGGCAGCTCGCGTGGTTGAGGGCTTGCCAGCAGCTCGGCTCGGCAGGCACCTCGCTGAACAAGTAGGTAATGCTTAGCCGGTTTGCCCCGAGCATCAGAAGGCTCTTTATTCCAATAAAGCGGGTTTTCCACCGCTTTATTGGAATAAAGAGCCTTTTTAGTATGTGTGTGAGAGGTCTGCCGGGCGAATCCGGCGAAAATAGTCGCCGTCGTGAACGGTGTACATGGTAGTTTTAAATTTATGAGTGAGCAATCATCGAGAGAAAACTTTGTCGAACAGAATCCGCAGGATGCGGTAAAAACCCTGGGACGGCGTCGCAGTCTTCCGACGATCAGGCTTCGACGGTACCGGGGGCAGGATGCATACCTGGGTGCCGCGAACCCAACGGAAGCGCCCATAGCCGTGACGACGGCATACCCTAAATTCCCGTTCCGTTGGCTGTATGGGGTGCGCATCGTGGTCACGGCGGTGAGTTTATGGCTCAGCGTGCGGATTCTCTACAAACTTGTTACCACGATTCTTGATGGTTATGTGTCGCTCGCCCTCGCAGAAATTATCGAAGCACCGCAGGTTATTGGATATCCGGTCTACGAAATCATGCAGATTATCGCGGCAATACTATACCTACGGTCCAAAGGGCTTGGCTATATTCTGGGCGTGAATATCCTAGGTTTAATCGTCCAGTTGCCCTCGCTGCCTAAACTTATTGAGAATCTTCTGCGCTTAGATATTTTCTTTGAATATGCCAAAGCTTCAACGTACTTAGACTGGGGACTGTACATTATTAATCTGGTTCTGTGTATATTCTTTATCATCATTGTGATTCGCGAATATTCTCGCCGCCAGAAAATGAAGACGGCTCAAGCTCAGCCTCGGTTTATGCGGCGGCTCCACATACTTCTGTACCGCCGACCGTCATGCCGCACAACCCCTGAAGCGCCAGCACAGGCACCGACTCGCACAGACTCAGAATCCGCCGGAGCCTTTAATGTAGCAGGTAGCCAGCTGTGAAAACATATGAGTGCCCCGGACTCTTCAAGGAGTCCGGGGCACTCTCATATAAACATATTTGAGAACGGAAGCTACCCATGCGGGAAGGTGCGCTCTAGTCGCCGCATCTGCTTATGTCAATGGAGCGGGTTTTTCCAATGCTTTATTGACGTAAAGAGCCTTTTTTTAGTATGAGGAAATATGTAAGGAGTATATTCATTGAGAATGTTCAGGGGGTTTTTCATAGAATATCCAGGGTGTAATCCTAGGGTGAAAAATATGAGTACTGACCATGACTTTTCGCCCCATAATTCTGCTCGCGATGCGCCTGCCGCTCAAAGCAGCCGCAAGGTTCCTTGGTCGGGTATGGTCGATAGCGCCTCGGCAGATAATGAACTTCCTGCGTATACGGCACTTTACGGCCAGCTGGGGGATGAGGAACTCGTGATCCGCCCTAGTGGAGAGCCGGAAAATGATGCCGAAAAGCCGGAAAATCCCACAAGTTCAGGAAGTCCCGTAAAATCGCTAGAGAAGGCGCACGATTCAGTGGAAGTCTCTGCGGCAAAACCCCTAGGGCTTGAGAATCTCAAGATATTCTATGTTCTTCGTATAGCTCTGGCGTATATTCCGATAGTAGTTATAGCTTATTCGTGGATAAACTCTATGGCGCGGTATTCAACTTCATATCGCGAAGAAACTTCTGTAAATCTGTTATCGGTTGAACGGCCATTATCCCATATAGCGATTCTTGGGTTTCTGATGATTCCTTATGCAGTATATATTACGGCCGTACAGACCCGCGCCTGCGCAAAATTTATACGGCACAAAGATTACCCCTGGGTTGAAAAGGTGAATAACTATGGTCTTGTATTCTCTTTCGTAATGACCATGATTACCGTCGCATACGATAACCCCTTTGGGTGTCTAATGGTTCTTTTTGACCTTGGGGTGAGCATTGTTTTCGTGAAAATGATGGGTTCAGGGACGGCAAAAACTAAACCTGCCGCCCGACCCCTAAATATCACAGACCTCGATAGTAAGGAAAGTTCAAACAACAGTCTCAGTGACGAAGAGGCAGAAAAATAGTGGGATGTGAACGATATGCGTGATAGTTTTGAATTTATGAGTGAGCAATCATCGAGAGAAAACTTTGTCGAACAGAATCCGCAGGATGCGGTAAAACCCTGGGCGGCGTCGCAGCCTTCCGACGAACGGGCTTCGACGGTACCGGGGCAGTATGCGCACCCGGGAGCCGCGGACCAAACGGAAGCGTCCATAGCCATGACGACGGCAGACCCCAAATTTCCATTCCGTTGGCTGTACGGGGTGCGTATCGCATTCATGATAGTGAGCCTGGGGACGTCTGTGTGGGGTCTATATAACTATGTGGAGTTTATGGCTAAGTATGGATTCGAGTATTGGGATGCAGAAGATTTTCTGCACTTAGCATTGACATGTGCATTTCTGGCATATTATGGCCTTCAAATACTCGCCGGTATCTTCTATCTCAGGTCTAAAGCGCTGGGATTTATTCTGAGCATCAATATTATTGGTCTGATCCTTCAAGCTCTAGAAATAGCAACGCTAATTGACGTGATCACCCATATGGATGACTTCTTCCAGTACGCCAATGGCTTGGCGTACCTCTACTGGGTTCTATATTTCATAGACGTAGCTCTCTGCATCGTCTTTATCGTCATGGTGAGTCAAGAATATTCACGCCGCCGGACGAATAGTACGGTTTGGACTCAGGGAGCACAAGCGCAAACCTTACAATCTCAGCATGCACAGACTCAGAATCCGCCGGAGCAGCCCTTAATGTAGCCGGTAGCCAGTTGTGAAAACATATGAGAGTGCCCCAGACTCTTTATCAAGGAGTCCGGGGCACTCGCATATAAACATTCGGGAACGGAAGCTACCCGTGTGGAAATGCGCGCTTTAGCCGCCGCACCCGCAGCCACCGCATCCGCATCCGCCAGATTTGGTGGCGACTGAACCCTCAGAGGGAATGCCATCGCCGGTGTCGCCGCCCATGAGGTTCACGCGGTTACCAATATCAGGACCACCCTACCACCTGGGGCTTTTTACCGGCGAGGGTAGCCGCGAAACCGGCGGGTTCGCGCAGAGCACCGGGTGCCAAATCGGGAATGGGAGTGAAGCCGGAGGAACCGCTCGGGACCGCATGCCGCTGCAGCCGCATTCACCTTCGGCTTTTTTTGACCTTGTGGGCTTTCGAGAAGCGCGTAATCTGCTCGGCGGTCGGGTACATAAACGAAACTTTGACCTCGCCGTTGACGAGCATAATCGGTAGAACGTCGGTACCGCTCATCGCAATTTGCTCGGCGACGGGTTCGCATTCTTCGAAATGCTGAAGGGTAACTATCGGTTGAGTAAACCTCAATATCTACCCCCGAATCGAGTGCTTCCTGCGCAGCGCCCAAAAAGAGGGTTCGTTCCATATCGTTAGGGTCCTCAGGGTTCTCGCCCGGGCCCGGAATGAAAACCTCAAGGATGGTGCCGGTTAGTTCTTCGGTATGCTCACTCATGCGGGAACACTTTCTCGTTGTTAGGGTTCAAGCCTTCAATATGCTCTAAGTGTACTCGTGTTTACTCGATGCAGGGAGAGCTTACAAAAATACTGAGCGATCGGCGAAATCCTCCGGTGTTTTGGTGCTGTGTCTGTCGCCTGATTGAGCGCCTGCATCATGAAATATACTCTAGAAATTCGGCATATTATGCAGGCTGGGAATATTTTTTCAAAATCCCTCGACCTGTGGCGTCCACGGTAACAAAAACCTGACGAGTACGGTATTCTAAAGGGCAAATACATGTATTTGCCTGTGTCGTTACACAAACGACATCTTTCGGGTGTTTACTACATCAAAGGAGATCTTATGTTTGGCTTCGGGAAGAAAAAAGCAGCGGCACCGACGGAATCGACCGCAACCGCTGATATTTATGTGGCACCGGTAACGGGGGAGTACCTTCCGCTGTCTGAAGTTTCTGACCCCGTATTTTCGCAGGGTGTCATGGGGGATGGCTACGCCGTTAACCCTACATCGAATATGATCGTTGCCCCTGCGGCAGGTACGATCGCCTTGATTCAAGACACCATGCATGCCTTTATGCTGCGCACCGATAACGGCGGCGAGGTGCTGGTGCATATCGGTATCGATACTGTAGATCTCAATGGCGAAGGCTTTACCTCGCACGCTAAGGTGGGCGATAAGGTTGAGGCGGGCGCCCCCATTATTGAGGTTGATTGGGAGGCCATTAAGGATCGTATTCCCTCCAAGGAGACGATGGTGATGGTGACCAACACCCCCAAATTCAATATTGTGAAGGACTCCGAGGAGCGCCGTACCGTCAACGCGGGCGATCACGTGGCGGAAGCGACCAAGAAGTAGAAGACGCGTAGAGCCTTGTGGTGCTTCGACAGGGCGGAAGGCGCCGGTTTTCTCGCTCTGTCTCTGGCACGATACCCGCTTTAGCAGCCTCGCTTTATGTGAGGTCTTGTGCCGCAGGTGCCGACGCACAGACCTCACGAAAGAGGCTTTCTCATATGGTTTCACCGATTTTCGGTGGAACCATATTTTTTAACAAAAACTTTTTAACGGGCAAAAGATATTGTCTCGAAGAAATAGGCGTGGGAAAATATTTGACAAAGATAAATTTTCTCGCTCAAGTAAAAGTGATTTACAGGTAAAAAATAGTTATGCTATTTATGTGACGCGTCAAGAAAATATTTTTTGATGTGTCCGCCTATTCATTCACTCAGCAACATATAGTATTTGGGAGTTCATACCCATGAGCCTTTCTTCGCAGAAACTCAACCGACGTACCGTTCTTGGCGCCACCACGCTTGGCGCTGCCGCCGCTATGATGCCCGTGGTGGGCGCATCCGCAGCAGAGGCGAGAATTCAAGGAAGTCTTCCCGGCGAAAAGGAACAGCCTGTCAATGATGAACAGCAGCCTATCCTCGACGAAGATATTGAATTTGACCCGGAACATGCCGCCTGGACCTTTCTTAGACAAAAAGAATTCTTTGTAGCACACCGTGGTTCGGGCGATATTAATCCCGAACATACCGCATACGCATATACTCAAACTGCAAGAAATGCCGATGCTATCGAAATTTCTTTGCGAACCACGGCTGATAATATTCCCGTTTGCATTCATGATGAATCGCTGATGCGCGTTACCGGGCTTAATCGCAAAGTACGTGATCTTACCCTGCAAAAACTGCGCGGCGTTTACGTCAATATGCGCAAGACCCTCGGTGAAGGTACACCGCTGGAGCAGATTCCCACCTTTGAAGAGGCCGTGGATGCGATTAACAATGCCCCACCGGCAAGCGCCTTCCCCTCTTCATCGAAGCGAAAGACTGGCGCGCACAGGGCCATCTGTTGAAAGCTATCAAAGAACGCGGGCTGGCGCATCGTGTGGTGATCAAGATGTACCGCGACGGCCACGGCGGTTTCAACCCCAACTCAAAGTATCTGGCCCAAGCGAAAGCCGCGGGCTGCCAGACCTGGTGCTACTTCGACGCCAACGACAGCCTTGAAGGAATCCGTCAGCTGGCGGGATCCAACAACGTGGATGCGCTCGGCGTGCCCTACTTTGAATCCGTGCGCGGCCCCGGGTACGGTTCCATGGCGGATGATAAGGTGCGTGCCATTGTCGGCTTCGGCAAGCCCGTGATTGTTTGGGAGGTGCACCGCCGAAGCACCTACGAACACTACAAGAGCCTGGGCGTGCGCGGGTTTATGAGCCCCGACCCGTCCTGGGTGTGCGGGTGGAAAAAACAGGCCACGATCAACGTTGAAAGCGGCCGTCGGGAGCACGGCATGCTGCCCTCCAGCATCACCAACGCCCAGGATTACCCCGACTTCACCCGCGGGGCAATCGTGCACCAACAGAATTACGACGAATCCTTGCTGTTGGGGCCGCTCGCTGCTGCCACTGACAGGGAACAGTACACCCTCGAATTCGCTATGCACTGGGATAAGAAACTGCCCACAACCACCTGGAATTACGGGTACATGGCGTTCGGTCGCAGCCACGACGGTCCGCTCGGTATCGCCGGGAAGTTCCGGGGTGCATCCGAGGACGGCTGCTATGTGCTCGCTCTTCGCCCCGGCGCGAAGGTTCGGGACGAGCACGGCAAATACCGGACGGGCGATCTTGCACAGCTGATTCGTCTTGACGGCGGGCCGGGTGCGTCTCGCGAAGGTAAGGTTCTGCACACCATGAGTTTGAAAAAGCCTATCAAGCCCAACGAGAGCATCGAAGGCAAAATTGTGGTGAAGGGCAAGTACTTCTACTTTGTGATTAACGGCCAGTATTCCGCGCAGATTCATGATGCCGCCTACCGCGGTCCCTACGTGCATTTCGGCCGCTATCACGGCAATGCAACCGGCGGTCCGCTCGTGCTCACCCGCGCACTTGCCCGTGAGTCATGGGCATAAGCCTTTGAACCAGGCTGCCAGGGCGGCTTATCCACCCGAGAAAATTGTGTGGATAAGCCGCCGCGGGTTCGCCAAGAAGAAGTTGGGCAGTGCACAAAAACTGTTTGACGTCAGGTACAGGTTACCGTAGCAATTCGGGCGGGGTTAAGGCGATGCTGATCTAGGTGCTACTCTAGGGGCATGACAACTTCATTCACCGATAAAAAAGCTGTAACGACTGTGAGCCCCGAAGCTCGGGACGCATGGTTTAAATGGCAACTCACTCCACCCGTTCCCACGTCCTGGGAACTGCCCGAAGAAGCACGAGAAGACTTTGAAGATGCAATCATGCTCCTGCTCCTCACCGGCGAGGACGCCAGCGAATATGCGGATTACCTCAACGACTGCCTCGAAGAATTTCTAGGCGAATCGCAGGTCAAAGGCGACTTCTACCACGATATTGAACAATACGCGCAGAAAGTCGTGAGGGAGCGCCGTGCGCTCGCCGAGCGTTTGGGTGTTACGGGTGATTCTGGCAACTTGGCTGCGGCTTTCGCTGATTTGGAGGCGCACGGCGTGCTTGCGCGCGGTAAATTTTCGTGCTGCGGAACCTGCGCCAGCGCCGAAATCTGGGATGAGCGTGAGGGCTCTGACCGATGGAAGGGTTATATCTACTATCACCAGCAGGATGCCGAGAACCTGGCGGAAAGCGGGAGCACCTACATTGGCTTCGGCTCGTTTGAGGCGTACCCCTCCGATGAAGAGGCATGGAAGAAACTCAGCGATGAACAGCGCGCGGCCGTCACCCGCAAACATGAGGAACTATCACTCGCGTTGATGCTTGACACCGTGATCCCCACGCTGGAACGTTACGGCGTTAAGGTGACCTGGAATGGTAGCTACGATACCCGCCCGCGCCTCGATAACGTTGAGGTCTACGAGATTCCGTAAGCTATAAAACCGTGCGTGCGGTCCGCCGGAGGAGTCGCGCGTGAGTTGAGGGGCGCATCCTGTATGTTATACGGGATGCGCCCCTCTAGCTTTTTGTATTTCTTACCGGTGCTCGCGGGGAGGTTATTCGGGCAGCAGGCTCAGCGCAATCTGGAAAAGGTGCTCACGGTCGGTCGAGGGGGACAGGGTTGAGCGCACCATAAACCCCTGGAAAGTGAGGATGAGCGCATCCGCTGTGTCGTTGACGAAGGCTTGAAGTTCGTCGGCAGAAGGTTTGCGTTTATTCTCTGCTTCAAGATACCGCTGACCCCAGGGGATGAGCGATTGGGCAACGATATCGTGCAGGGTGGTAAAAAGCGTGTTGGTGGATTCTTGCACCTCGGGAACGGTAAACGATTCCAAACGGATGCGCAGCATCGAGGTGAAGTTCGCTTCGACGGTTGAGGTGGCGAAGATCATGCGCATAATGTCGCGTGGGGAGGGGTCTTTGAGTTCCCCGTAAGCTGCGGCGATCATATCGATACGCTGTTGAACAGTGGCGTAAAGAATGTCGCCTTTGCCGCTGAAGTGCGAGTAGATGGAACCCGAGGAAAGCCCGGATTCTTTGATGATGTCCGTCATGGAGGTGTGGGTGTACCCCTTGGCGGTAAAACACGTGAAGGCGGCGTCGATAATTTGGCGTCGACGTGCCTGTTTAGTGGCTTCGGTCAGACGTGGCATGCCTTAAGACTATACCTTTCCGAGGAGTTTGCGCTAGATAAAAATAGAATGTTTATTCTCTGTTGTGAGATTATAAACAAAATGATTATTGTGTTTGCATCTGGTCTTTATGCAGAGTAGAGTCTTACGTATTGATAAACAAAACATTTATTTTGTTTGGAGAGTTTCATGGCACGCACACCGGAGGCGATTACGCCCTCATCCTGGCGTAAAGTTATCGCCATCGCCACGCTGGCATCCGTCATCGTCAGCATCGTGATTCTTGCCTTCACCTGGCCCACTAAAGCCATGGAGGCGAAAAACCTGCCCGTCTCCATCGCGGGACCGGAAGCAGCCGTCAGCCAATTCGAGCAAGGACTCAAAGATCGAGGAATCGAAACCTTCGAGTTCAAACAGGCATCCTCGCGCGAAGACGCCGAACGGCAGATCAAAGAACGTGAAACCTACGGCGCGATCGTCTTCACCGAAGGTGCGGCGCCCGAGGTCATGACCGCGCCCGCCGCAAACGCATCCGCAAACCAGATGCTCACCGGCGTAGCCCAGCAGATGAACGCTCAGGTACAGCAGCAAGCTACCGCAGCTAAAACTCAGGCACTGCAGCAGGCCGCTCAGGCGGGCGGGCAGCAGGGCGCTATCGCCACCCAGCAGCTCGAACAGCTGAAAACCGAGCAGGAAACTGCAGCAGGCGCAGGTCAAAACCACCGCAGTCGTACCGCTCGGCGAGGGTGACCCCAACGGTATGGGTCTGGCGGTTGCCGCATTCCCGCTTGTTATGGGCGGTATGCTTGGCGGAATCCTCAGTATCTACCTCATCAAAGGAACCTTGCGCCGCTTCGTGACCGCTGGGCTTTACGGGATTCTTGGCGGACTCTTCATGACCCTTATTCTAGGAACCTGGTTCGGGTTTGTTCCCGGCGATTTCGGGGCACTTTGGGCGACCTTCGGCATGACCGTTTTCGCGACGGCCTCCTTCATGATCGGAATGTCCGCGTTGTTTGCCGACGCCGTCGGTATCGGTCTTGGTGCCGTGATCTCCATGTTCATCGGCAACCCGCTCTCCGGGGCAAACATGCCGTGGCAGTTCATCCCCGCACCCTGGGGCGCCCTCGGGCAGCTGATGGTGCCGGGTGCATCCAACACGTTGCTGCGGAATATCGCCTATTTTCCGGATGCTTCAAACTCCCTGCAATGGGCTGTGCTGTTGGGTTGGGCAGGGGTTTGGCCTTCTCGCCGGGGCGATCGGCTGGGCGTGGAAGGAACGCCGAGCAACTCACATGAGCACAGAGGATGATACCGCGAGCGTTCGCGCGAAAACCGAGGCGAACGCAGATGTGCCGGACAACGTTGAGATTCCCTGGAAAACGGCAAACATATAGCGACCTCGCCCCTCAGTGATCCGCGAGCAGATAGTATTTTCAAAATACTATCTGCTCGCGCCGCATGGGGGAGATTCCTAGAATGGGAAGTATGAGCGAAGAGATCACCAGCGCCCGCATCGACGTCTGGCTGTGGTCGGTGCGCATCTTCAAAACCCGCGCACTCGCAGCCGACGAATGCAAAGGCGGGCACGTGCGCGTGAACGATGCATCCGCGAAAACCCTCACAAAAAAACTCAAACGAGGGCGACATCGTGCGGGTGCGCTACCCCGGCTGGGAACGCGTGTTTAAGGTCGAAAAACTCATCACCAAACGGGTGGGCGCGCCGATCGCCGTCACCTGTTACGAAGACCTCTCGGGGCCGCGCCCCGCGCACCTGTCGATGCCGCCGGTCGCCAAACGCGAACGCGGAACCGGGCGACCCACCAAGAAAGAACGCCGTGCCCTAGACGAGCTGCGGGGGCGAAAAGGCTAAACCCAGTTCCGCTTTCTCTCACCCTGCGATCGTCGTTAAGAACCGCGAGCAGGTAGGATTTTGCCGAACAGGTGAGTTTTTCCTACCTGCTCAAACCAAAAACCACCTGCTCGCGGAATAAGAAGCGGTCATAGCGTGAGACAGATAAACGCATCGCTGACGTGCCATCTTTGCGGGAGTAGGCTGTACCTATGAGCAACAAGGCCTCAGAACCCAACACATCAGGCGCCGCGAACACAGCCGACGGCACCGCCAGCACGCACGAACCCCAAAACCTGCTGGATGCGACCCCGCGCACCGGCAGCATCCCCCTTCACCTGGGGGAAGGTGACGCGGACTCTGGGAAAACTCAACCCGAAAAATCGCTCAACAGGCGGATTCTGGCGCTCGCCGTACCCGCCTTCGGCGCGCTGATTGCCGAGCCGCTGTTCGTGCTCGCCGATTCCGCACTCGTGGGGCAGCTGGGCACCGAAACCCTGGCGGGCATGAGCATTGCGGCAACCCTCATCACAACCGTGGTGGGGCTCATGAACTTCCTCGCATACTCGGTGACCCCGGCGGTTGCGCGCGCGTTCGGGGCGCATCGGCTGGCGCATGCCTACCGCATCGGCGTGGACGGCGTGTGGGTTGCGCTTTGGACTCGGCCTGCTCATTATGGGTGTGGGTTATATCTTTGCCGACCCTGCGCTGCGCGGCATGGGCGCGAACGACGCAACCATCGGCTATGCGCGCGACTACCTGCACCATTCGCTGTGGGGCATTCCGCCCATGATGATGATTTTGGCGCTCATGGGCACCCTGCGTGGGCTGCAAGATACCGTGACCCCGCTCAAAGTTGCGGGTGTGGGCACCGTGGTGAATGTGGCGCTGAACTGGGTGCTGATATACCCGGTCGGCTGGGGCGTGGCCGGTTCGGCGACGGGCACATCGCTCACGCAGTGGGGCATGGCGCTCGCACTCGGTATATTTATTCATCTTAAGATGCGCCCGCAGGGCGTAACGTGGCGTCCCGATATTGCGGGGATGCGCGGCGTGCTATCCCTCGGTTCCTGGCTGATGCTGCGCACCCTCTCGATGCGCCTGGCACTGCTGTCTACCGTATTTGTGGTGGCTCGCCTGGGCGACGAGCAGACGGCGGCATATCAGCTGGGCATGAGCGTGTTCAACCTGCTGCTCTTTGCCCTGGATTCTCTTGCAATAGCGGCGCAGGCGCTGCTGGGCAAGGAACTTGGGGAACGCGACCTGACGGCTGAATCCGGGCGTGCGAAAGTGCGTGAACTCAAGAACCGCCTGGTGCGTATGAGCCTGGTGTACGGGGTTGTCACCGGCGTTGTTGCGCCCGTGATTGGCTTCTTCGGAAACTGGATTTTCACGCAGGATGCGCCCGTCGCCGCCCTCTTCGCGTGGGCTACCCTCGTGATTGGCGTGGGGCAGCCGATAGCCGCATATGTATTCGTTCTTGATGGTATCCTCATGGGTGCTCAGGACGTGAAATACCTGGCAATTGGCTCATTTGTGATGCTGGTTGTTTATGCGCCCGTCATTTTCGGGATCTACTGGGCGGTTTCCGGCGGTCTGCTGAGTGCCACGGTGGGGTACCTGGGGCTGTGGGCGGCGTACATCCTGTGGTACCAGGGCGTGCGGGCGTTCATCTTCGGCCGCCGCGCCGCCTCGGACGTGTGGATTAAAGCATAATTTTCCGGGGTTTACGCGGAATTCAGGTGTTGAGGATAAGTGTTTTCACGGTCTTCTAGCTTACGCATCGCGTTGAGGCATCGACTGGTGACCCCCCCCACGGCATCTATGTGCGAACGAACTATACCCTTGGCGGTATGTGTGCTCCCTGAAACGGAGACGGTTATGCGATGTGCATCGTTAGAGAAGGGACTGTACTCGCACCCTCACCTGAGGCTGGGGCTTGGAGCCTGATTCCGAAGCGCCGCCCTCTCGACTTGCTTGCGACAGTGAGCGCAGAACCGCCTCTTGAACATCTCGGACAATTTCTTTGACCGCACGGGAGCCGTCGATTCCAATCTCGATAATGACCTTCTGCCCGCCCGACTCGATGATAACCCCGAATCGGGCGGCCGCAGGGTCGCCGCTCATACGGCTACCGATAGCTTTCAGCGTGGAGCCGATCCCCGGTTCAATGCCGCGCACTCCAGGAACGGCCGTGACTACATGAGTCAATTCGGCTGCTGAGAGGTTAATCGTCATCGTGCAGATCCTCAATATGAATATTGACGGTTGGGGACAACTCTAGGTTCTCATAACACGCCTGGCGCACAGCATCACGAACCTGTTGAGCAAGCTGGGGGAGGCTACTGGTTGTAACGTGCGCAGAGATACGGCAGAAGATCGTATCCGGTATTCCCAGCTCTCGCTGACCTTCGGGAGCTGGGGCATGTTTGAAGGAAGACTTGAGTGCGCGAGCTCCGGGTACGGAGTCTACACTACGTCGCACTAGGGCGCGTAGGGAGAACTCGGACATACTATAAGGCCCTAAGTCGGTCGGCGGCATCTCTACCTGGGCACCGTGGCGCGTTTCGGCGAGTACCGCATCCATAATATGGCGCTGAGGCATCACCGATGTGCTCGACTGTGCTTCCAATGTGTCCCAGGTCTTGTGGAGTGAAGCGATTAGACGCAGGTACTCCCGTGTGGAGGCTTCGTCAAGCTCATAAGACTGAGCCGACTGTGTGGGCTGCGGTTCTGCGTGTGGGATGCGGGTGGTGGAACTCATTCCCACTCCTTCATATGGCGCATGACGAGGGAGCGGGCGCGTGCCAGCCTCCCCCGGACTGTGGATTCGGTTAGGTTTAGGGTTTGGGATATCTCCTCGTAGGACATGTCATCAACCTCTCGAAGCACCCAGACGATACGCAGCTCTTCAGGAGCGGATGCCAACAGCTTGGCTAATGCTTCTATCTGGGCGTTGACCTCACTGGACTGTGCCGGATCGTCGGTCGCTGTCGACGTTGTGTTAGGTAGGACGCTCGCACTCTCAAGACCCTCTGAATCGTAAGGGTCAGTGGCCCGGCGCTGGCGCTGACGAATGCTGCTGGTGGCCTTATTAGTGCAGATGCGCATGAGCCAGCCTCGGAAGGCATCAGGATCCCGAAGCAGATGAAGACTCCGCCACGCCTGAACAAGGGTTTCTTGGACAATGTCCTCACTGTCATGGCGGTTACGCACAATCATGTAGGCGGTGCGAAACAGGCGTCCCTGATAACGTTCGACGAGCTTTCCGAAGGCGTCAATGTCACCGTCCTGGGCTCGCAGCACCAGGTACCTGTCTTTGCCCTGAGACGCAGCGTTTGGATGAGGCACATGCTTGGTGGGCGGGCCGGTGGACTGCCCTGCATTGCTGCGCTTTTCATCGGTCATGGTTATCAGAACCGCCGCTCTCTAATGAGTGTTGCCAGCCACAGTGTGGGCTGCACTCTGGGGTTTGCTGGCTTGTTCTAGGCGCAGCAGTACGTCGATCTGACGAGCATGCTTTCCCAGAGAGGAACTAACGTCGTGGTCAAGTCGGTTCCTGAGCTCGCTCACGGTCCATGCAACCTCGCTGTTCTCTGCTACGGTGACGGTTGCCTGCACCCACAGGTTGCTGGGTGAACCAGTGACCCATACTGAGCACCGCTGAACCCCAGGGACATCTTCGGCTCGCTCAGACAGTGCTTGGGCTATGACATCGGGGCTGAGTGTGGCCAGAAGTGTGCCGTCGGAGCCTGTCAGGCGCAAGGGAGACGCGGCAGCTTTACGGGGTACCTGCTTAAGGAGCAGAACCAAGCCAAACGCGACGAGAAGAACCGACCCGAGGGCGGCGGCTGGCAACAGCCAGTGTGCCTGAGGTCCGACCCAGGTATCGACCCGGGTATCAGCTTTGGCGAGGACCGAGCTAAGCGCGGGCCATGACTGACCCACACCCATGCCGGAAGCCATAAGCCAGAGGGCTATCGCCGCGATGAGCAAACCGCATACCGCAAGGACTATCCTATTGAGAATTCCAGATACCGAACGCATGGTTTTCTCTCTTTCAGCTCGTGTGCTGGATACGCACTCGGCTGTGTGCGGTTCCGACGGGTTTCAAGGTCTGTATAGCCTGCTCAGCTGCCTTCTGTGCTGCCTGTCGCACAGGTTCGAGGTCATCCAGAACGCTGAACACTGTCACATTCACGCGCGTTCGACGGGCTCGAACCCTAGCGCTGTGAACACCATCGACCCGCTCGACATGGGTTTGTACCAGCCTTGCTAGGTCACGGCGTGAAATAGCTGTCTGACCGGGTATGTTATCTGTAAGAACTTCAGTGCGTTCAGGTGCCCCCGGCCACAGAGCCAGGAGAATCATGAACAGACTGCATACGATCACAAAGCAGGCTGCCGCGAGTACCGCTGGCGCCCCTATAATCGTGGAGCCGAGCCCGCTGACTGCTGAGGATGTTCCATTCGGCCATGCTCCGTTCAGGAGCCGGTTTCCCAGCGCCCAGATTCCCAGCCCTCCTACGATGAGGAGCAGTAACGCCAGGATAATGACGGGCAAACTCCGCGATGGGCGCCGGATGAGATTTTGTACGGGGGTTTTCATCGCAGAGCCCTCCTTACCTGGTTGTTCGGATTGAGCCAGGAGACCTCAATGTTGATTTTCTCAACCCTCAGCCCGGTAAAGTGCTCGACGCGCTGGCTCACATGCTCACGCACCTGTTGCAGGTTGAAACCAGTGCTGTAGGGAAGGTAAGGCCGAGATCTAAGTGAAGGACAGCAACCTGACCGTAGAGATCACACTTTGCCTCGGGGCGTGAATGGAAATTTCGACGTGCCCCGATCCCGAGCAGTCCCCCGGCGTTCGAGCCCACATTTGCGCTCTCGTAGGCAGCTTGAGCCGCGATCTGCGCAACAACCTGGGCGGGAATGACGGTGACGCCGCGCTGCTCCTGCAGAGAGCTCTCTTTCTGAGAGCCCTCTGCACTGACAGCAGCGGGCTGTGTATTGGTCTCCGTCATTACTTCCTCCATCGATTAAGGATGCTTTGGACATCGACCCGGCCCTCCAGGTAAAGACCCACCACCGTTCCAACTAGGCCGCATAGCGCCACCAGGATGAAGTCGGCGAAGGAACCGAAAGCAAGAATTGTTCCCAGGAATAGGCCCACCAAAAGGGCCAGGTGTGTTGTCTTCATAAAAGATCCTCAGATCGGGGGCGTCGGAGTAGATTACTTGAGATCGGCAGAGTCAGCGGAAGTGGAATCGTCGTCGGGCAGGTGAACGTCGGTGACGTCGATATTGACCTCTACTACCTCTAGCCCCGTGGTCCCCTCAATCTGCTCGATAATGTTGCGGCGGATAGCATTGGCTACTTCCACAATGGAGACTCCATATTCGACCACGACGGTAACATCTACGGCTGCCTGGGTCTCGCCCTTCTGGACGCTAATACCGCCAGCAACATTGGTCTGGGCGTTGGGGATGCGGTCGGTCACGGCGCTGAAGGCGCGGCGTACGGCATTGCCCATATCGTACACACCGGGAACTTCGCGGGTTGCCATGCCAGCGATTTTGGCAACAACGTTCTCTTCAATGGTGGTTACACCGTGCGAAGTCTGTAGGGGACCACGAGGAGTCTTATCCTGCTGGGTTTCCTTGTTGTTTTCGCGCTCGCGCTGCTGACCGGTTTGGGGAATGGAGTTATCGCTCATGAGAGCCTCATTTCATGTGTTTTCCGCTGCGCGGATTATGATGTTTGATATTTGCGGCACGCATCGACGGCTGGGGAGTTCGGGCGCTACCCACGCCCTTTATCCGTTCTTGCGGTCGATGGTGACGCTACTATAAGGACGCTTGAGGCGCTGAATTCCTCACGAATTAAAATGGTGATATATACCACTTTGTGTTGATGAGTGCGCACAAACACGACTGTTGCCCATGTTTGCTCGGCTCAGCTGCCTATCGTGCGGGTAGTCCTCATATGCGCCAAAGCGGGCTATGCGGAAGCTGGGAATAGCTTCTGCATAACCCGCTTTGCTTATTTCTGCGATGCTGAAGCGACGCAAGAATATGGACTATTAGTTCTTTTTGCCGGTTACGCTTAGGTATATAGAGATTGCGACAATGGCGGCGATAATGGAGAGGATCCAGCGAATCCAGTCGATACCAGCGGTATCTGCAACGCCGAAGAAGCTCGCGATCCCTCCGCCAACGAATGCGCCAACAGCACCCAAGATAACGGTCCACAGTGCCGAGATGTTCTGGTGACCTCGCATGATGAGGCGGGCCAGAGCGCCGATGATAGCGCCGGCAATGATCATTCCGATGAGTCCAAGCATAATGGTTCTTCCTTTGTGAGTATCCGTCATAGCGCGGGCGCGCCTGAACGGATGATGATATGGGGTCTTAAGTGCGCAGATCGGTGAGGTTCCGCCTGAAAGTTCAGCAGCAGCCCGGATTTCAGCTGCCTTTACTGTCACATATTGCGTGATTCGACGGAGCTTTTATCGCCTGCCGTCGTCTCTCAAGCCTACGGCGCTGATATGAAGACGCCATGAGCGCGCAAATCCTCACACGTTCTATAAGTGTTTTACATCATATATTTGCTGATGGTTTTTGATGCCCGGCTCTTGAGGCTCGAAGATAAAAGGAAGCGCGTACCCGATCCCGTCATCTTTGACGTCGTTACACGCCTCGGAATTTACCATATTCTTACAGAAGTATTTCAGCTCGGAGTCTTCTGCGGGCGTTCATCTTCGACCGCCGCGCTGCCTCGGACGTGTGGATTAAAGCGTAGCGAGCTTAAAACTTCCGTCAATTATTCGTTCGGATATGCTTCTTCGAGGAAAGAATAGTTATCCCAATATCTGCGATCCCACCACTCGATAAATTCGATGTTTTTACCTTCGCATCCGAGGGTGAGGAAATCCTCGAAGAAAATCAGGCGCTCGGAGAAAATAGAACTGTCGTGCCTCTCGATGCGCATTTTTTCGTGAAATTCACGCGGTGAAAGCCCTAGACTCACGCCGTCGAGGGTGTCACCATCCAGGATCTGCAGGGAGAACAGAACAACCTTCCCATCAGCCAATCCAAGATCCACCACGCGTTCGGCGCCACCCAGAGTAACGCGACCCATGAAACGCTCACACCCGGGGAATGACGAATCATGAAGTTCTTTATTAAATTGTTCGTGGTAGTAACCGATAGGCTGTCCGAGCTCCAGCTGGGGCGGGGCCTCAAACTGAAAATCCATATTCTTCACCTTTCCTGAGGGGCCATGAAAATCCTTATAAAGTACCCTCGAAACATACGTAATATACCCAAAGGCGCATTATTTACTGGATGAAGGCGTGCAAATAATCGGAACCGCTATATGTCACCGTGTGCTCGTTCCGGGATCTGATAGTAGATCGGAGCGGCATGTAGCTGCTGGATCGCTTCAATAAAACTCGGGCCCAGCTCCCCCAACTCATCAAGCCAAGACCAGTCGTCAGGGGCGGAATCGTGTGAATGTTTCATGCGCCCTCCGTATTCTGTATGGAGTGAATATACTAGTTGAGATGAGCCCGGCAGTTATCGCAGCATTTGGTCAAACTGCTCAATGACGGCGTCAGGAATATCACCGAGAGCATGCAGCATTTCGAAGGTGAAATCAACGAATCCTACCCCGCTGGCGGTCACCAGGTTCTTATCGCGCACCGCCTCGCGCGTGGTGTTCACGTACTGATGCGGGTTCGTGTAGGCGGGCAAATCCTTGATGTCCTCAAAACTATTGGCGGTGTGCCTTCGTCCATCGAGCAGGCCAGCAGAAGCCAAGAAATACGTGCCGTCGCAGATACCGCCAACCGGTTTGCCCGCATCCTTGAAACTACGCAGAATTGAGGCGAGTTGCTGGGAATCTTCGGCGGACAGAGTACGCCACGAGCCTTCCGCGCCTACGACGATGACCGCATCTGCAGTTGAGGGAATCTCGGAAATTGTCATATCGGGTTCCACCCGCAGCCCGCCCATAGAGGTTTTCACTTCTCGATCGACGGACGCCCACCGCACTGTGTACCCGCCGATGATACTCTGCAGCCCGGCGGCAAGCAGGGCAGGTTCCCAGTCGGCGAATTTATCCAGGATGACGACAGCGAATGTTTTCACGGGAACTCCTTAACCTCAGCTCACTTGTCTCTAAACCCTACGGTAGACCTCGTCGAAGGGTAGGCGGAAGCGCTCGCCCCAGATGCCGTGACCGGGTTTGCGGATACCGCAGGCGACCACCATGTTAATCTCGACATTGCGCGGCAGGCCGAGGAGTTTCTTCACGCGGTGGCTGTCGAAGCCTTCCATCGGGCAGGTATCGTACCCCGCCTCGGTCATCGCGAGCATAAACGTCTGCGCCACCAGGCCGCAGCTCTTGTGCACAACCACGCGATAATCGTGCTCCGAAACCTCACGTATCATCGGAACGAATAGGCCCGCACAATTCGCCATTGCCGCGCGGGATGCGCCCAGCAGACCAAAGCAGCGTGCGTACAGGAGCGGCATAGCCTTGGTGTAGTACATTTCCCAATTCTTGATGCGGTCTTTCTGCTTCTCAGGCGGGCTGTTACGCTCAACATTGCCGCGCTCAAACTCCAGCGCGGCTTTCGCGCGGCGGCGGTACAAATCCTGGCGGGTCACGAACACCACCATCTGCTGCGCGGTCTTGGCGGCCTGCTGGTGCATGCACGCAGCGGCGAGTTTATTCAGGACGGCGGGATCAGTCACATGGTAGAGCTCGTACAGCTGCATATTCGAACTTGTGGGCGCCAGCTGAGCCGCCTGCAAACACTCTTTGACAACTTCGGCATCAATGGGCTGGTTTTCGTCGTAATGGCGCACCGAACGGCGGCGGTTCAGTAAATCTAGTAGGGACATTATGCGACTCCTTTCCACAGCGGCATTCCGAAGGCATATAAAACTACCCTCACCTTTAAGACTATCGTTCGCGGGTGTGGAATTCACGCATAATTTTGGATATTTAAGCGAACGCGATGCCGTATAAAGCGCCTTGTGAGCACAGGTTTTATAGTGGAAAGAAGCAAGCGCAGTATAAGAACGAGGAGGCTCCGTGATACTTCTGAACATTCTCGCCCACGATACCCTCAACGAACAGGCTGATGCGCCCGGCTGGATATTCCCCGTTGTGCTTGCAGTTGTTGTTATCGCGTTCGTGGCTATCGGTGCCGTTATTCTCAAGGGTATTATGCGGGGTTCGGGCGATACCTCTCAGCGCGCAGCCCATAAGGCGGAACGCAAAATCGCCGCAAAAACCGGAAAGAATCTTGGTCGCACGGCACACGATAAATACCGGGAACACCGCGAAGAATAGCTGGCCGGTACGAAGAGATCGGGCGGGAAGCTACCCGGTGAACCAGTTTTCGGTGACCGTGTGCGCATCGAAAACCTGTCCCAAAAGTGGGGTTAGCGGGGAAATTCCGTGTTCATGCGCCAGCGGCACGGAACGCAGTACCGATTCGTTCCACGGGTGAAGCGCCAGGGCATAGGCGCCCCCCAGAGAGCGCAGAAACCGGGTAAATTAGGGGGGCCGGGCAGGCTACTAAGTACCTGATACCCGGCCCAGATAAGAGCCCCGCGCGGGAACTCAAAGAGAGCAGACTACTTGGCCCACACAACGAGCTCATCGAGCGGCTTGCGCGGCTTCGGGTCGATCTCGCGCGAGCGGTAGCCGAAGGTTGCGGCAACGGATACGCCGTAATCCTCAGGGTCGAGAAGCCCTTCCTCGGTGAGGAGCTGGGTGACCGCATCGTAGTCCATGCCTTCAACGGGGCAGGAATCGATACCGAGCATCGCTGCACCCGTGAGCATATTCGCCAGCGCAATATAAGTGTTCTTCCTAGTCCACTCAAAGAGAGCACGCTCGTCGTCGGCGATCTTCATATCGTGCACCTGGAACTTTTTGTACCTGTCCAGCGCCATCTGCATCTGGTCTTCGGGAAGATTGCGCTTCGCGAGCGTCTGCAGCAGGAAATCGGAGTCGTAGCGGGCGTTCTTCTTCGCCACAATAATCACCACGTGGCTGGCGTCATCGAGCGTGTTTGCCATACCCCAGGCGATAGGCTTGAGCTTCTCGCGCAGCTCCTTATTCTGTATCACCAGGAATTTCCACGGCTCGGAACCAACCGAGCTGGGGGAGAGGCGCCCAAACTCAAGGATTGTGTTAAAGTCTTCGTCGCTGATTGTACGGGCGGGGTCGTAGGAGCGGGTAGAAACGCGACGCTTGAAAATTTCAATTGCTTGTTCACGGGTGAGAATCATGGTTTTCCTTTTCTGTGCTGGGTTTCTATGACGGAATTTAGTATATCGAGCAGGGATGCGTCTCCCGCCGGTTTTTTCGCACAGCGTGATTGACTGCGTTGCCCAAAGCGTGCTTTAGATGTGCTCCTACGGCTAACAACATATCGTTTGGACAAACCGCCGCCGATCTTCAGCTGGTTTTTCGGGTGAAAGAGCCCGGTGAGCGGCCTGCACAATCAGAGAGGCTGGAACTGCATCATATGTTTTCCCCTGGGACTCGACGGTTCGGCACTGTTCACCGTGGCACACATCGTCGCAGGTGCTGCTTCCCTGTATCCCACCCACTAGATCTTCCAGGGGTACACCCATAATCCAGATACGATTGGATTCCTCAGGATGAGTCAAGAATTCTTCTTCACTCATTGTACGGATTTCCAGATGAGGCTGAATACCCTGAGGCAAGAGCTCAGCTTCCAATACCTGTAAAGCCTTGCGCAGCTCCTCACCTGTTGTACCGCACCGTGAGCAGGTTTGTTTTTCGGCATTGACAAGGTGCTGCCAGATAATAGGTAAAGTTTTCATCAGGGACTACCTTTCCTTTTGAAACTATAATCTATTTGGTTGTGATGAGATGGGGCGTGGGCACGCCAGTGTTTACGCCACTTTTACGGTGTATTCCAGGGCCTTGTTCGGGTGCATGGTCACTGAGACGTATCCGTTGGCGGGGGTGCGCACATAGTCGAGGTAATCTTCCATAGACGGACCAAATCCTTCAACATCGTCTACGGCAATCACTGCGCGGTCGGCAAGATGCGGCTCCAACAGCTGAAAGACGGGATGCACCAGGTCAGGCCACCCGTCGAGAAGTACAAAATCGGGGCTGAAATCCAGGTCTTGCAGGGTCTTTAGCGCATCGCCTTCGCGCAGCTCGATATAGTCCGCAAGCCCCGCCCGCTCAAAATTTTTCCGCGCGGCCTCAGCCTTATGAGGCACGTATTCGCAGGTGATTACGCGCCCGCCATTGCGTTTTGCGGCGGCGGCAAGATACAGCGTCGAGATGCCGTAGGACGTACCAAACTCAACGATATTCCGCGCGCCGCTCGCCAGCGCCTGCATATACAGAAACTCTCCCTGCTGCGGGGTTATGGGGATGTATTTATCGGTATAAAAATCTTCGTTCTCGGTCTCCCAATCAATCCCCCTGCCTAAAATCTGGTGGATTTTCGGCAGAAAATGTATGAACATGCGCTTGCCCTGCTTGAGCGTGGCGTCGTAGAGGTCATAGAGTGTGTCTTCGACCGGTGGGTCGTTGAGGAATGTGAACATTTGCGGGGTTAATTTGGGCATGTGAATCTCCCGGATGCTTCGGCGCGTATTACCTGCACCACAAAATTCAGAGGTATACCCCTGAAACACAGTGCGGTCATGTGATTCCTCTTATCATGCCAGCGTCAGCAGGGGGAGTACAAGGGATTTGCGCGAAGACGCACAAAAGACGAAGCCCCCCGTCCCAAACCGGGCTACCGCTCAAATCGGGTGAGGCGCATCGAATTGAGCACCACAAACACCGAACTGAACGCCATGGCCGCGCCCGCAATCATCGGGTTCAGCAACCCTGCCGCTGCGACCGGCACCGCGATAGTGTTGTATGCGAACGCCCAGAACAGATTCGACTTGATGGTGTGCAAGGTCGCCCGCGAAAGCCGCAGCGACGTGGGGATCGCGCGCATATCCGAGCGCATCAGCACAATATCTGAAGCCTGCACCGCAACATCCGTACCCGAGCCCATCGCCATGCCCAGGTCTGCGCGGGCCAGGCAGGCGCATCGTTCACGCCGTCGCCAACCATCGCCACCCGGTAGCCTTCATCTTGAAGCTGCGCGATAACCTCAGATTTACGTTCGGGCGTGACCCCCGCAAAGACGTTCTCAGGATTAATCCCCACGCTGGATGCGATAGCCTGGGCAACTTCGGGGGCGTCACCAGTCAGCAGCGTGGGTTCTAAGCCCAGTTCGTGAAGCTCGGCGATAGCCTGTGCCGACTCGGGTTTGGGGGAGTCTGCCAGTGCGATGAGCCCGACAGGAAGGGGGTCCTTTGTGCCGATCGCGCGAGCCACAGCCACGGTGGTCAGCCCTTCCGAGCGCGCTTGCTCAAGCATCTGATGCTGCTTCTCGGTGAGGGGAACGCCCGCCTGCAGCAGGTATTCGGGGGTGCCCACCAGCACCAGGCGGCGGGACTTCCCCTCGTCCCGAGTGCGCACGAGCTCGCCGCGCACACCTCCGGGCACACCCTCAAAGTTCTCGACGGTACCGAGAAATGCTCCATAATTTTCTGTCGCAAAACGCGCAATAGCATGGGCTATCGGATGCTCGCTCAGTGCCTCCACGGCTGCGGCATCGCTCAGAATAGATACAGAACGTTCGCTCTTTGAAGAGGTGTTGTCGTCTGTGACTTCGGTGAAATCGTCGAAGGTTCCAAAGCGTGCCACGCGCATTGTACCTTCGGTGACGGTTCCGGTTTTATCCAGCACGATGCGGTTCACCGCATACGTAGTTTCCAGCACCTGCGCGTTGCGAATCAGTATGCCCAGCTGCGAGCCGCGCCCGGTACCCGCCAGCAGCGCCGTGGGGGTAGCCAGACCGAGTGCGCACGGACAGGCGATCACCAGCACCGAAACCGCCGCGTTGAACGCACGCGGCACATCGTGCGATACAGCCAGCCACCCGATGAGAGTCAGGAGTGAAATCACCAGAATTGTTGGCACGAAAATCGCAGAAACACGGTCGGCAAGGCGCGCGATGGGTGCCTTCGTTTCCTGGGCGGCGGCAACCAGCTCACCCATTTTTGCGAGCGTCGTCTCAGACCCCACGCGGGTTGCGCGCACCGTCAGCGACCCGGAGGTATTCAGGGTTGCGCCGGTGACCGCATCGCCCACTGAAACCTCGACGGGCACCGATTCGCCGGTCAGCAGGGAGGCGTCCACGGCGGAAGACCCTGCAATAACCGTGCCGTCGGTAGCGATTTTTTCACCCGGGCGCACCAGAAATTCGTCTCCCGGAAGGAGATCCTCGACCGGAATCTGCACCTCGCGCGTGGTTCCCCGCTTGTCGGTGCGAAGCAGGGTCGCGGTGCGTGCTCCCAGGCTCAGCAGGTGCGCAGAGCCTCGGACGAGCGGGTTCGTGTGCGGTGCTCAATTGCCCGCCCGATCAGCAGGAATAAAGTCACCATCGACGCCGAATCAAAATACAGCGGCGCATGGTGACCGCTCAAGAACATGCCAAGAATGCCCCCCTGCATGGGGTGAACATGCTCGGTCAGCCCGGGGTTCATGAACAGCTGCGCGAGCGAATACAGGTAGGCGACAATCACGCCGAGAGAAACCAGCGTATCCATCGTGCTGCTGAAGTGGCGCGCGTTCGTGAGAGCGGCTCGGTGAAACGGCTCGGCGCTATAGACCGCAACCGGCAGCGTGATAAGCGCAAGCACCCAACCCCAGTGCGGGAACTGGAACGTGGGGAACATTGAAATCAAGAAAATCGGCACACCCAGCAACAACGCCACGACGATGCGCCACCCCAAGCCCCCGCTGCGCGCGTTGGTTGTCTCTTCGGACTCTGCAGCGCGAACCTCGGTTTTGAGCGATGCCGTATACCCGGCGTTATTGACCGTTTCAATGATCTGCTCATCGTTAATATCGGCGGGAACGATCACGCGCGCAGACTCCAGCGGCAGGTTCACGGCGGGATCAACCCCCGGGATTTTGCGGAGTTTGCGTTCCACGCGGCCCACGCAGGATGCGCATGTCATGCCCTGAACATCCAGGTGGATAATGCGCGTCTGCCCGCCATTAGCCGAGGAATCGAAAAGAGAATGGTCGTTCTCAGCTGTGGTGGATGCTGTTTGAGTTGAGTTACCCATGTTCTTCGCCTCGGTTCTCAATGCTCACGATGCTGTGCTGTCTTCGGGCTTTGCCTGCTGCGGATGCGCCTGCCGCAGTCCGCCCTGATCTATACTTCGCCTTCGTCCGGCAATCCATCGGCACGGTTGCTGCGCGGTCGCTGCCCGGTTAGTTTCGAGCCTCGATCGTTCACCCCGCGAACCCGCGTGACGGCAGCACGCCTGAATGTGCGGCGTTGAGCGAGGGCGTCGTATGCGGTGCCGTGCACACCGGGATGCAGATTATCGCCGGTGCCGTCTGCGGGGGTATTCGCCGCATGATCCTGTGAGGAATGTATACGCGATGCGCCCCGCCGCTTCAGCCCGCGCTGATCCTCGCGCGCCGTATAGGGGGTGGAGTCGCGCACCCACGCATCCAGCAGATCGGAGTCGAGTCCCATCTGCCGTGCCACGCGGGAAATCGCCTCGGTCAGGTGAATGTTCTCGGTGCCTACCAGTGCGCGCACTGCCCCGACCGCCATTGCCTGGTACTGCGGAGAATACGCCATGATTAGACGGCGGGAGTGAAGCCAGCTTCAACGATGGCGTCCGCTACGGCTTGCGTATTGAGGGTGCCTTCGTGCTCGATGGTGACGGTCGAAACGCCGTCTTTGACCACGTCTACGTTCACGCCGGTGACGCCCGGAACTTCGCCGACTTCTTCACTCACGCTCATGGCGCAGTGGTTGCAGGTGAGGCCGGTTGCTTTGACGGTGGTGATTGCCATGATGTTTCCTTCCAGATTTTTTGGAATTACAAAACTTGTGGATGCGCCGCCCGCGTGTCAGCTGCGCATCATGCGGGATATGGCGGCGGTTGCCTCTTTTATTTTCTCATCAACTATTGTCGCATCACCTGTACGTTCGGATTCAATTGCGGCGTTGGTGACGCAATGCCCCATATGTTCTTCGAGCAGGTTGAGAGAGACCGCGTGGAGTGCTTTGGAAACCGCCGCGACCTGAGTAAGCACATCAATACAGTACTTGTCTTCCTCGACCATGCGGGCGATACCGCGCACTTGCCCTTCGATGCGGCGCAGGCGCTTCAAATGCGCCTCCTTGTTTGGGGTGTACCCGTGTGGCTGTGCTGAGGAATCACGCTTTGTCATAGATCCAGTGTATACCCTAGGGGGGGTATATCTCAAGAGGTGGTGAAGGTGATTTGATATATTGGCTTTATGCGTGCACCACACCCTCAATCGGTCTATACGCTTCCGCACGAGCAAACGGTGCTCAATACCCTGCGGAAGTATGGGGTGGTTAAAGCGCACCTATTCGGCAGCGCGGCACGCGGCGAGCTTACCCCCGCCAGTGATCTTGATTTTTTGATAGAGATGAAAGACTCCCCAGATTACGGCGTATTGTTGCGGTTATCTGAGGAGCTTGAGCAGATTACAGGGTACCCGGTCGACGTACTGACCTCTATTAAGCCTGTTTTTCGCCCTTACATCGAACCCGACTTGATGGAGCTGCCGTTGTGAAAGTTCCAGACCCTTACATCATCATGGCGCTTGATGCAGGCAGACGCGTGCAGCGTTACACCCCAGAGTCTGCAGAAGCATTTTTTGAATCAGAGCTTATACAAGATGCTATTTGTATGCGGCTGCAGGAAATGGGCGAGAATCTGTCTAAAATTCGTCAGCAGTTTCCTGATTATTACCAGGCTCACCATAGTGAGAGCTGGCACCGCCTGATCGGATTGCGTAATGTTATCTCTCATGGTTACGGCGATATCGACCTCAATATTGTGTGGCGCATAGCTTCACAGCACCTATCAGGTGTGATGCAAGAGTTGGAGACTTTGCAGGCATCATCTCTTCCCGACCTGTAACCCGTCGTAGGCTGAAACAGAAAAACCCCGGGGCGCAGAAACACTGCTGCACTCCGGGGTTTTATCTGGTTTTTGCTGAAGCGTTCGTGGTGTTTAACCGCGGCTTACATCCCCTGCGCCTGGATAGCGGTGATCGCCACCGTGTTGATGATGTCCTCAACGGTGGTACCGCGTGAAAGGTCGTTCACGGGCTTGCGCAGACCCTGCAGCACAGGACCAACGGCGGGGGCACCCGAAGACTGCTGCACAGCCTTGTAGGTGTTGTTGCCGGTGTTCAGGTCGGGGAAAATGAACACGGTCGCCTGGCCCGCCACCTGGCTGTCGGGCATCTTGGTCGAAGCAATCGACATGTTCGATGCCGCATCGTACTGAATCGGGCCCTCCACCGCGAAATCCGGGTTAGAGGCGCGCACAATCTCGGTTGCCTCACGCACCACATCCACATCCGCACCAGAGCCGGAGGTACCGGTCGAGTACGAGAGCATAGCCACCTTCGGATCAACCCCGAACTGGCGCGCAGTCTCGGCGGAAGCCTTCGCAATATCCGCCAGCTGCTCGGCATTCGGGTTCGGGTTCACGGCACAGTCGCCGTACACCAGCACGCGGTCTTCCATGAGCATCAGGAACACCGAAGACACAATCTTGGTGCCCGGACGGGTCTTAATGAACTCCAGCGAGGGGCGAATCGTGTTCGCGGTCGTATTGATAGCGCCCGAGACCATGCCATCCGCAAGACCCTTGTAAACCAGCATCGTACCGAAATATGAGGGATCGCTCATGCGTTCACGCGCACCCTCAATAGTCATGCCCTTGTGCGCACGCAGTTCAGCATAGGTTGCCGCAAAATCCTCACTGTATTCGTTATTTGCAATGTCGATAATACGAATCGAGGCAGGCAAGTTAATACCCTCAGCCTGGCAGATTTCCGAAATCTTATCCGGGTTGCCCAGCAGAATCAGGTCACAGAAATCGCGGCGCGCAATCATCTCGGCTGCACGCAGAATACGCACATCATAGCCTCAGGCAGAACCACGGAACGGCGGTTCGCACGAGCGGTCTCAATCAGGTTGTGCAGGAACCGCAGCGGGGTCATCGAAGCCGGGCGCTCAAGCTCAAGACGTGAAAGCAGCTCTTCCTGGTTCACGTATTCATCCCAGCCGCCGAATGCGCTCGCAAGCTTGCGGGCCTGGCCGTTAATCACGCTGCCGTGCACGCGGGAAACAGCGCGCGCCGACTTAAAGGTGTCACGGTCGGTCGATAGTACTGGGAAAGGCGCGCTTTCAAGCAGGCTGCCCACGGCGGTGTTATTGCCGGGCAGGTTGTTGAGCCCGCCGGTGAGCAGCATGCCCGAAGGCGCCGGGAACGTGGGCGAAAGCGCGGATGCGAGGGTCGCGGCCACAACATCGGCGCGGTCGCCGGGAACGATCACGAAGTCGCCGTCGGCAAACTGGTTGAGGAAGTTTGAGACGGTCATTGCGGCAATCTTGATCTCGTTAATGTCACGGCCAAGATCTTCTTGCGACAGGTGCGAACCGTCGAGCTTGAGGGCGGCGACGACCTCTGCGATGGTGGGCTTACCCAAGTCTGCGATTTCGGGCAGAACGTAGACGGGGAACTTGTGCTCGCCCAGCTTAACGTTCTTCTCAATGCTCTCACGCAGCTCTGGGGTCGGCGCGGTTGACGATAATCGAGAACAGATCGACCTTGGCTGCCTTAAGCTCGGAACGTGCAACCTCTACGGCGTTGGTTGCCTCTTCGAGGGATGCCTCGTTCGCACCCACGATAGCGATCACGGGCAGGCCTAAATCGCGGGATACCTGGGCGTTGAGATCGAACTCGACGGCGAGTGCGTTCTGGGCGGTCAGGTATATGCCATCCACGATCACAACATCGCTGTGGGCGGCAATTTCTTCATAGGCGGAAACCGCGCGGGCCGAAATTTCTTCGGTGTTGCCCTCCGCAATGAACTCTAGTGCCTCGGTGAGCGATACTGCGCCGCCCACCTGCTCGTCAGAGAGGTTAAAGTGCTCTTTCATCAGGCGAATCATGGGGTCATCGCTGGCAGTTTCGCCCTTGAAAATGGGTCGGAAAAAGCCTACTCGATCGGCGCGCTTCACAAGGGAATCTGCGAGGCCCAGGGCGATCAGGGATTTGCCTGAGTCCTGGGTCATCGCCGAGAGATAAATGCCGGTAGTCATAGTGCTCCTTTGGCGTTGAACGTTCGGCGGGGGCGCGCTAACAATCCGGTACGTACGTTGGATGCGCCGGATGCGGCGACTCTCGTCGAGGTTGTCTTGTCCTTTCTATCTTATCGGGGTTGAGAGTCGGGCAAACCTTTTGTCGCGGTGCGAGAGGGATTGAAGACTGCATCGTGGTGTGTTTTTGGTGCGTATTTTCGCAGTTAATATGGTTTTAGGTGGGGTTTGAGAAATATTTTGTGGCGAAAAGCATGCTTTCATGCACTAAACACACAATCAAATATCTCGCCCTATCAAACGTCGCTTTCATGCAGGATCATGCAAAATTCTTGTACTGTCAGCGAAAGCCCCCGGGGCGTGTATCGGTCCTCTGTAGATTTTTCGTGTGAGAACCTACGATTGAAATATGTTGTTTGCATTTTCTGTAGCTCCCACGGGCGGGGGTTCCGCCGACGGTTCTGTTCACGATGCGGTTGCCGAGGCCGTATCTATCGTTCGTTCTTCTGGTCTGCCGCATCAAACCGGGCCCATGTTCACCACGATTGAGGGCGACTGGGATGAGTGCATGGATGTTATTAAACGCGCTACCGAGGCGGTGACGAAACGTGCCCCGCGCGTCTCGCTGGTGGTTAAAGCCGATATTCGCCCCGGTCATGATCATGGCGAAATTGAGGGTAAGGTACAGCGTCTCAACGCCGCTATAGATCAGATGGAATCGGGTAAATAAGCATCAGAATACTGGTTCGACAAGGCTATATGTTGTATGCGGCATATAGAATTAACGGCTATCGTGGCGATGCTCTATGCGTGCGTAACGGGCGGTGCTTACATTCTTGTGAAGGTACTCCTAGCCGTTGAAATGCGTGTGCCGCAGGAACACTCAACTGTATTCCAGATTCGGCATATACGGCTGATCTGGTAGCTCGGGCAGCGACAGGCAGGTTCGCGGTTTAGGACTCGAATTCCTGCCTGCTGCCCGAACCTAGCGTAGGCTTATGTGCATGGCGAAAAAGAAAAACCGCAGCGCTGCCTCGCGTCGTGCCGAGCATCCGAACAAAACAGGTGCGGTTGCCGGTGTGTACCCCATTTCGACCGGTGAGGCTGAGCTTGTGCCCGATGGTTACCACGTTGATGGTTGGCTTCTGCTCATCAACGGTGTGCAGTCGTCGCATGTGATAGTGGGGCAGCCGCGCATGCTCGATTTTGAGTACATGCGCTGGATTGCTGCGGTTCTCGACTCGCATATTCAGACTCATCTTATTCCCGAAAAACTGCGTATCACCCATCTGGGCGGCGGAGCGTGTTCTCTAGCGCGCTATTGTGCGGACGTATACCCAAATTCACGCAATACCGTTGTGGAGCTTGATGCCAAGCTGGCCGAATATGTGCGTGACTGGTTCGATATTCCTAAGTCGCCGCGTGTGAAAATTCGGGTGGGCGATGCAGGCACCGTCACTCGCTCGTTTGCACCGGCATCGCGCGATGTGGTTATTCGCGATGTATTCGCGGTAGATAAAACTCCGGTGGAACTTACGGGTGTGGATTTCGTGCGGACGGTTGATAACTCTCTGGCACCCGGTGGGCTGTATATTCTCAACTGCGGCGATGACCGCGCGCTTAATGCCGCCCGTGCCGAAGCCGCCGCCTTGCTTGAGGTGTTTGAATACGTGAGTATTGTGGCCGATTCCGCAATGCTCAAAGGAAGACGGCGCGGAAATGTTATTCTGGCAGGTTCACATGTTCCGCTTCCGCAGCTCGGAAGTGCCGAGGCGGCATCTATTTCCCGCGTTCTTATGGGTGGGGGAGTACCTGCCCAGTATTGGGATACTGAGAAGGTTCGGGTCTTTGCCAGGAAGGGTGCATAAACCGTTTTTACCTACCCCTAACCCGCTATATGCCTGATCGGGAATATGGCATATACCAGCGATAAATTTGTATCTATGCTAGTCAAATACCTTATATTCCTATATTAGAATATATTTTATGTACCCAAAAAGTACTTAACCAAGCTGCGGAAAATAAGGATGCAGTTTCTCGCGAAGCACCCGCGAAGAAGGATAAAAATCTTCCCACCGAACCTGAACCATATGCCAACCTTCGGGGGTCGGTGCATCCGCGTGAGGAAGCGCGGCATCGGAAGCCACCATTGCAAGACCCACCCGCTGTTCGAGCCACACGAAACTCGCTTGCTGGGTGCGTAACATGCGGTACACACCCGCATAGTCCGAGGCGCGGTTCGGGGTATGCGCATCCGAAGTCCCCAACAGATATGCCTCAAAATCCAGCCGATGCACGGGCGCGGGAAGACCCATCTCAACCAACTGCAGGCGCGCCACGCTTTCTAAGAGCGAGCCGCTGCGCGCATCCGCATGTGTGGCAATATGGGTGGCCGCCGAATTTTGGCTCGCCTGCAAACGCGGCAAAATCTCTTCGGGGGCAAGCATTCGGCGGTGCAGTGCGGCATCGACAAGGGCGCATCCTTCAAGAACGGGAAGTGTGCGGGCACAATCCAGGAGGGTCTGCGAGAGCTCGGTAACCCGAAAATTCGGACGTAAAACCGTCACCTGCACCGAGGTTTCGTTGTTGGTATGCTCCAGAATGCCGTCCGACGCTGCCCCTCGCACCGAATATCCGGCGAGCACATGCAAATTCTGCGGCACATGCAGAAGCGGCAGACCGTATAGAAATGCCGCTGAAGACAGGCAAAACACGCATGTAGAGTCACGCAGTGCCAGCGCGGTGTGGCGCGCCAAAACCTGAAGGGACGGCGTAAAAGAATCCCAGACCGATGCGGCAATATACACCCCTGAAGCACGCTGACCAGCTCTTTTGTGCGTAGTTTACGCCGCATCGTGGTGCGGGTATACCCGGAATTAAGCAGTCTTTCCTGGGTATAAAGCTGATCAAGAAGCGTGAAGTTGGGTGACATATCCTCAAGTATGGCACGACATGAACACCACTCAGCGCACGAAGACGATATGCGTCATAGAGCTCAACCTTGTGTTAAATAACGTCTCATCCTGCGAGCTTGTGGCGGTGCCGAACCCACCTCGCGCTAAGATTGAACCCATGCGATACACCTACCTTGGACCCTCAGGCACCTTCACCGAATCCGCCCTGCTTTCCGTGCCCGGCGTGGTCGGTGCCGAACGCATTCCCGCCACTAGCGTGCCTAACGCGCTCGAACGTCTTCGCAGTGGTGATGTGGATGCCGCCATGGTGCCCATTGAGAACTCGGTCGAAGGCGGAGTGAGCGCTACTCTTGATGCGATCGCGGCTTCCGAGGGAATGCGCATTATCCGCGAGGTTCTGGTACCTATCAGGTTCGTGCTGGTCGCGGCGCGTCCGCTCGCTTTGGAAGATATTAAAACCGTTTCAACCCACTCGCACGCCTGGGCTCAGGTGCGGCAATGGGCGGATGCGACCATCCCCACCGCCGAGTACCTGCCCGGTTCCTCCACTGCGGCAGCAGCTGTGGGTTTGCTTGACCCTTCCTGCGCATATGATGCTGCAATTTGTTCGCCAGCGCTTTTGGCAACCCACCCCGACCTGCATGTGCTTGCCGAGGACATTGGCGATAACAAAAACGCCGTCACCCGGTTTGTGCTTATCAGCAGCACCGCGGATATTCCAGAGCCTACCGGTGCCGATAAGACGACGCTCACGATCCCTCTGCCCGAAAATCGAGAGGGCACTCCCGAAAACCGTTCGGGTGCGCTCCTGGAACTGCTCGAACAATTTGCATCGCGCGGCGTGAACCTCTCACGCATCGAATCGCGCCCCACCGGCAGGCAGATGGGATCCTATATGTTCAGTGTGGACGCAGACGGGACATATTTATGAGGCTCGAATGCGCGATGCCCTGCGCGGCCTGCACCGCATAGCACCCGGCATTAAATACCTGGGATCGTACCCGCGTGCCGACCGGCAACCCACCGTTGCGCCGCGCATCCATTCCGAAAATTCGTTCGATGCTGCCCACGCTTGGGTGGAATCGCTCTTCCCGGGTGGGCGACCGGCGCATCTGAAACGCTAACCCCCTGCGATCGTATAAAAACGCTCGTGATGTGAATACAGAGGGTTTTCAACACTTTATTCATATCAAGACTCTTTTTACGGCTGGGGGCGACTGGGTACTATTGATATGTGATTGATATTAACCTCCTCCGCGAAAACCCCGAGATTTTCCGCGCCTCCCAGCGAGCACGCGGCAAAGACGAAGCCCACGTAGACCGTATTCTTGAGGCGGATGCCGCACGCCGCGCCTCGATCGGCACCTACGAGAACCTGCGCGCCGAACAGAATGCCTTCGGTAAACAGGTGGCGAAGGCGCCCAAGGAAGAGAAACCCGCTCTCGTAGCGCAGGCGAAAGAACTCGCCGCCCACGTAGCAAATGCGAAAGCGGCATCTGAGGCGAAAACCGCCGAATATGAAGAGCTGCTAAGCTCCATCGAAAACCTGATTATCGACGGTGTACCCACCGGCGGCGAAGACGACTTTGTGGTGCTCAAAGAAGTCGGCACCCCCCCGCGATTTCGCCGCAGAAGGTTTTGAACCGCGCGACCACCTGGAAATAGGCGAACTCATCGGCGGTATTGATATGGCACGTGGCGCCAAGGTCTCAGGCTCGCGCTTTTACTTCCTCAAAGGGCAGGTTGCCCGTCTGGAGCAGGCGCTCATGTGGATGGCGCTCGATCTGGCAACAGCCAACGGCTTCACCATGATGACAACCCCCACCCTCGTGCGCCCCGAAATCATGAACGGAACCGGGTTCAACGTCAAGCACGACGACGAAATATACCGCCTTGAACGTGACGACCTGTACCTGGTCGGCACCTCGGAGGTGGCGCTTGCGGGCTACCATATGGACGAAATACTCGACCTTAGCGACGGACCCAAGAAATACTTGGGCTGGTCATCCTGCTATCGCCGCGAAGCCGGTGCCGCCGGTAAAGACACCCGCGGTATCATTCGCGTGCACCAGTTCAACAAGGCCGAAATGTTCGTCTACTGCCAGGTGGAACAGGCGGAAGAAATACACGAGCAGATGCGCGCCCTCGAAGAAGAAATGCTGCAAAAATGCGGCCTTGCGTATCGCGTGATTGATACCGCAGCAGGGGATCTAGGCACCTCTGCCGCACGCAAATTCGACTGTGAGGCGTGGGTCCCACCCAGGGCACCTACCGCGAGCTGACCTCGACCTCGAACTGCACCACCTACCAGGCACGCCGCCTGAACATACGCGAACGCACCGCAGACACCGTGGACGATGCGGGCAATGTGCGCAAGGGGCGCACCCGCGCGGTCGCAACCCTCAACGGCACCCTGGCGACTACCCGTTGGGTTGTGGCGATTCTGGAGACCCACCAGCAGCCCGACGGCTCGGTGCGTATCCCTGAAGCACTGCGCCCGTATATGGGCGGTGCTGAGGTTATTCCGGTCGTGTCGTAGGTTTGAGTAGCAGGTTGCGGATAACAACCTTGAGAGCATCAAGAGCATGCAAAAACAGCCTGAGCTGATCCATCGGTAAGGATGAAACTTACCAGGAACGCTTGGGCTGTTTCCATGAGTTCAAAGAACATCATGGTTCTACTCACCTCCCCTCTGCCCAAAGAGTCGCCCGCAGGGGTTTACTGAAATGGACGTGCTGCGGCGTGCCCCGGGAAGAGGGAGTATTAACTTTACCCAACAAATATAAGCAGAAGCTCGAAAATACGGTCTACACATTCACTTAACAGGGTTCATATAGAAATGAATTGGGTGTATTGTTGGTATGTGTTTAAGTACGCACCTGAGACTTTTACACACTATATTTCTATTCATTCACCTCTTCAGCAGTAAAAGTAATAAAACTATTCTTTTATGGGTGTAACTACCTTTGTGCGTATTCATACGTGATAACACAGATGTATTCAGCCTTTATTGCTCTTGAAAGGAACTGTTGATGGTGTATTCTTCGCCTGCGGTGGTGATGCGTGATGTTGTTCAGAAATTTGGTAGTACTACTGTTTTGCATGGTCTTGATCTGACGGTTAATCCTGGTGAGATTGTTGCTCTTTTAGGGCCGAATGGTGCGGGGAAAAGTACTGCGGTCGATATTATTTTGGGTTTGACTAAACCGTATGCTGGGTCGGTTGAGGTTTTTGGGACGACTCCGCAGCGTGCTGTTAAGGCGGGGCGTGTTGCTGCCGTGCAGCAGGATGGTGGTTTGCTTCCTGATTTGACGGTTAAAGAGACCGTGCAATATATGGCGTCTTTGTATGGCAAGCTTAAGAATGTTTCTGCTGTTCTGGCTCAGGCCGGGCTTGAGGGTAATGCTAAGACGCTTGTGCAGAAATGTTCTGGTGGGCAGAAGCAGCGTCTTCGTTTTGCTATTGCGTTGTTGACGGATCCGGATTTTTTGATTCTTGATGAGCCCACGGCTGGTATGGATGTGCAGGGTCGCCGTGATTTGGGCGTCGGTGACTCAGTCGGGGGATCATCAGCGTGCTGTTTTGTTTGCGACTCATTATTTGGCTGAGGTTGATGAGTTTGCTGATCGTGTGGTGGTTATTAATCAGGGGCATGTGGTAGCGGATGGGACTCCTGCTGAGATCAGGTCTTATGCGCGGGGTTCTACTTTGCGTGCGACGGTCAATGATGCGTGGTCGTCTGAGCAGGTTGAGGAGCGTCTTGCGGAGCTTCGTGCTCTTGACGGTGTGAGTGCAGTATCGTTGCACGGTATTCGCTTGGAAATCTCTGCTGCTGATGCCGATGTTGTTGCTTCGTATATGCTTGCTGGTGGGTTCGCTAAGAACCTGGAGATCACATCGTCTTCCTTAGATGATGCGTTTGTGTTACTGACCGAGACCGATTCCGAAGGAGAGCGCAAGAATGCCAAATAACACTAGTGCCCAGGCGGCGAGTCTTCCTCAAGTGCGTCCTGTGTGGATTAATAGCACTGTTGTTCTGTTGGAGTTGCGCAGGAAGTTCCGTAATTTGCGGATCTTTTTCCTGGCTATTTTGCTTCCTGTTATTTTCTTCTTTATGATCGCCTACCCGCAGCGGGACAGCCTGGAAGGGTCGGTGAATACCGGGACTTACTATATGATCGGGATTAGCGCCTATGCTGCTATTGTCTCTAGTTCGGCTGTCGGTGCTGCTATTCCGATTGAACGTGTCCAAGGGTGGTCGCGTGCCCTTGCGCTGACACCGTTCCGGCCTTTGGGGTACGTTATTACGAAGGTGCTCTCGTCTATGTTGCTGGGTGCTATCGCTGTTGTGGTGATGATGGTTCTGGGGCTTGTGACGGGTATGCCTTTGGATGCGTGGCAGGCGGCGCAGTCGTCACTCATTATTATTGCTGGCAGTTCTGCTTTTGCTGCGTTTGGTATTTTTGTGGGCTATTTTATGTCTGCTGATAGTGCGCAAACGCTTATTAATCTTATTATCTCTGTGTTCTCTATGTTTGGTGGGTTGCTTTTTCCGTTGTCCCATTTTCCTCAGGCGCTTCAGGATATTGCGCATTGGTTGCCGTCGTACGGGTTAGGTGTTTTGGCTCGTTTGCCTGTGGGGGTGGAGTGGGATCCTTGGGCTTTGGTGAACCTGGTGGCGTGGCTGGTGATTTTTGTGGCGGGTGCGGCTTGGTGCTTGAGTAAGGATACACACAGGGTCTAGCCTCTGACCCCTCAATCGTGCGGGGGAACCCACCAACGACGGAAGTACGGTGGCAAAGCCGGTGTGCTAGCATGGGGGTGTTACTAAGGTGAAAAGCACTGTAGATAATTCACCTTAAAGTGCAGAGAGGTTCGAGCGCTCTCAACACCCGAACCTCTCCTGTGGGGTGATGTTACTTCAGGTTACGAACGATAACCTTAAGCGCATCAACAGCGTATGAAACAGCCTGAGCTGATCCATCGGTAAGGATGAGACTTACCAGGATTGCTTGGGCTGTTTCTATGAATTCATAGAAACGACATCCTTCCCACCCCTCTCCGCCCCGGGAGTCAACGCAGGGATATGTATCTACTATTGCGTACTGCGGACTCACCCTGCGAAGAGGGCAGTATTACCTTTACCCGACAAATATTTGGGTGATTCTCTAAAACCTGAGCTTTTCGTCAGTGTTGGCGAACCCAATACCGCTGCACCCGGTACTCTAAAGATATGTCCCTTTTTCGGAACCTTGTTGGTGCATCCGCCGCGGCAGCGACTCTCACGGCGGTTGCTCGGCGTGTTCGCAAGCACGCGCAGCGCATCGTTACGCCCCTCGGAATCTGGAGTACCCTGCCCGTCGCTCAAGAGCGGCACGTCGGTATTGTGTATAACCCCAGCAAGTTGAGCACCCACGCGGTAGTTAATATTCTGGAACGTACCGTGGTCGCCAACGGCTGGAAACCGGCCCTCGCGAGTACCACCCGTATCGACGAACCCGGCACCCAGGCTGCTCGTGATCTGATCGACCGGGGCGTCGATACCCTGCTTGCGGTCGGCGGGGACGGAACTGTGCGCGCGGTCGCCGCCGCCATTCAAGAAGCCAGGAGCCGAGGCAAAGACGTCACGCTCGGTATTATTCCACTGGGGACAGGCAACCTGCTGGCACGCAACCTGCGCCTGCCCATCACCGATATAGCCGCCTGCATTAACATTGCGCTCAACGGAACGCACCAGTTGGTCGATGCTATCGACATGAGCGCCGAATCGGCGGAAGGCGACGTTACCAACCATATGTTCTACGTGATGAGCGGTGCGGGGTTTGATGCGCTCGTCATGAACGACGCCAACGAAGACCTTAAAGCGCGTATCGGCTGGTTAGCCTATGTGCACAGCGGGCTGAACCATATCTTCGGGCACTCCCACAAGGTCAGAATACAGCTCGACGATGATGAACCTTTCGAAGCACGTGCGCGTTCGGTGCTCATCGCCAATTGCGGGTCGGCTGCAGGGAGGACTGCAGCTGACCGATATTACCGAGGTTAATGACGGCAACCTCGAAGTGATCATCGTATCGCCGCGCACCATCCTGGAATGGGGGTCTTCTGACCGCAAAAGTGGTTCGCCGCGCCCTGCCCGGTTCATCGCGCACCTCTCTGCCGGTCATGCGCCATTATGTGGGGCATCGGGTCTCACTGGACATGCTTTCGGGCGCCCAGCCTATTGAAGTCGACGGCGATTTAGCACCCTCGGCGATCAGGCTGCAGGCGCGCATCGTGCCGAGCGCTCTCAGCGTGAATGTGCACCCGGATGCACTCACAGCCTAGAACCTCGACCTGCCCGAGCGCCTGTGTTTATGTGGCTTAACCTTCTTTGATGTGGTGTCTTCACCGGTTATCTCGCTTTAAACACCTTTTTAGTGCGAGAATGATATGAAAGTTTGTTTCAAGAAAGAAGAGAAGTTCATGCTTATCCTCGTTGTGAACGCGGGTTCCTCATCCCTCAAATACCAGGTGCGCGACACCTCTGCGCCTGAATCCGAGCAAATGATTACCTCAGGGCTTATCGAAAATATCGGCACTGACGTTCCCGACCACGAAGTCGCTCTGCACATGATGGCTGAGAAACTCGAAGGCGTTCTGCACGGCCGTCAGCTGCAGGCTATCGGTCACCGTGTGGTGCAGGGTGCCGAGAAGTTTACCCACCCCGTGCTGCTCAACGAGCAGGTTATCGACGAGATCGATGCGCTCTCACCGCTTGCGCCTCTGCACAACCCCGCGCACGTGAAGGGTATGCGTGCTGCCTTCCACACCTGGCCAGACCTGCCGCAGGTTGCCGTGTTCGATACCGCGTTCCACTCGACCATGCCCGAGCACGCCTGGCGCTACGCTATTCCTTATGACCTGGCTGATAAGTACAGTATTCGTCGCTACGGCTTCCACGGCACCAGCCATGAATACGTCTCTCATGTTGCCGCAGATATGCTCGGTATTGCCCGCGACGAGTTCAACGGTGTGGTGGCGCACTTGGGTAATGGCGCATCCGTGACTGCCGTGAAGGGCGGAAAGTCCGTGGATACGTCGATGGGCTACACTCCTCTGGCTGGTCTAGTGATGGGTACCCGTTCGGGCGATATTGACCCCCTCTGCGCTGACCACGATTCTCACCCGCGACCCCGAGATCGACGCGGAACGCCTGGATACCATCCTTAACAAGGAGTCCGGTCTGCTGGCACTGGCGGGTTCCAACGATATGCGTAAGGTGGTGGAGTCTGCGCAGTCGGGCGATGAGCGTGCGCAGTTGGCGCTGGATATGACCGCATACCGCCTGATGAAGTACATCGGCGGCTACAACCTGGTGGTTGGCGGCGCGCAGGCGCTTATTTTCACTGCGGGTATTGGCGAGAATTCCGGCGACTTCCGCAAGCTGGTGCTGGACCGCCTGGCGCCGTTGGGTATTCGCTACAACGAGGAAGAGAATATGAAGCGTTCCCCCCGAACCGCGCCTGATCTCGACCGAGGATTCGAGCATTGCCGTGTTCGTCATCCCCACCAACGAGGAGAAGGCGATCGCCGAGGCTACCGAGGAGCTCGTCGCGTAGCACCGTAGTTTCCGTTTCTTCCCTTCGGGGATGCTAAAGGCTCTTGACCGTGAATAAAGCGATATTTTTCATGCTTTTATTCACGATCAAGAGCTTTTTAGCATGTGCGGGAGGGCGCCGGGCACAAGGCTGGCACGAAGGCGCAGACGCGGCTTTGGGCTACAAGAACCCTAGGGGCAGGGCATCAAGAATAAGCGTAAGGCGAGGGAATGTTGAACTTTATATCTAAATAATATTTGACACATTATTTTAGTCATTATTTAAATTACTTAACGGCATAAAATTTGCTATAGTTGTTTCGGTTCAGAATGCTTTGTGCAGATGAACTAATAGATACAAAGAATAGTGTGCATTCTCTATTCGTGGTTGTGTGGGGAAATGCTGGCATTCTTTGTATCAAAACTGGCACAGGTATATCACATCTATCACTCACTTAGATGACATATACAACGAGGTGCAGAAAATTGGGGTCGCAGGACTTTGGGCATGTATGTTCGCGGCCTCCGGTGTGAAAAACCCTCGCGGTATGTTCCTCCCATGAAACCTTGTACGTTTCATGAGTATAATTCCGCGAAATAACAGGGGTTTGAGCTTTCTGTAAGCCTTCAGGCTCTCTGAAGGTGCTCGTTGCACACGAAGGTATCTTATAGGGATTGGTGCCTTCTAAATCCGTGCTAGAACTGTACACATGTGTATAGGGTGTTTTATGTGTATAGTTTGGATGCCGTCATGATTTTTTCATGGCGGCATCCTTTTTCTTCGCAATAAAAATGGTGGATAAGTAAATATTTGCTAGGTGCAGCAATAAATATATTTTATTCGCCTAAAGTATGTAAATTATTTATAGCGAAAACATTATCAGGATTTTGTGTAAGGAATACGAGGTGTAAATTCTAGGGGAGGGACATGCACGGAGCCTTCGTCGGAAATCCAGGACTTCCGTTCACCTGCCCAATCGGTGTTAAGGGTAGTGATCAAAAGATTCCAGTCGACCCCCAGACCAAACGAGCTAACGGATTCAAAAAGTGGTGGGTTGCTGGGCATGCTAGTTCACATCCACTACGGGGAGACCTGCCCACTACAGCAAACGTGGTTGAACGGCAAAACGCAATTCAGCCCCTAGCTGAAGAGGTTATCTCTGAGATAGGAATGGTCAGCTCCTCCGTTCGGATGTAGACGTTCCTACAAACGGACAATATACAAATGTTTTCCTTACCCCTATATTTAAGGAATGAAAGCTTTTTCATAAGGAAGGTAGGCATCATGAAAACCGAAAAATCGAAAGAAATTTTCTGGAGCATCATCTCAATTCTCGTAGGCGGAGTAGCCTGGCTAACCATGCAGAATATTTCATGGGGTGTAGTAGACCCCGCGAAAGTCGGTCTCGTATTCGCAGTAATCGGCCTCATTTCGCTTATCTGGGCTCTCTTCAATAAAAACTCCGATAGCTCACGAGCGCACGAGACTATACGTAACGCCAATAGGTCAAAGGAGGATTAAGGAGGGTTATTCATTAGGGGTGTGACACCCCAACCGCCTAACCACTCTTCACCACACAGAAAAACAACGAACCCTCACCTCATATCCACGTATGATGGTGAAATACCAAAACCGACCCTGTACCTGGGGCACACCACGACACGTTTGCGTACCGGTGGCACGGATTGGACAGATTCTTAGACCCGCACGATACTCTGGCCGATAAGGGCTACCAAGGACTAGACCTGATCACCCCGGTGAAGAAACTACCCGGCGCAGAACTCACCGACGACGAGAAACACCTGAACCGGCACATCAATCACCACCAGGTCGTCATCGAACGCGTGATCGCACACTTCAAGTGTTGACGGGTACTCTCTAGTATCTTCCGCAGATTCCTCACCTCGTACCGGAGAGTGTTCTCGGTGGTGCGGGCACTGTTTTTCTGGATACAAAACCACCCAAATGAATAACCCTCACGAAATAGTTGCTTGGATTCCCCTTAAGAAACATAACAGAGGATTCCGGGAGCGGAGATTTGCAGCGGGAGCGGGGAACACGCTCCCGCTGCAACTTACCGCTCCCGGATTTAGTATGCGTGTATTCACCGCATCAAAGGGCATACGCGGTAGAGTTGAACTAGTACGTACTTAGAGAGATTTGGAGACCGCATGAGTCAGCATACGCCCGGTGCTGAACCTCCACTGCCGAATGACGTGAGCCAGGGGTGGCTGCCCGAGGATAAGCGGCAGACCCCGCAGAGCCCGCTTCCCCAGCCGAAATTTTGGGGATACCAATCTTTAATACCCCATAAGATGCTCAACGCCCTGCGCCACCCCGGCGAGATTCCCTGGCTGGTGGCGGCCTATGCGGTAACCCTTGCCGTGTACTTGGGGCTGCTCATCTTTCTTTATTGAGACGATCGTAAGCCGCGACCGATACAACGACCTGGAATGGACGTCATCGTCTCGATACTCGACGATGAGCTACGCGGAGCGCGTCTTTAACGACTATGCGGAACAAGCGATTACGCTATTGATTGCGGCACCCCTGGTTATCCTGATCGCTCGTGCCCTCTTCTACGCACAGCAGCGCGTGCGCGGCATTCGTATTTCGCCTACGCAGTTTCCTGAGGCTTACGCCATGGTTGCCGAGGCTGCCTATGCGGCGGGTTTGCGCCGTGTTCCCGATGCCTATGTGGTGAGCGGTAATGGTGTGCTGAACGCCTTTCGCATCCGGGCATGGTTTCCGCCGGTTTATTGCCATCAACTCTGACCTTTTCGAGGTCGGCGGTCAGAGCCGTGACCCTCAGGCGCTTCGCTTTATTATTGGGCATGAGGTCGGGCATATCGCTGCCGGTCACGTGGGGTACTTCCGTCTTCTCTTCACGCAAACCTTCATGCGGATTCCCGTGGTGGGCAGGCCCTTTCACGCGCACAGGAATACACCGCCGATAACTTTGGGTACCGATACTGCCCCGAAGGCGGACCCGGCGCGATCAAGGTTCTCACAGCCGGTAAATACCTGAATCAGCAGGTGAATTTCGACGAATTTGCCGACCGTGCCGTGAACGACCAGGGCTTCGCGATTTGGCTTATCAACCTTATCTCTACCCACCCGGTACTGACGTGGCGCGCCCATGCACTGCGCAACCGACACGAGCCGGGGCGTCTGTTCTGGCGGCCGCAGTTTAATCCGCCGAGTGCGCCTCCTTCCCTGGTACCTTCGCAAGAACCGCCAGCCCAGTGGCCTGACCCGATTCAGGCAACCGGGTTCATGGACGAGCAGAAGCCGGCGTGGGAGGATTACAACCTTAACACCGTCAAGACATATCCGACCCCGCAGGATGCCCCCAAGATTCAGGGAACGCTCTTCGCCGGATGGGAGGATGCGCAGGCTCGCGCGGCCCGTGCCGCCTACGCCGCCCGTTGGGAACAGTATGCCGCCAGCCAGGGTGTGCCGGGATATGTGCCAGGGTACGGTTATCCGATGCAGCCAGCGCCCGGGCAGCCGGGATACGGGCAGCCGATGCCGAATCAGCAGGCGCCGTGGCAGCCCGGTTCGGGGCAATTTGAAGCTGACCAGCCCGCGCCTGATCAAGCGAATCAGGGACAGCCTCAACCCCCGCAGCCTGAGCAGCAGCCGCATTCCGGGCCTCCCGAGGACGCCACGGAACCTGGCGTGGCGCTGAACCAACCGATAAAACCTGCTGATGACCAGCAGCCCGAGCAAAAAACGGTCTGAACAGCAGGACCAGCAGGGGAATGACACCTCTGACTAGCCCCCTGACTTTCACCAGCGAGAAGCGGATTTTTCACCGAAAAGGTTGGATTTTCTCACCTTCTCGGCAAAAATCCGCTTCTCGCGTTTTAATTAAGAACGTGCTCTCCAAACTCACGAAAAAACGCCCCGACGCGCTGATTGTCATGCTCATCTGCGCGGTCATTCTTGCGATCCTCATCCCGGCGCGCGGTACCTTCGCCGACTGGTTCAGCACCGGCACCAAGTTCGCGGTTGCGCTTCTGTTCTACCTCTACGGTGCGCGCCTTTCCACATCCGAAGCGATCGCGGGGCTTAAACACTGGCGGCTGCACGCCCTCATCCTGACCTGTACTTTCGTGATTTTTCCGCTCTTTGGGATGGCGCTTTTCCCCCTAAGGTTTGTGCTCGGCGACGGGCTGTACCTGGGGATTCTTTTCCTCACGCTCGTGCCCTCTACCGTGCAGGCGTCCATCGCGTTTACTTCTATAGCGGGCGGTAACGTGGCGGGCGCTATTGTGAGCGCATCGCTGTCAAGCATTGTGGGGGTGGTGGCTACCCCGCTGCTGGCGATGCTCCTGATGCACAGCGACCACATCGAAATTTCGGGCAGCGTCTTTCTCGACATCGCGATTCAGCTGTTTTTACCGTTCGTGCTGGGGCAGCTCACGCGCCGCTGGGTGGGTGAGTTTGCGAAGAAACCCACCACAGAAATGGCTCGATAAGTTCTCGGTCATGATGATTGTGTACTCGGCGTTTTCGGCCTCCGTAGTGCAGGGGATTTGGACTCGCGTTGCCTGGTGGCAGATCGTACTGCTGATCGTGGTGACAATTCTGATGGTGGCCCTGATGCTGTGGCTGACCGACTGGCTGGCGGCGCGGCTGAAGTTCAACAGGGCGGACCGCATCACAATTCAGTTCTGCGGGTCGAAAAAGTCGCTGGCGGCGGGTCTTCCCATGGCGATCATTATTTTCGGGTCGGGTTCGCTTGGGCTGCTGATGCTGCCGCTCATGGTATTCCACCAGGTGCAGCTCATGATGTGCACGTGGCTCTCCGCCCGCTACGCCGCCTTGGATGTGGTCGGTCGGGCGAGCGTAGAACAGCCATAAGAAACTGCCCCCGGTTACTCGCTCGGGGAAAGAGTCGATACTTTAAGAAGCTGCGTTCCTTAGGTCATGCGTGTTTGAGGTAAATGGAAAAAGCGGCGGATTTTTCCATTTACAGGCCTTTGCACAGGGGCATATTGGAAGAAATGGCCGTTTCTTCCAATATGCTGTCTAAAGAGTGCTCTCCGCTCCAGCTTCGGAAGGGCGGTGCGCGGCTCGTCAGATCCGAGTCATTTACCGGCGAAACTTTCACCGTTGCCTGGCAGGGCGCACACGGTAAGCTGGAGTACATGAAGATTGCTACCTGGAACGTGAACTCCATTCGCGCCCGCGCCGACCGCATCGAGGACTGGCTCGATAAAAACCGAAGTCGATGTGCTCGCCCTACAGGAAACCAAAAACCAAGGACGAAACCTTCCCCTTCGAGCTCTTTTGAATTCCTGGGGTACGAGGTGGCGCATTACGGGCTGAACCAGTGGAATGGGGTAGCAATCGCATCCCGCGTGGGGCTCGACAGCGTCGAACGCGCCTTCCCGAACCAGCCCGCCTTCGGAAAACCCGGTGACTCTGCCGAGGTTGAGGCGCGAGCCATCGGTGCCACCTGCAACGGCGTGCGTATCTGGAGTCTATACGTGCCGAATGGGCGCGGGCTCACCGACCCGCACATGGCGTACAAAATGGAGTGGATGCGCCAGCTACGCACCAACGTCAACGGCTGGCTGCACGCCGACCCCGCCGCACAGTTTGCGCTCGTCGGCGACTGGAATGTGGCGCCCGAAGATACCGACGTGTGGGATATCGACTTCTTCCGGGAGAACGACCTCACCCATGTTTCCGCCCCCGAACGCGAGGCATTCTATGCCCTGCTCAATGATGAAGGGCTCATCGATCCGGTGCGCCCTTACACCCAGGGCGAGTACACCTACTGGGACTACCAGGCCGGGCGGTTCTCGAAGAATGAGGGGATGCGCATCGACTTTCAGCTGTGCTCCCCCGGCGCTCGCCGCCCGTGTGGAGAACGCCTGGATCGATAGGGAAGAGCGCGAGGGGGACGGCGCGAGCGACCACACCCCCGTGGTAATTGAGCTCGCTGACTAGCAGCTCAGCGTGTGATGTGAGGAGACAGTATGAGCCGGAACCTTACCCCTGAACCTGTGGCGACGGGCAGTGCAGAAACCCGAATCGGTCAGCTTCGCTGGCGCGAATACGGTGGTCCCCGTGAAGCCGCAGGCGAGAGGACCCTGCTGTTTGTGCACGGGCTGCTGACAAATTCGGATGTCTGGGGCGAAGTGATACAGAATCTCTCACAAGATTTTCGGTGCATAACCCTCGATATTCCCTTGGGGAGTCACACTATTCCCGCCCGAGAAGATGCAGCCCTCACTGTTGCCGAGCTGGCGCAGGCCGTGAACGAAGCGGCAGAACAGCTATGCCCACACGGGTTTACCCTTATTGGCAGCGATACCGGCGGGGTGGTTTCTCAGCTGGCGGCGGTGCGGGAACCCGCAGGGCTCAAGCGCTTGGTGCTGCTCTCGTGCGATACCGAGAAGAACTTCTTGCCCCTGCCGTTACGCTATCTGCAGTATGTGGCGTACATTCCCGGAACCATGCAGGCGCTCCGAGCAGCCCTGCATCTGGGGTGGGTGCGCCGCCTGCCGATTGCCTTTGGGTGGCTAGTGAAACGCGAGCTTGACGCCGCCGAGTGGAATAGCATTATTGCGCCGCTGAAAGATGCCGGAGTCCGCCGCGATTTGGCGAAAGTGCTGAAGGGTATTTCTACGAAATATACGGTGCAGTCCGCGCGGGATTTGGAACGGTTTGAGCACCCGACCCTGTTTTTGTGGGCCGATACCACGAAGCTGTTCCCGATCGAGAATGCGCGCCGTTTAGCCACCCGCATGCCGGATGCGCACGTGGTTCCCGTGCCGGAAAGCTATGCATTCAGCCAGCTGGATAAGCCCGGATTGGTGGCGAACGCCCTGCGGGAAGAGTTGGTAGGATAGAGGAGTTACTTATGACAGCCATAAGTATTCGTAAAGCGGCTGACGGCGGGAACGTCATACGTCCTGTCGAAAACCAAGACGAGATTCTTCGTGGTTATATCGCACAAAATTATCGAGACATTGAACGTCAGGTGAAGGAACGTGAACGCCTTAAAGCTGAACCTAAGAAGGGTTTCTGGAATAGTTTGCTAGGGCGTTTAGGCTCGCGTTCTTCTTCATAAGCTGAAAGTGCTGAGGTTCTGAGGGAGAAAATTGACGACCGTTTTTATCGTGGTGAGCGCCGCGACGTTAAGTCGTTCACTCCCGAGGAGCGCCAGGATTACCTGGATAAGAAGCAGCACACGATTAATGAAGCCAAAGAAGCCATTGCAGGTATGAAGGCTCGTATTGCCGAGTTGGAACGCATTCAGGCGATGAACCCAATACGCCGCTGGTTCTATCAGAAATTCCATATTTAGCGGAACCCCGAACACGTAGTAGACCCGCACGATTGCCCGCTCAAGGGCGCATCGTGCGGGTATTTTTATACACTAGATTCAGGCAGTAACCTCGCATCTTGGCTCGCTAAATCGTAGCCTGAACCTCCACACATCAGATAAGGTTCGCCTGGGCGTGTGATTAAAAACGTATAGCCTTAGTTGAAAAGTTCGGCTAGACGAACTATTGTTAAATTATCCTGTTTCGCACCGGTTTATCGAGGATGATCGACACCTAGGTACGAAGCCTCAATGAGTCGGAGGCGATTCCTACAGGTCAGCAGGGTAATGCATCCGCAGCATAAGAAAGCGAAATCATGACAACCGTATTCACTGCGCACCGTCACGGTGCGAACGCTAACACTGTAAGTACCGCACATCCGCGCCGTTTTTCTCATGCTGGGGATAGCTCTGGCCAGTATCCTTGTGCTTCTGCTCAGCGCCTGCACTTCGGCGGGGAAGCAAGACGAAAAGAAGACCGTGCTCACCACCTTCACCGTGCTGGCGGACATCGCTAAAAACGTTGCGGGTGATCACCTGAATGTCGAATCGCTGACCAAGCCCGGCACCGAGATTCACGAGTATGAACCTACTCCCAGCGATATTAAGAAGGCGCATGATGCTGATTTGGTGCTCGACAACGGGCTGAACCTGGAAAGCTGGTTTACCAAGTTCGTGCAGGATTCTAACGCCCCGCACGCCACCGTGAGCGAGGGGGTACAGCCGATCAATATTGCCGAGGACGCTTATGCAGGCAAACCCAACCCGCATTCGTGGATGAGCCCCAAGAACGTGCAGATTTACGTGGATAATATGGTGCGCGAATTCAGTAAGCTTGACCCCGCCCATGCCGATGATTACCGCACCAATGGGGAAAACTATAAGAAACAGCTGCAGCAGGTTCAGGATGAGCTGGTGCGCGATGTTAGCGTTCTGCCCGAGAATCAGCGGGCGCTCGTAACCTGCGAAGGTGCTTTCTCATACTTGGCGGCGGATGCCGGTCTCAAGGAAAAATACATTTGGGCGGTGAACTCTGAACAGCAGGCAACCCCCTCGCAGCTAAGCTCGACCATTGATTTTGTGCGCGAGAACCAGGTGCCCGCCGTATTCTGTGAGTCTACCGTCTCGGATGACCCCATGCGCCAGGTCGTGGATGCGACTGGCGCCAAATTCGGCGGCGTGCTTTATGTCGATTCCCTCTCTGAGGCGAATGGTCCGGTTCCTACCTATCTTGATATGATTCGTCACGATGCGCGCACCATTGTCGCGGGGCTGACGGGCAAGCAATCTTAGCCGGTCGGCGGGGGAGTAGGCCGTCGCATACCGCGCCCCGCCGGTGTGTAGTGAGGAAGCCCCCCCGTCACGGACGACGAGCGGGGCTCAGAAGAAAGTACGAGAACAGAAATTTATCGGGTATAAAAACCTATGGAAAAAAACTGTTGAGAGTCGAAAAATTTGGGCGTTCATTATGGGACCGTGCGCGCCCTGTACGAGACTACTTTCGAGCTTGGTACCGGGAGTATCTGCGGGCTGATCGGCATGAACGGTTCGGGAAAATCGACCCTCTTCAAAGCCATTATGGGTGTTATTCCCGCGCATACCGGAACCGTGGAGATCGCGGGCAAAGAACCATACCTTGCGCGTAAAAACGGCATTGTCAGTTATGTGCCGCAGAGCGAGGAAATAGACTGGAGCTTTCCCGTCTCGGTGCGTGAGGTCGTGGCGATGGGGCGGTACCGCGGGCTGGGTATCACCCGTCGGCTGCGTGCCACCGATAAGCAGGCGGTTGAGCACGCCCTAGAGCGCGTGGAGCTGACCGAGCTTGCGCATCGTCAAATCGGGGCGCTCTCGGGTGGGCAGCGCAAGCGGGCGTTCGTGGCGCGGGCGATAGCGCAGGGTGCACGGCTTCTATTACTTGATGAGCCCTTCGCCGGAGTGGATAAAAGGTCAGAATCCATGCTCATTCAGGTGTTGAAGCAGATGCGCAGCGAGGGTGCCACCGTGCTGGTTTCAACCCATGACTTGGCGTCTCTACGCGCCTTTGCCGACGATGCTCTGCTGCTGCGTCAAACAATTTTTGATGCACGACACCCCGCAGGCGGTGTTAGCCCCCGAAAAATTTGGTGCAGGCGTTTGGTATGCAGGTTCAGGCGGGCGCTGATAGCGGCGCATCCGACGAGCAGACCCTGCGTGAGAAGGGAGAATAGCATGAGCATTCTGGATTACCTGGTGGAACCGTTCACCCTTCCCTTCATGACGCGCGCCATGGTCGTTACTGTGATCGCCGCCGTGGTCTGCGCGCTGCTTTCCTGCTGGCTCGTGATGCTCGGCTGGTCACTCATGGGCGATGCGATCTCGCACGCGGTACTGCCCGGCGTGGTGCTCGCCTATATTGCGGGGATCCCCTTCGCTGTGGGGGCGGTGATCGCCGCACTCGTGGCCGTCACCCTAATCGGCGCGGTACAGCGCAGCGGGCGCGTGCGTGAGGACGCCGCTATCGGCATTGTCTTCACAACTCTTTTTGCGCTCGGGCTCGTACTGGTTTCCGTGACACCCTCAAGCACCGACCTGAACCATATTCTTTTCGGGAACGTGCTGGGCGTATCCTGGCCGGATGTCTGGCAGGTGGCTATTCTCGCCGTCATCGTGGCGGGTGTCCTGCTGATTAAACGCCGCGATTTTATTCTGTACGCCTTCGACCGCGGGTTCGCGCACGCTATCGGGCTGCGCCCCAGGATTCTTGGAGCGCTGCTTCTGGTGATGCTGGCGCTTACGAGCGTGGTGGCGCTGCAGATCGTGGGAGTCGTGCTCGTAGTCGCCATGCTTGTGATTCCCGGATCGACCGCGCGTCTGCTCACTGACCGTTTCACGCCAATGCTCGCGGTCTCGGTCGGGGTGTCGGTGCTGGGTACACTCGTGGGGCTTTATAGTAGCTACCACCTGGATATTTCACCCGGCGGTGCCGTAGTCGTTACCCAGGGCATTATTTTCTTGACCGTGTATATATTCGCCCCGCGCTACGGAATTCTGGGACGGATGCGCGCGGCACGCCGCCCAGCAGAGCAGGCAGAAGCCTAGGCTTGCGAGATTCGCGTGGGAACATGAGGCAACCCGGGGCGGCTAAAGCTCTCACCGGGCGCAAGCCGCACACGATGCGCCTAAGGTATCCGACCCCCCCGAGGCAAGGCTATGACGGGCGAGAGACGAAAAGCCCAGCCGCTGCGACGGTTCCTAAGGGTATAGCACCCGACCCCGGGTTTTGAGCGGCAGGAGCATCGGAATGATTGGCGTGCGCGAGAACCCGCACGTTAACCGCCTCGAAAAGGGGCG
>BNJT01001935.1_pt1 | contig 49546 bp, 76 predicted proteins | sample 8540491 | NCBI WGS metagenome assembly BNJT01 (sample SAMD00202455, study PRJDB9452) | human saliva metagenome | host: Homo sapiens | reverse complement strand
GCCACGCGCAGGCGCCGCTGTCGAGGTCGGCCAGCACCGACTGCGGCGTCACGGATGTCGGCCGGCGCGGCGGTGGGGCTGAGGGTCTGGCGGTTGTCCCAGGCGGATTCGATGAGGGCTTGTCTTGGGTCGGTCATGGGGTGCAGTAGGGGTGTAGTGAAGGGACGGACGCGCGCGTCCGTGGGGTTGAAGGAAGAGGATGAAACGAGGATTGCATGGCCGCGCGGGCTTCGGGGCAGGGGACGGTGCCGGGGCGGTGTGGCGGACTGGCTTTACAGGGCCGGTGAAGTGTCGGTGACCGGTGAAGTGCCGCTGAAAGTGAGTGCCGGTCGGGCGTGACCAGCATGGTGGCCGTCGGTCCGGTCATGAGCTGCCTGCTCCAGCCTCCCCAGCCATACGAGACAGGGCTACATCCAGCGCACTGACCATGCTGGCTGGCAGGGCCGCCAGCATCTGCCGTTATTCTCCACATGGGCTTCCACGGCACGGTCGATCACGCGCCAGCCCCTGTGGCGTGAGCTGCACCAGCAGGCTGCGGGCGTCATCGGGGTTGGGCAGCCGGCCTATCAGTCCACGTTTTTCGAGCTGTTTGAGCCGGTGCGTCATCGTGCCGGACGTGACCATCAGTGTGAGAAAAGCGCCGTGGGACTGAGACGGAACGGGGCGCCGGCACGGCGCAGCGTGGCCAGCATGTCGAACTCCCAGAGCGTCAGGCCGAAGGGCGCAAGGCCGGCTTCGATGCGCGCTTCCAGCAGTGCGGCGCAACGCTGAGGCGCCCGATGGGGCCATCGGGGTGCAGTCCAGGTCAGGGCGCTCGCGCTGCCACTGGGTGAGGATGGCGTCGACGGCATCCCTGGGGCGTGTGCCGGCCATGGGCATCCAGCCGTTGCTTTTCGCGGCGCCAGGGGCGGTGTCGGGCGCATTGTGGGATACCCCTGATCGTGGAACCGTGTCGGCGCAGGAGGGCTCTGCGGGCGTGGCAGGGGGCCGCCGTGTCCGGGGCAGTCGGGAGTCGGCATGCGGGGAGCTGACATGGCGTAATCAGGGCAAATACAGGGAACAGGTCAGGGCAGATCCGTACAGGTCAGTACAGGTCAGTGCAAGTCAGTGCAAGTCAGTGCAAGTCAGGGCAAGTCAGGGCAAGTCAGGGCAAGTCAGGGCAAGTCAGGGGCTGACGTGCTGATGATGAGAGCAGATCTTCAACTCATGATATCTTGACTTAAAGATATCGGTGCGACAGAATCATATATCTTGAATTGAAGATAAATGCGGAGCGCCATGTCTTCCTCCCGTTTCCCTGGCCCGATCTGCTGCTCACCGCGCTGGCACGCGATCTGGGGCTCGACCTACTATCGTGACCTCGCAGCTGCTGCCGCCGGACCGGCCGTTCACGGCGGCCTGTATCCGGCGCTGCCGGCGGGTGCTGCTTCTGCTCTTCACCTCCCGGATGTTTCGCCGGGAAGAGGGTCGTCGTGCCGATGGTTTGTCCGTTTCGTCCGGTTGCTGATACTGGCCGCACTCAACATCGGTGTCTTTCAGGCCCTGCTGTTTCGTCGCGGCCTACCGGCTGCCGGGTGGATTGGCGGCGGTATTGGGCTCGAGTGCAGCCGCTGATCGTGATGCTGCTTGTCTGGGCGGTGGATGGCGTCAGGCCGCTGGCCGCCACGCTGCTGTCGGCTGCTGGCGGGTGTGATCGGCATGGCCATGTTGCTGCTCTCACCGCAGACGCGTGTTCGATGGGCTGGGCATTGGCGCAGCGCTGCTCGGCGCCAAGTATGCGCTGGCGACGGGCGTATGGTTGACGCGTCGCTGGCAGATGGACATGCCGGTGCTGGCGCTGACGGGCTGGCAGTTGCTGCTGGGTGGGGCTGATGCTGCTGCCACTGGCGCTGTGGGTCGATTTGCCGCCGCCGGTGCTGACACCGGTGCAATGGGGCGCCTACGCCTACCTGTGCGTGGCCGGTGCGCTGGTGGCTTGTGCGCTGTGGTTTTCGGGGACTGGGGCCGTCTGCCGGTGAGGCGGCTGCATCGCTGGGACTGCTCAGTCCGCTGACGGCGGTACTGCTGGGCTGGGTGCTGCTTGGGCAGCTCGATCAGCAGGCGTGGCAGGGGTGGGGCTGGTGATCGTGCTGGCCAGTGTGTCGGCGTGCAGTGGAGCACGGCGCGGCGGCGGTGAGGAGGATCATGTGGGCCAGGAGGGTCTGCTGGCGGGTGTTGCGGGTCTGTGCGGATGCCTGCAAACGGCATGGCGCCTTGCTGATGCAGGGGCCTGGAGATGATGCGATATACTCATGACTGAATTCATGCATTCACATTTTTAATGAATTTTCAAAAAATTATTCTTGAGAGTGATTTCATGAACAATGCCATCAGAGAGACGCTGGTATCGCGCGTATCCGCCAACCGTTTCGTACCCGGTCAGACGCTGACGAACACACCATTCAGGAACTGGTTGCGCAGGCAACCCGCGCGCCCACGGCATGGAATCTTCAGAACTGGCGTTTTGTGGCCGTGCAGTATCAGGACGCAAAGACAAGGCTCAGGGATGCTGCCTTTGGACAGCAGAAGATCGTCGATGCCGCCGTGGCCTTTGTGATCTGTGGCATGCTGGACGATGCACCGAAGCTGGCGGCACGGTTGCAGCCCAGTGTGGATGCTGGTCTGCTGCCGGCCGATGTGGCTGCAGCCTGGGCGGAGCATCATGCGCGCAGGCCATATGCACGGAATTCATCGGCACGCCGGGATGAGGCCATCCGTTCCGCCTCGCTGGCCGGCATGGCATTGATGCTGGCCGCGCGTGGCATGGGGCTGGACTCCTGTCCCATGAGTGGCTCTCGATGCGCATCAGGTACGCGAGGCGCTCGGGCTGGCGGACGATGCGTTGCCGGTGCTGATCGTGGCAGTGGGGCGCGCCACGGCGGATCGAGGACCGCAGAAACATCGCCGGCCGGTGGCAGAGGGTGCTGCAGATCCTGTGAATTGCACCATCCTTCCGGTTCAATCCTGCGCAATGCTCCGCGCGATCATGGCAGCAGCCGTCGCCGTCAGTTCCATTCTCTCGAGGCTGGTTTGACGGTCCATGTGTGGCGTTATTCTGGAGGAGACGTTACGCTGTATAGCAGTTTGACCAGGAGCCAATCCATGCTTGCCATTCGCCTGCCTGCCGAAGTGGAGAGTCGCCTGACGCCCTGGCCAAGGCCACTGGGCGTACCAAGACTTTCTATGCCCGCGAGGCCATCCTCGAGTATCTGGATGATCTTGAGGATCTGTATCTGGCAGAGCAGCGCCTGATCGACATTCGGGCCGGAAAGACCCAGACTGTACCGCTCGATGAGGTGATGAAGCGTCATGGCCTGGAGGGTTGAAATCGACCCTGCGGCAGTGCGCGAGCTGGACAGGGTGGACCCGCAGGTTGCCCGACGCATTCTGGCCTTTTCTGCATGGTCGGGTGGCCCAGTCGACGATCCGCGCAGCATTGGCGAAGCGCTCAGGGGCGAAGCTCGGTGCGTTCTGGAAGTACCGGGTCGGGGGACTCACCGACTCGATCGCCAGCATCGAGGACAGCGTGCTGCGCATCCTCGTGGTGCGCATCGGCAACCGTCGGGACGTGTGCGAAATGAAGCCCAGGGCGGGATTCAATCGGAATGGCCGTGGCGAAGCGACAGACCGTATCTGCCGGTGGCGGAGGTGCTGCAGATCTGTGAGTTGCAGCATTCTGCCCGTTCAATCTCCCGCAATGCTTCGTTCGATCATGGTCCGCCCATTCCTGGGCGCCGTCTGGTTCTGGTCCCGAGGTGCGTCTGGCAGGAACTCCTGAACGGTTACGCCATACAGTCTCGTAGTCGATGTCGAAATAGCCGTGCGCCATGCGGTTGCGCATGCCACGCATCTGACGCCAGGGAATCTCTGGGTGGTTTTCAGCGAAATCCGGGTAGCGGTTCAAGATTCTGGTGGCTGCCTCCCCATGACGATGAACTTCATCATGACGGCATCCTGGACGAATTCGTCTTCCAGAAACTCCGACAGCTCCATCTCTTCGAGATATTGCTGCGCCCTGCTGCGGCCCGCCGTATGTGGCGAGTGTAATCCGGCAGCCGGGGGTCACTCATATCGGCCTGGGCCTCCGCCACGACTTTGGCCCGAAAACTCTTCGGCAAATCACCGGGCGTCAGCCATCACCCTCACGCCCAGCAGGGCGTTCAGGTCTTCGTACAACCCGCCCGGTCGAGACAACGTCGCGCCCGGCAACTTGTCCACGAGAATGTCGATATCGCTTCCCTCACGGTCGGTTCCATGCACGGGACCGAGCCGAAGATGCGCAGGTTTGTGGTCCGGTATCGGCTGACCGCTTCGCGCACGGCGGCGCGGTTGGCATCGAGAATATCTGACGGTCTCATGATGGGGGTCGGCTTCGTTCAGTGGGATGGTCTACTTTTGCCATAGCTGGTCGCTTCAGTCGATCAGGCGTTGCTGGCCGTGTCGTTCATGTTGATGACAGCGTGCTGCGCATCCTCGTGGTGCGCATCGGCAACCGTCCGGAATGTGTACCGAAAATGAAACGCCAGGGTGGGACTCGACCGGATGGTCGCGGCATAAGCTGACAGACAGACCGTATCTGCCGGTGGCGGAGGTACCGCAGATCCTGTGAGTTGCAGCATTCTGCCGGTTCAATCTTGCGTCATGCTTCGCTCGATCATGGCAAGCAATGTCGCCGCTCAGCTCGGCCACGGCCTGATCGCGGGAAATGTCCCCCGGACTGCGGCATCCGACAGGGCATCGGCAGCCCCCAGCATGGCCGACAGCGCGGCGGATGACGAGAGCCGACCCGCGGCAGAAGCAAGAAAGTCCGGCATTTTTCCATGAAAGCCATCTGGTAGCGGCGCTTGACGGGCCGCCAGTTCCGCGCGAACCGCTGAGAGCGGCCAGCACGTCCGGTATCTCGCGTCCCTGGGTCAGCACGCATTCCACATAGCGCTGCGCGACGATCGCCGCCCGTTCCTGGGGCGTTGGTCCTGCCGATGCTATGGCTGCATCGATGAGTGGCGTTCTGCCGCACGTCGGAAGTCTTCGTACAGCGCGGCCAGCAGGCCATTGCGGCTGCCGAAGTGATCGTAGGCGACCGGTTTGGTCACACCCGCCGTTTCGGCCAGACGTCCCAGCGTCAACGGGGCCGTACCCTCGCTGCGGATCAGTGCCCATGCGGTATCGAGCAGCTGGCGCTGGCGGTCGGGGCGCGACAGGCGGCGTTTCGTGCCGGACAACGGCGTTGCTGTGGTCATTGTTGCCTCTGCAGCAGCGGAGCCGGCAACGACAGCGCTGATGGAAGCATCTCCGGAATACGCCGGCCGATGTCCCGGGCGCTGGCCAGTGCCGAATCAGGATAGCCATCGTCCGAGGCCAGCAGCAGTGTCGAGCTGGCCACCGGCGCACCGCAGTAGTCGAAGATGCCGTGCTCGATCTGTGTGCGCATGGCACCGAAGTAGCCGTGCCGCGCATAGGTACGCAGTGTGGCGCCTCCCAGGGCGACCAGATGTACCGGCAGGTGCCCAAGCTTCTGACGAGGCGTGCCGTCGGCATGCTCCTCACAGACCCAGCCCTGCGTGAACACACGTTCGATCCAGCCCGCCAGGCAGGGCGGGGAACGACCACCAGTACACCGGATAGACCAGCACCAGCGCATCGGTGCGGGCCAGGCGCTGCTGTTCGGCCAGCACTCGGCCGGCGGCTGGCCGGCCTTGATGTTGACCGCAATGTCGGCCGCGGTGATGCGTGGATCGAAGCCTTCGGCCGCCAGATCGGCGATGTCGGCGGTGTGGGGGCGCCGGCAGGCTGGCTGAGGCATTCGGCGGCCACGGCGTGGGTGAGGGACTGGGAGTTGGGGTGAGACGACGATGAGGTGTGCATGGCAGGGGCTCCTGAGTGTTGGCGCGTGTCGTGGGCCCATTCGTCTCCGTGCTGGCGCATGGGTCCATGACACGCTTTAATCTACCCATGGTAACTTACCAGGAGTAGTTGTAGCCCGTGTTGCTCACCATGCTTTCCCGTCTGCACTGCCACACGAGTCATGCGCGCCAGAATGCGCGCCCAAAGGGAGCCCTCCGCTTCCAATGGGAGGCTGATGGCCGCCGGGGCTGAAAGCCGGCAGGTGCAGCCTGCTGACAGAATCTGACACTGATGCCACTATGGTCATCGTGTCGAATCTCTGGATGAGGGTCGATCACTGACCGATGACCGCCGTCGCGCTTGCTTGCAACCGGTGTTGCCGCCATGCTGGCCACGCTGGTGAGGGCCCATCGCAGCACCCTTGCAGGCTGGCACGAAGCGGGAAGACATGCCACCCAGCCCGTCTGGCACGAAGCAGGAAGGCATGCCCCAGCCCGCCTGTATGAAGCGGGAAGGCATGCCATCCAGCCGGATTGGTAGCAAGCAGGATGACACACCATCCAGCCAGGGCAGCAGGAAGCAGCGCGACACATCATTCAGCCCGGCAACGCACAGGACACACGCCATGACCAGCAGCCTTCATTACCAGAATGCCGAACTCGTCTACCGCACCGGCGGACAGGAGGGCGCCCACCATCGTGCTGCTGCAGCGGCCTGGGCTCGATGGAAGACTTTGCCCCGCTGCTGCCACGCCTGCGGCAGCACTTTCGGACGGTGGAGATCGATACGCGCGGGCACGGCCTTTCCACGCGCGGCGACGCAGCGTTGACCTACGCGCAGATTGCCGATGATGTGCGGCGCATCGTCGATGCCATCGGGCTGGCGGCCTTCCACCTGTTCGGGTTCAGCGATGGCGGCACTGCCGCCTACCGCATCGCGGCAGAGGATCACCGTGTGCAATCGGTACTGACCGTGGGCGCCCAGTGGCACAGCCGTGACACGCCGCGCGACATGTTCGAAAATCTCACCGTGGCCGGCATGCGCGAACACGCATGCACACAGGTTGCCGCCTACGAAAAACGCAACCCCAGGCCTGATCTTTCCGCGCTGGTTGCCGATCTGCGCCGCCTGTGGATGGATGACACGGCCGCGGGCTTTCCGGATGAATCAGTTTGCCGGCATCAGGGCGCCCGTGCTGGCGGTGCGTGGTGAGGCCGATTTTCTGCTGTCACTCGATGCCCTGTCGGCCTTGCAGAAGGTGCTTCCCGATGCGCACCTGATGAACGTGCCGTTTGCGTCACATGAAGTGATCAGGGAGCAGCCGACATGCTGTGGGCGGCGATGAGGTGTTTCATGCGGGGTGAGTCTGACCGGCTTCCTGCCTGACAAGCCCGCCCGAGATTGCTGCCGGGAAGTCATCGTTGTCAACGCTGTGTCAGATCCTGTGCGCCATGGCGAAAGTCTTCTTTCCGACGTGGTTCGATTCGTTGCTGCCCTGGCAGCTTCACGCCAGTAAGCCTCGCTGACGATTTCGCAGGCCCTGCGCATTACCTCCTCATGTGCTATGGGCTCTCCCACCTGTGCACTCTGTTGCGCAAGATGCTCGCCTCCACATCAGCGTAAAAACGGGCCTCCCGCCTCGGCGTCTCCATTCGCAGCGGGACTTCAGAACGTTTCGTCATCACTGCCTCAACAGCGCTGCAATCCGCCTCGCCCCCTCCACACAATCCGCCGGCGGTGCCACCAGCGCAATGCGCACGAACCCGCGACCCGGGTTGCTGGCCGTCTCCTTTTGCGTGACACGGCCTGCCCCTATCCGGGAGACGGCGCTGTCCGCCTAACGCGGATATGGCACCCGCCCGGCGCAAGCCAGATACGAACCCAGCAGCACCTTCACCTGCCATTCGCTGGAGAGGCGTGCGGCGGCGCTCGTCATCACCACCGGGCACCGGCAGCCACAGGTAGAAACTCGCCGAAGGCTCTGCAGGGAGCCGGCACCACCGGTTGCAGGATGGGCAGCACCTCGTCGAACTTCTGCCGGTACAGCCGCCGGTTGTCGGCCACGTGCGCCTCGTCGTTCCAGGCCAGCCAGCATGGAGGCTGCTGGGTCATCGGGCTCATCGCGCAGCCGTGGTAGGTGCGGTGGCGCAGAAAGCGGGCCAGCGGGGCGGCATCGCCCGCCGAAGCCACTGCGCATGCCGGGCACGTTCGAGCGTTTGGACGAGGCTGGAAAGCACCACCACCTGCCGGTAATCCGCAGCCAAGCTGCTGGCAGACCGCCAGCGCGCCCAGCGGCGGGGCGTTCTCGTCGCGGTAGATTTCGGAATAGCACTCGTCCGAGGCGATGATGAAACCATACCGGTCGGCCAGTGCCAGCAGGGTTTTCCAGTCATCCAGCGTCAGCACGTGGCCGAGTGGGGTTGCCGGGGCTGCAGACGTAGACGAGCTTCGTCTTCTGCCAGATGGCTTCCGGTACGGCCTGCCAGTCCGGTGCGAAACCGTTTTCGGGGCGCTGGTCCACCAGATGCAGGCGGGCGCCGGCCAGCAGGGCAGCCCCTTCGTAGATCTGGTAGAACGGGTTGGGGCGATCACGACCTGTTCCGGAGCCAGTCTGCTCGCCGCTGGTTGTGTGTCGTTCGGGTTACGGAGCGTATCGTCGACTGCTGGTGCGCTGCCTGAAGCCGCACCCTGCGTGTGCCAGCCAGCGCCGGATCCAGCATCGCCTGCGCAAGGCAAACGGCGCTTCCCGCGAACCGTTGACCGCGCACCTGCGTGGCCGGATCGACCAGTGCCCCATAGCGCCGCCCGATCCATCCGGCGGTGGCTGCGCGCAATGCCGGTGTGCCGGCCGTGGCCGGATAGCTGGCCAGCCCGGCGGTGGCGCTCGCGGGGCATCAGACACCACGGCCGGTGGGGTGCGCAGTTCGCCGATGGAGAGATCCACGAAGGGCGAGAGCGTCGGCACCGGTCTGCACAGTGCCGGTCAGGGCTGGCTAGCGGCGCCGCAGGCGCTCGAACAGGTAGGGCTGCAGGGCGTCGAGGCGCGGGTTGGCGGGTAGGGGCTGGGTTCACGATCGTAAGCAGGGAGTAAAACAGGGGTGTGGAGATCCAGGCAGGGGCAGCCGGTGTGCATCGGGCGAGGCAGAGCCCAAGAGCTTGCGGGTGGGGTGACCGAAATCCTTTCGCGGCCCAGCCCGTCTGACAGCGTGTACGGCAGGTGCACCGATGCAGCTGCCGATGTGCGGCGGGCGCCTGCCGATGGAAGGGCTTGTTATTATACGGACCGTTCGAGGATGGACGATTCGTGCCAGACGCACGGCCTGCACAGTACAGCCCCTTTCGCGCCCTTTCCATGGTTTTGCGGCATCGCGTCCCGAGCGCCCGCGCCTGCTGGCTGGCCTCCGCCCGGCCCCAGCGGGTCGGCGTTTTCGTCTTCTGAGGGTTTCCCCGAAAGAGAGTCCACGTGCGCCTCAACAGATCAAACTGGCGGGCTTCAGTCGTTCTGCGATCCGCCACCTTCGAGCTGCCCAGCCAGCTGGTGCTGCGGGCATCGTGGGGCCGAACAGCTGCGGCAAGTCGAGACATCATCGATGCCACCCGCTGGGTGCTGGGTGAGTCGCGCGCCACCGAGCTGCGCGGCGAGTCGATGCAGGACGTGATCTTCAACGGCTCTGGAGCGCAAACCCTCGTCCGCGCCAGCGTGGGCTGGTGTTCGACAACAGCCTGGGCCGCATCGGCGGCGCCTGGGGCAACTTTGCCGAAAATCTCCGTCAAGCGTGTCCTCACCCGCGAGGAGCAGTCCACTCTATATCAACCAGCAGCCGGTGCGTCGCAGGGAGCGTGCGACATCTTCCTCGGCACGGGCGGGCCGCGAACCTACGCCATCATCGGGCAGGGGCACCATTTCACGCATCATCGAGGCCAAGCCGGACGAGCTGCGGGTGTTCTTCGAGGCCGCAGGCGTCTCAAGTACAAGGAGCGCCGCGAGCGCGAAACATCGCCTGGCCGACACGCGCGGAACCTCGCCCGTGTGGAGATATCCTGACGCGAACTGCAGGGCAGATCAGCAAGCTGGACGCCCAGGCCGGGGTCAGCCCGGCCGCTACCGGGCCATGGAGGCCGAGCGGGTGCAGAAGCAGCAGTGGCTATGCGCTGATCAAACGCGACGACGCCCAGGCCGGCAGCAGCTGCTGGAAAAACGGCCGAGACTGGATCTAGAGATCGAGGGCCTGCAGACGGGTCTGCGTTCGGCGGAGAACCGCATGGAGACGCTGCGCGAGGCCGTCCATGCGGCCAACGACGAGTCAGCCGGCGGCGGCGGCGCTTCGAGTCAACAGCATCTCATCGCGCTCGGCAGATCCGCATGATCGTCACCAGAGCCGCCAGCAGGCGGAACCGCTGCGTGCGCTGCGAGCAGATCCAGTCGGCGAGGCGCTGTCGAAACCGGCGTGCAGCGCCGGCGGAAGATGGGCGGCAGCTCGAAGAGGCCCACAGACAGCAGGCCGAGGCCGAGATGGCACTGGCCGGGCCGAAGAGCGGCTGGCCGCCTGCGAGACGGGGAGCGCGGCCGGCGTGACGCTCGATGCCGCACGTTCAGCGGCCAGCAATGCCCAGCAGGCACTGCAGGTGGGGCGCGTCGACGCCGCGCTCCACGAAGAGCACTGGCAGATGGGGAGCGCCGCCAGCAGCTACAGACCTCGCTGGACCAGCTGGGCGATCACCGAACAGCTGGAACGGCAGCCATGGAACTATCAGCCGCGCAGAGAAGAAGCCCGCACGGCGGGCAGCAGGCCCAGCTGGGCCCGGCAGGCCGAGTGCGGGCCGAGCCGTGGCCCGACACAGGAGGCACTGCAGGCGGGCCGTGACCCGCACCACCCACCATCGAGGCGCGCATCGCGGTACTGGGCAGCTGCAGGCGCGTATGCAGGGCGAGGCCAGATGCGGCCTGGCTGGAAGAAAGCACGGGTGAGCGAGAACGCCGAGCGCATCTGGCAGACATCCGTATCGAACCGGGCTGGGAGCGGCGGTCGAGGCGGTGCTGCGCGAGCAGGTGCATCGCTGGGAAGCAGCCAGTGTGCAGCAGCTGGTCAGCATCCTGAAGGATCAACCGCCCGGCAGCGGGCTGATTCCTGCCGGGCTGCCGGCGGGCGCCACGCGCTGCCGGCCCGCCAGGTGGGCGCTGACGCCGCTGGTCGTCGCTGGTGCGCTGTCAGGACGTGCGCCTCAGCCCCTGATGAATGAATGGCTGGATGGCTGGTTCGGTGCCAGATCGTGAGGCCGCCTTGCTGCCGGACGAGGCAGCTGCCGCAGGCGGGCGCTTCGTGGTGCGCGAGGGGCCATGCCATCAGCGTTTCGATGCCGCCCTGTACGCATGGAGACTCGAAAGCCGACGGGGTGCTGGCCCGCCAGCGGGAGCTGCAGAATCTGGAGCGCGAGCTGCGCGCAGCAGCTGCTGGGTGACGAGGCCCGCCAGCAGGCCGAGCGGATAGAGGCGCAGGCCGCCCAGCTGACCGAACAGGTGCGCGCGCCGCGCAGTGCTGCGCGCGGGCCGTGCGCCGGGTGTCCACCGACCATCGAGGCTCGAGCGGCTGGCCCAGGCCGTGAAGAGCCGGGCCGAAACCGGCAGCGTCTGTCGGACGAGATCGAGGCTGGCCATGCCGCCGAGGCCTCGCGTGAGGAAAGCGCTGCAGGCCCTCATCGACAGTCTGGCCGAGGCCGAGGAGAGCCGACGCGGCCACCGAGGGCTGGATGCGGCGCGCGGGCCGCCGAGATGCTGGCTGCCACGCTGTCCGGCCCGGCGTGACCATGCCCGCGAAGCGAGCTGGCCGTGCGCGAGCGCCCTGCAGTGCGCTCGCTGGAGCGAAATCGCAACCTGCAGGGAACGCATTGCGGGCCACGCAGGCAGCTGGCCCAGGCCGACGATACCCGCGAGCGCCTGATGACCGAGCTGGAAGGGGCTGTCGGACGAAGCGCTGCGCGAGCAGCTCGATGGCATGCTGGAACAGCGGATGCAGGCCGAGAGGCCCTGTCGGAGCCCGGGCTGGCCGACGAGCATTCCGGCGAACTGAGAAGCCTCGATGAAAGGCGCCTGCAGGAGCGTGGCCAGGGCCGCTGCGCCGGCGTCTGATGGAACTGCGCATGAAGGGCAGGCCGCGCGCCTGACGGCCGAGCAGATGGCGGGCGCTGGACGAGGCGGCGGCCGATCTGGAGCGCTGGCCGCCTCGCTGGCCGAACAGGTGCAGCGTCCCAAGCCCTCGTGGCTGCAGGCCGAGGTCAGCCCGGCTGGCGCAGGCGTGGCCCGGCTGGGCCCCGGTGAACCTGGCGGCCCTGGACGAGGCTGACGGCGGCGCGCGGGCGCGGGTGTTCCTGAACACCCAGTCCACCGACACTGCAGGAGGCGATGGCACGCTCGAAAATGCCATCGCACCATCGACCAGAAACCCGCTCGCTGCTGCGGTCACGTACGATACGGTCAATGCCGAGTTCAGCCGGCTCTTCGATGCTGTTCGGGGTGGCGGAGGCGCGGCTGGTGCTGACAGGGGGCGAGATTCTCGATGCCGGGGTGCAGGTGTTCGCCCAGCCGCCCGGCAAGAAGAATGCGTCCATTCATCTGCTTTCGGGCGGTGAAAAGGCTTTGACCGCAATTGCGCTGGTCTTTGGTCATCTTCAAAGCTGAACCCGGCGCCGTTCTGTCTGCTGGACGAGGTGGACGCGCCCGCTGGATGACTGCCAACACGGAGACGATACGCGAAGATGGTGTCGTCCATGTCCGACGAGACACAGTTCGTCTTCATCTCGCACAACAAGATCGCCATGGAAATGGCCCATCAGTTGATCGGCGTGACGATGCGGGAAAGGGAGTCTCCGCCTGGTGGCGGTGGACCTCACCTCTGCAGTCGAGCTTGCCGAGGCAGCCTGATCCGGGTGGGGCGGGGCATGGACGCAGGGGTGAAAGCCACTGCACCGGTGCTCCGGTCTGCCGGGCGCAGGTCGTCGTTTTACAGTCAGGGAAATCTTTTTGAGCACTTGGCTGGAGTATCCGTCGCGCTGGTTTGTGCTGGTGCTGGTCATCGTCATCGCCTGCAGCCTGTGGCGGGGCGGCCGTCGCAAAGGACGGTCATCCGGCTTGGGCCTGCTGCAGGGGCTATTTCGACGACAATCCGCGAAACGCTCACGGGCGGGCCGCAGAGCGCAGCGCGAGGCCGGCGCGAAGGACGCGAAGGACGCGAGGGCCGTGAAGGCCGGGGCCGCGGCCGCCGCGAGCCGGTGATGCGCGGAGCCGACCGCAACCGCCAGGTGCCGCGAGGCTGGCTGCCCGTCCGGCAAGCTTCGATGACGACGGGCGCGGGCGATCCATGGATGCCATGGCGCCGCAGCGGTGATCCGGCCGAACGCCATCCGTCGCTGGCCCTGCACGACGGACACATCGAGACCCCGTTCGAGAGCGGCCGCCGTGCGCCCTGGAGCAACCGTGACGAGCGCCCGGGCCGGCCCGCCGCAGCGCCCGGCTGCTGGCGAGTGCCCGTGCCCGCGGCCTGCCGGCCCGTGACGATGCCCGCGCCCACGGCCTGTCGGCCCGCGATGACAGCCTGCACGCCGCCCGTGGTTCGCGAGGCGATGATGCCCGCCGTGCCTCTCCGGACGAAGCACGCCGCCATCTTCATGATGATGCCCGCCGCGACGCTCATGATGAAGCACGTCGCGAGCCGGCGACGACGAGGCGCGCCGCGCCTCCCGTGATGACGACGGATACGACGCACCGGCACCGTCCGGCCGTTCGCTGCCAGCCAGCCTGCGCCGTGATGGCGGTCGGGATGGTGCTCAGGATGAGTGGCCGCGATGATGGCCGCGACGCGGGCGTGATGCTTCCGCGGCGCCGGGCGCGACGACGAGCGAGTCTGCCCGCCGTCCTATGTTGCCGCCCCGCGTGACGGGGAAAGGCGCGGATGACGAGCCACGATGCACGCCGTGGCCAGCGCGCGGCCTTCGCCGACCGCGATGCCGGCTGGCAGGACATCGACCATGCCGCCCGCGACCACGTGGCGGATGTGAAGGCGCACCTGCAGGTCAGCGGTGGCTCAGCCCCATGGTGGCCCTGCCGCCCACCAGCGCTGCCCACGCCGGTGGCCCGTAGCCATCTCCGCAGCGGCGCTGCCGCCGCAGACAGGATGGGCCCCGACATCATTGACGACGAAGACGGGACGACGGCGCCGCCCCGCGTACCGCCGATGCGGTGGCCGGTGACGGCAGCCACGAAGGCGCGGCATACGATGATTCGCCGCTGCCCGACGCCCCGGTCGAACATGTGGTCACGCTCGGCCGCTGGCCCCGGTGAACTACTGACCGTCTGGTGGCGCTGGCTTCGTCGCTGCGCCACGTGGGCAGCAAGCCGGTGCGCATCGAGATGGAACGGCTGGGCGGCCACTGGGCACCGCTGTCGGCTGGCGACAAGGCCGTGCGCGCGCTTCAGCCTGCTGCTGGCCAACCGCCAGGGGCCGCTGAATGCCGTCGAACTGTCCGACTTCAACGCCGCCATCGAATCGCTGGCGGGCAAGCTGCAGGCCCCGGTGAACATTCCCGACATGGCGCCGATCCTGCGCAACGCGCGTGATCTCGACACGCTGGACGCCCACCTCGACACCCAGATCGAGGTGCGGGTGGAGCTGCTAAACGCCCGAGGCGTCGAAGGTGTCGGGCATCGTCCGCCATCTGGGCCTGTCCGACCGGGGCAATGGCCGCTACGAGGCCTTTGCCGACTCGGGCGACTCGCTGTTCGCCCTGGCCTTCAACAAACCGCGTGACCAGATCGACTTCGTGCTGGACGTGCCGCGCACGGCCGAGCAGTACGAAGACCTGGGAAGGCGCGTAGCCTGTGCCCAGAGCATGGCCCAGGCGCTGGGGGCGTCTGGTCGACAGCGCCGGCCGCGGGCTGTCGGTGGGCATGATCGGCACCGTATCGCGCCAGCTGGCCATCGCTATGCCGAACTGTCCCAGGCCGGTCTGACGGCGGGTGGTGCCGCAGCGCTGCGAGTATTTCGCTGATTGATCACGTCGGGCTTGTTACACTCGCGCGTGCGATCCGAAAACAGACCCGACCTCCCGTCAGACATGCCGGCAGTGACCGATGTGCCGTCCGATATCCGCGCGCGGGCAGAAGAACTCCGCGCCCAGCTGCGGGCCCACAGCCGGGCCTACTACGAAAGACGCCCCACGGTCGAGACAGCGCCACCGACGGGCTGTTCATCGAACTGCGGCAGCTCGAGCGCAGTGGCCTGCGCTGCTGACGCCCGATTCACCACACCCAGCGGGTGGGGGCGCTCCTCGGCCGTTTCGGCTGCGTCACCACCGGGTGCCGATGCGCTCGCTGTCCAATGCGTTTTCAGGCGACGTCAGGCCTTCGACCGTCGCCTGAAGTCGCTGCTCGACACTGCAGGGTGAGCAGGACTGCAACGCCGCACCAAAGCTCGACGGTCAGCCGCCACATTTGACGCTACGAGAACGGCATGCTGGTCGAGGCGCCACCCGCGGCGACAGCATCACCGGCGAGAACATCACTGCCAACCTGCGCACCGTGCGCGGCGTGCCCGAACGGCTGAAGGGCCCGGCGGCCGTGCTGGAGGTGCGTGGCGAGTGCTGATGCTCAAGGACGACTTCCTGGCCCTCAACGCCGCGCAGGAAGCGGGGCGAAGCGCTTTGCCAACCCGCAATGCGGCCGCCGAGCCCTGCGCCAGCTCGTGCCCGCATCACCGCCCAGCGGCCGCTGACCTTCTACGCCTATGGTGTGGGGAGATTGCCGAAGCGCCGGCGTCTAGCACGGATCGTCCATCCCGCCCGCCGGGCAGACGGACCCTCGCGCCAGTGGGGACAGCTGAATCCGCCGCGTCCGGCTGGGGCCGGTATCCGGCTGGCAACCGGCCGGTCCATCGGTGGTGCCACCCACCAGCATGCCCTGCTGATGGCTGGGCACACTGGGCTTTGCTGCCGCCGCCGCCCGCGTGCACGGCGTGAGCGGCATCTCGATTTCTACCGCAGCATCGGCCATGCCCGGGCCAGCTTGCCTATGCCATCGATGGCGTGGTCTACCAGCTCGATGACCGGGCCCTGCAGCAGCAGGCCGGCTTCGTGGCCCAGGCGCCGCGCTGCCCTGGCGCACAAGTATGCGGCCGAAGGGCCGTACCACGCTCAACGACATGCCTTCGGTGCAGGTGGGGCGCACCGGTGTGCTGACGCCGGTGGCGCGGCTGGAACCGGTGTTCGTCGGCGGCGTCCACGTCTCAACGCCACCCTGCACAACGAGGACGAGATCGCCGCAAGCACCTGCTGATCGGTGACCGCGTCATCGTCCGCCGTGCCGGCGATATAAATTCCAGGTGGTGTCGGCCGTGCTGGAACAGCGTCCGGCCACCGCCCGCATCTTTCATGCCTACGGTGCCGGTCTGCGGTTCGGCCGTGCAGCGCCTGCCCGGCGGGGCCAACTGGCGCTGCGTGGGCGGAGAAACCTGCAGCGCCCAGCGCAAGCGCGCGCTCTGGCATTTTTGCGCGCCGCCGCGCCGCGGACATCGACGGCCTGGGCGACGTGCTGGTCGAACAACTGGTGGACCGCGACGCAGTGCACGAGCCGGCGACCTCTACCGGCTGGACGCCGAAACCCTGCAGAACCTGCCGCGGATGGGCCGAAATCGGCCGCCAACCTGCTAGCCGCCATCGACGGCTCGCGCCGCCCGCCGCTCGAGCGCTTCCTGTTGCGCTGGGTATCCGTGCCGTCGGCGAAGGCGGCCCGCGTGCTGGCCCGCGCCTTCGGTGATCTCGACACTTTCCTGCAGGCCGACTGGACCACACTCCTGCAGCAGAGGCCGACGCCGTCAAGGAAAACGAGCGTCGCCGTGCCGGGGCGAGGCGCCGCTGCCGTGCGCTCGACGGCATCGGCAGATCATCGGCAGTGTTTCCGCCTTCCTGGGCGAGGCCCACAACCGCGACTCCATTGCCCACTGCGGGCGGCCGGGGTCGATCCGCGCCCAGTGGCGGGCCGATCCAGCGCCTTCAGTGCTTCCGTACCGGCCCGACGGACCCAGCCGCTGAAGGTACGGTCATGTTGCAGCCGGGTGATGATCATGTTTGCAAACGCTGCGGACGCTGGCAAAGTGGTAGCAGGTGTGACGACTGGCTACACCACGGAAGGGGGTTCTGTGGCATCGTTGGCGGGTTTGTCGAACTGCACATACGTCCATCACGGCAGGTGAGGTGGCTCACCTGCCGGCATGGCGGCCGGGGACGGGCGGCGGCGCGCGCGCGGCAGCCTTCGCCGGCAGTCGATCGTCGTCACCGGAACCCTGTCGCGCCTGACGCGCGACCAGGCCGAGACGATGATCCGGGAACTGGGTGGCCGGCCGGCGGGCTCGGTGTCCGGCAAGACCGCCTTCGTCCTGGCGGGCGCGAGCATACCGGCTCAAGCTCACCAAGGCGGACACTGCGAATTTCCGTCATCTCCGAAGACTTTTCAATCAACTCGGTAATTGATCATGGCTCACAACCGCGTTCGCAAAGCTGTTTTCCGGTCGCCGGACTGGGGAACCCGCTTCCTTCCGCCACCAGGCCCAACCGAAAAGAAATGCTGCCGGTCGTCGACCGTCCGCTGATCAGTATGCGGTGGAAGAGGCGCTGCCGCCGGCATCACCGAGATGATCTTCATCACCGGCCGGAACAAGCGCAGCATCGAGGACCACTTCGACAGGCCTACAGGCTGGAAGCCGAACTGGCGGCCAAGGGCAAGGACAAGCTGCCGAAACCGTCAGGACTCGCTGCCGGCCGGTGTCGGCTGTGGCTACATCCACCAGGCCGAGCCGCTGGGTCTGGGCCACGCCGTGCCTGTGTGCCCGTGAGGTGGTGGGCAACAGGCCTTTGCCATCCTGCTGGCCGACGATCTGATGCGGCCGCCCCGGTAGCGACCCGGTGCTGAAGCAGATGGTCGACCGCACAACCGCCAGCATGCCAGCGTGCTGGCCGTGCAGGAAGTGCCGCGCAAGAAACCAGCGCCTACGGGGATCGTCTCCGGACGCCGTGGGCCAGGCGTACCAGCCGCATCACCGGCATGGTCGAAAACCGGAAGCGGAAGAGGCCCCGTCCACGCTGGCCGTGGTGGGCCGCGCTACCTGCTGTCGCCGATGATCTTCGAGCACCTGGCCAACGTGAAGCCTGGCGCCGGCGGCGATCAACTCACCGACGCACTGGCCCAGCTGATCCACGACCAGCCGGTGCTGGCCTGTACTTCGAGGGGCCGCCGCTACGACTGCGGCTCAAGATCGGCTATCTGGAGGCCACGGTCGAACTGGGCCTGCAGCACCCGGATGTGGGTGCCGAGTTCCGTACCTTCCTCGAACAGAAGGCAGCCGAACTGGGGTCTGGTGAAGTGATCGACGGTTTCGACGAAGGCATCGCCCCGGCACGACCGGGGGCAGCCACGCAAACGCCCGGCCGATGCGCCGCTGATCAGCATCATCGGTGGCAGCGGGCTGCTGCAGCTGGCCAGCCTCGAGGACGTACACCGCAAGGTGGTCCGAACGCCCTGGGGGCAACCACTCCGGGGCGCTGTCGTTCAGCCAGCGGGTGGCGTGCCGGTGGTGTTCTGGCGCGGCACGGCTGGGCACACCATTGCGCCGCACGACATCAACTTCGCGCCAACATCTGGGCGCTGCACGAGGCGGGGTTTCTGAGTCATCGCCTGCTCGGCCGTGGGCGGCATCCGTGCCGATCTCGCCGGGCCAGCTGAGTGGTGCCCGACCAGATCGTCGATTACACCTGGGGCGCGCCGTCGGCTATCGGCGGCGAGACCAGCCGGTGGTGCACATCGACTTCAGCCACCCGTTCGATGCCCGCCTGCGTCACCAGCTGATCGGTGCGGCGCGCCTGAACCTGCCGGTGGCCGACTGCGGCTGCTGCGCTACGCAGGGCCCCAGCTGGAAACGCTGGCCGAGGTGCGCCGCTACCAGGGCGACTGGCTGCGACATGCTGCGCTGACGGCCATGCCCGAGGCGGCACTGGCCCGCAGCTGGACCTGCCCTATGCCATCCTGGGTGTGGTGGCCAACCGGGCTGCGGGCCTGGCCCCCAGCGCCGACGCCACGCTGCAGCGTTCGGAGCCGAGCACGCCGCCGGGCGCATCGTGCCGGACGTGGCCATCGCCCAGGCCAATGGCGGCGGCGCTGCCCAGCCGCGGGACGATCTGGCCTGCGCATTGCCAGCACGCTCGCGATGCCATGCCCAGGCTGATGCGTGCTGAGCGCAGACCGTGCGGCAACTGGGCGGGGTTGCGTAGGGGTTGTAGGCATTCGCCAGCATTGCTCAGTTTGGGGCGCAGTCTCGGTCATACACTTGTTGCTGCCAGGCCGGATCGCCACCCGGTGGTCCGGTGGCCCGCCACAGGAGTTTCCATGACCTTGCAACCCGACCAGGCATCGGTGCCCGCATCGATTCCTGCAACCCGATCAGTTTCCCGCGTTCTTCCGGCGGGCGCCGGTACTGCTGATGCGCGATCCACTGGCCCAGTTTCTCGGTGCCTCGCCGGACGGGCAGATGGCCTACCGTTATGTGGATGCCGTCAAGCTGGCGGGTCATTCCTGCCCGACGGTGGCCGGTGCCTTTCTGATGGTGCTGCGCGGCCTGGACACGCTGTATGGTGGCGAGGTGCCGGTACGTGGCGAGATCGATGTCATCATGCGTGGCGGGCGCGAGGAGGACGCCACGGGCGTGATGGCCAATGTGGCCATGCTGCTGATGAGGGCTGCACCGAGACGGGGTTTCATGGGCTGGGGCCGCTGGGCCTGTTCTCGCGGCATGGGCTGCTGAGCTTTGGCGGGGCGATATCGGGGTGAGCTGCGTCTGCGCCGGCGTGACAACGGGCTGGCGGTGGATGTGACCTGCAATCCGTCGATGGCGCCGTGGCCGGAGGAGATGCAGGCGCTGCTGCCGCTGGTGGTGCGCGGGGCAGGCGACGAGACGCTGGTGAAGCGCTTCCGGCGAGCTGTGGCGGGACCGGGTGAAGCGCATTCTGGTCGATCTGGTGGATGATCCGCGGCTGATCACGGTCGAGGGCTGTAAGGCGGGCTGGGGCCGTGCCTGAAGCTGGTGTTTCTCCGGGAATGAAGTTCCGCTGAGCTGTGAAGACGGCTTCGGTGTGGCACGCGCCCGGACCGGTACGTCCTGCGGCTCATACGCTCACTGAAGCTTTGTTGCCCACGACCTGCGTCGTGGTCAACAAACCTCCAGCGCTAAAACACTTTCCGACAACCGGGGCTGCGCCCCGCCTGTCAGAAAGTCGTTCACGCGTACCGCGAAATCGCCGCAGTGACGTCCGCTCCGGGGCGCTTGTCTCAGAGGCGGCTCCATGCTGGGAAAGGAAGGCATTTCCCCATCTTTTGCGGGGCTGACCAGGGCTGGTGGATCCCCTCACGACCTTGGTGGGTCAGTGCTTCAGTCTGGCCCAGGTACAGGCGGCTACCACGGAGTGGATGTGGTTCCGCAATCATGAACGCCCACGCAGGGCGCTGGCTGGCGTCATCCCAAGTAGCGGCATGCGGTGACCACCTGATCGCTCTACTTCCGTGTCGATCAAAAATGGGGGCTCGCTCAGATAGCCTCTGTAAAGTCCTGGCGCTTTTCGACTCCATGCCCAGCAGCCAGTCTGATCGAAGTCGTGATGTGCGAACTTGCGAAGCGGCACGGGAAGCGGAGGCTCCTTCGGCGTTCGCGGTAGGCGTGAACGACTTTTCCTGACGGTCGGGCGTCAGCCCGTTGTCGGAAAGTGTTTTAGCCCTGGAGGTTTGTTGACCACGACGCAGGTCGTGAGGCGAGCAGAAACTTCAGTGAGCGTATGAGCCGCAGGAGCCTCCCGCTTCCCGTGCCGCTTCGCTCAGCCGTCTTTGCAGGATATACCGCCCCGCCCGAAGCCGTCTTTGTGCAGATACACCGCCTACCCGAAGCCGTCTTGCTCCCAGCGCAAGACCGAACAGAACCTCCTACAGAACCTCCAGCAGCGCCTTCTCCAGCTGCAGCCGTTCGCCTCGGTTCGCAGGTTGTCGGAGCCGATGGTGAAGGTATCTTCAGCCCGTTCGCCTGGCGTGGCAATGCGGGCATCAAAGTTCCACGTGTTCTCGGCCGGAATGCGCGCCATGTCGTAGAGGCAGGCCGCGGTCGGTGGCCGTGACCGACAACGCAGATAGCGCTGGCCGGAATCGTCGGGCGCAGATCGATGCGTGGCGGCAGCGGGGAAGAGCGCGAGCGGCGTGACGACGGCTGCGGCCGGCTGGCTTGAGTTCTTCGGCCGGCGTGGGCGTGGCCAGCAACCCGCGTCAGCGCAGCTTCCATGCGTGTGCGCTGCTCGACGAGGCATCGGGCGCTGGTCGGCGGGCATGACCTCAGAAACTGTCCAGCGCCATGCCGTGCCGGGTGGTGTGCGCGCGTGCTTCCAGAATGGACGGGCGCTGCTGCTCGAAAAAGCGGCAGATGCAGGCAAAGAGAGCAGGCCGGTCCTCGGTGAAAATCAGAAACTCGATGCCTTCGCCCACGCCGCTTTCGCGGGTGTGCACGGCAGTGCTGCGGGCATTGGCGTGCCGGTGCAGGACTTCGGTGTGAGGCCAGGTCTTCCGGATCGTGACGCGAAAGTAGCCAATGTCCAGCGAATCAGAAGGGGCTGCCAGTCCTCGTCAGCCAGGCCGCGTTCGCGCAACAGAGGTGGCGGCGGCCTGCTGGCGTTCGTCGCGCTGCACGCCGGGCGGGAGGTGGGGCCGGTCAGGTGGGCGAGGGATACGATAGAGGTCTTCCAGCAGTTTGCCTTCAGGCGTTCCAGATGCGGGCGCTGGTGGCGCGGATGTCGGCCACGGTGAGCAGGTACAGGGCACTGAGCTGGCGTGGGGTCTGCACGCGCCGCGCGAATTCCGCCACCACGTCGGGGTCGGCGATGTCCTTTTTCTGCGCGGTCATCGACATGGTGAGGTGTTCGCGGACCAGAAAGCCCAGCAGTTTGCCGGTCTTCGCCCTCGATGCCGTAGCTGCGGCAGAAGCGCAGAATGTCGCGCTCGCCCAGTACGGAATGGTCGCCACCGCGCCCCTTGGCGATGTCGTGAAGAGCGCCGCCACGATCAGCAGCCACGGGCTTTCGAACTGGCTCATCAGCTGGCTGCAGAACGGGTACTCGTGTGCATGCTCGGCCATCATGAAGCGGCGCAGGTTGCGTACCACCATGATGGTGTGCTGGTCCACCGTATAGACGTGGAACAGGTCGTGCTGCATGCGGCCCACGATGTGCCGGAAGGAGCGCCAGTGCGTACCGCACCGACCACTGGTTCATCAGCCGCAGGGTATCGGGTGATGCCCACGGGGTTCTGCAGGATGGACGAGGAAGCACGCCTTGACCGGATCGTGCCGGTAGGCGCCGTCGATGCGAAAACGCGCGTGCCGGATGGCGCGCAGCGTGCGCACGCTCATGCCGCTGAGCCAGCGGTGCTGCTGCAGCGCGAGGCCTGCAGGATCAGGCGCGGATCGCGCTCGAACATCTCCGGATCACGCAGGTCCAGCGGTTCGTCACGGCATCGAAATGGCGTGTCCAGCGGGCGCGCCGGACCGGGGTGCTGGCGCAGCGAGGCGGATCTCCAGCGACTGCACCAGCGGGGTGCTGAGCTGCGTGATGCCCTTGGCGGCCAGGTAGTATTGCTGCATCAGCTTTTTCGGAGCGGGCGCGTGGCCCGTCGCCCGGCAGGTGCATGGCCTGCCACGGCGGGCTGCGGGTCGAAGATCAGCCGGTCCTCGCGGCGACCGGCCAGGATGTGCAGCCAGGCGCGGATGCGCTTGAGGCAACCGCTCGTAGCGCTGCAGCTGGCTGGCTTCCAGCGGCTCGATGCGCCAGCCCGCACAGCGGGCGACGCAGAGCCTGGCCAAAAGCCGGCGGCACGGCTGATCAGGCCACCACCTGCAGGTCGCGCAGGGCGCCAGGCTCCTTGCAGTTGGGCTCCAGGCTGTAGGGCGTGTCTTCGTACTTCTGGTGGCGCTGGCGCATCTCCAGCAGCTTGTCGCGGATGAAGAGCGGCGGCGCCAGCTGGCCAGCCATGGCCTCGCTCAGCATGCCGGGCGGCACGGCGGTTGCCGGTGAGCTGGCGGCGTTCGAGCAGCGCCGTCATCGTGCTGATGTCGTCGTGGGCGCTCTGGGCGCACTGCGAGGCGTGCACGCTGTGCCGTTCCAGGCGATGTCCCAGCGAGGCGCCGATGAAGCGCTCGATGCAGGCGATGGTGGCTGCCGGCAGGTGGCTGGCAGGCTGCGACGGTTCCGGCGCCAGCAGCAGCAGATCCACATCCGAGTACGGCTGCAGCTCGCCCCGTCCGTAGCCGCCCACAGCAAAGAGTGCCCAGTCCGTCGGCATGCCGGCGGCCTTCCAGAGGCTGCGCAGCGCTTGGTCGAGTATCGCGCGCCAGGCCGTGCATCAGCAGGCCGATGCGCTGGTCCTGCCGGAAACGCTCGATGCGCGCGGCGCGCAACTGGTCGCACTGCTCGCGCAGGCTGGCGATGACCTCTGGCGTCAGTCCTTCCATCAGGCGGGCAGTTCCGGCTTCGGCGGTGTGCCGGCCGAAACGGTCAGCACCTCGTAGCCGGTGGACGTGACCGCCAGCATGTGCTCCCACTGGGCAGAGGCTGTGATCGCGGTGACCACGGTCCAGCCGTCGCCCAGCTGGCAGGTTCGCGGCGGCCGGCGTTGAGCATGGGCTCGATGGTGAAGATCATGCCTTCCTCGAGCTTCGGACCGGTACCCGGGCGACCGTGAGTGCAGTACCTGCGGCTCTTCGTGGAACTGCCGGCCGATGCCGTAGCCGCAGAACTCGCGCACGATGGAAAAAGCCCTGTTTCTCGGCATGGGTCTGGATGGCGTGGCCGATGTCGCCCAGGCGCGCCCCGGGCCGCACCTGTTCGATGCCCAGCCACGGGCACTGCCGGGTCCGTCCACCAGCCGTCTGGCCAGCACCGAGGGCTGGCCGATCATGACTATCCGGCTGGTGTCGCCGTGATAGCCGTCCTTGATGACGGTCACGTCGATGTTGAGGATGTCGCCATTTTAGAGACCCGGTCACCGGGATGCCGTGGCAGATCTGGTGATTGATGGAGGTGCAGATGGACTTGGGAAAGGGGCGGTGGCCGGGCGGCGCGTGGTTGAGCAGGGGGCCGGGATGGTGCCCTGCGTCGCGCATGTAGGCGTGGCAGAGTTCGTCCAACCTTTCGGTGGTGGTGCCGGCCACCACGAAGGGGTGATGTGGTCCAGAAGCTCCGACGCCAGGCGGCCGGCGATGCGCACTTTTCTCGATGTCTTCCGGGGTCTCTTGATCTTGATGGTCATGGTGGGGAAAACCTTGCAGTGGGGCCGGGGCAGGGCGCGCCGGGAACCAGGATGCCGCAGGGGCTTTTTCAAGCGTGCGAGAGGCTATCCGGGGCGGCAGGCCACAGCCGGACCGAGCCTGCCTGACCAGGGGCCACTGGCGGTCAGAGGCACTCAGGGGCGGCATGGACGGCCAAAAAGGTGCCGGCAGGCAGGGTCATGTGACGAGACTGGCATGGTAACTGGTTCGGCCATGGCCACGCCCGCGGGCCGTGCCTGCCAGCGACGCTGCGTACACGGCCGGCCCGCGTGTCGCGTCCGGATACCGGAGGGGCGTATTCTGCCGGCGGATTTTCCTGCCGAAAATTCACGACCTGTCACGAAGCTTCGGCCGGATGGGGCGCGCGAAGCGCTGTTGAATCTCTAGAATCCCGGGCGCTGCGGCGTGTGTGCCGCTGTCCATCTGTGGGCATGGTGCCCGCAGTTCTAAACAGCCCCGGACCGAAGTCTTGCCGCCTGCCGTATCCGCGTGGGTGCGGCGGCGTGTCATCGGAACGAGGGTGCCCGTTCTCCGGCCTTTTCCGTCTGGCCGGAGGGCGCGGTTAGTTCCATGCGGGTTTCGGGGTATGGTCAACCCTGTATCAGGTTTTTCTCTTTCATGTCAGTCACGATTCGCCAGATGCTTGAAGCCAGTGTCCACTTCGGGCACCAGACCCGGTTCTGGAACCCGCGCATGGCTTCATCTTCAGCCATCGCAACAAGATTCACATCATCAACCTGGAAAAGACCCTCGTCAAATACCAGGAAGCCACCCGTTACCTCAAGCAGCTGGCTGCCAATGGCGCACCATCCTGTTCGTCGGCACCAAACGCCAGTCGCGCGAGATCATCGCCGAAGAGGCCGCCCGTGCCGGCATGCCCTATGTCGATGAGCGCTGGCTCGGTGGCGCGATGACCACTTCAAGACGGTCAAGGGGCTCCATCAAGCGTCTGAAGGACGTGGAACAGGCCGTCGAAGACGGTGCCCTGGACCAGATGACGAAGAAGAGCGCTGCTCTTCACCCGCGAGCTGGAAAAGCTGACCTCCAGCCTGGGCGGCATCAAGGACCTGAACGGTCTGCCGGATGCGCTGTTCATCGTCGATGTCGGCTATCACAAGATCGCCGTCACCGAGGCCCGCAAGCTGGGTGTGCCCATCGTCGCCGTGGTCGATACCAACCACTCGCCCGAGGCATCGACCATGTCATTCCGGGCAACGACGACTCGGGGCCGGGCCGTGCGCCTGTACGCCCGTGGCGTGGCTGACGCCATCCTGGAGGGCAAGGCTGCCCGCCTGCAGGAGACCGTCAAGGCCGCCACCGAGGAAGACGAGTTCGTCGAGGTCGAAGCCGACGCCGGCGAAGAGGCCTGATCGGCCCCGGCCGGCTGCGGGGGCATCCCCTCCGCCAGCCGGCCACCCTGACTGCCAGTGTCGCCGCGGGCGGACCGGCTGTCATGCTCATGAATTCACAGAACGAGATACACAGAGAGAGAACATGGCGGGAGTACCGCAAGCATGGTGAAGGCGCTGCGCGAGAAAGAGCCGATGCGCCGATGATGGAATGCAAGAGGCCCTGACCGAAGCCAACGGTGACATGGAGCGCGCCGAGAAATCCTGCGCGTCGAAAGCTGGGCACCAAGGCCAACAAGGCTGCCTGCGCGTGTGGCTGCCGAGGGCGTCGTGGCCATCGAGTGCTGCCGACAGCAAGAGCGGGCGTCATCCTCGAGATGAACAGCGAAACCGACTTCGTTGCCAGAACGACGACTTCCTCGCCCTGGCTGCGGCCGCAGCGAAGCTGGTGCTCGAGAAGAACCCGCCGACGTGGCTGCCCTATCGGCCCCTGCCGATGGCCGATGGCCGCACGGTGGAAGAAACCCGTGCCGCCCTGGTCAGCAAGATCAGCGAGACGCGGGCATCCGCCGCTTCGTGCCACGGCTGCCAAAAGGCAAACTGAGCCAGCTACATCCACGGCGGCTCGCGCATCGGTGTGCTGATCGACCTGGAAGGCGGCGACGAATCCCTGGCCCGTGACCTGGCCAGTGCACTCGCGCCGCAAAGCCCATCGCGCTGTCGAAGGAGCAGATGCCGGCCGACGTGATCGCCAGGCGTTCCATTGCCGAGGCAGAAGGCGGCCGAGATCCGGCAAGCCAGCCGAAATCGCCGCCAAGATGGTCGATGGCGCCGTCCGAAGTACCTGAAGGAAGTGACCCTGCTGGGCCAGCCCTTCGTGAAGGACGACAAGACCACCGTCGAGCAGCTGCTGAAGAACCGTCAGGCGAAGGTCGATTCCTTCACCCTGTACGTGGTTGGCGAAGGCATCCGGGAAGAAACAGGACGACTTCGCTGCCGAAGTGGCCGCCCAGGTCGCCGCTGCCCGCTGATCTTCACGCATCCGGAGGACACCCCCATGAGACGCTGATTCCGCATCGACCGCCGGCGCAGCCAGCAAGCCTACCGCCGCGTGCTGCTCGAGCTCTCGGGCGAGGGCCTGATGGGCAACGACAGCTATGGCATCAACCGCCAGACCAGTGAACAGATGTGCCAGCAGGTGGCGGACGTCAACCAGCTGGGCGTCGAGGCTGGCCATCGTCATCGGGGGCGGGAACATCTTTTCGTGGGGAATTGTCTTCCGGGGCGGCCGGCATGGATCGTGCCACTGCCGACTACATGGGCATGCTGGCTACAGTGATGAACGCCCTGGCCCTGCAGGACGCCCTGCGCCAGATGGGCGTCAATGCCGCGTACAGTCCGCACTGGAAATCAACCAGATCGTCAGCCCCTCATCCGTGAAGGCGCTGCGCTATCTGGAAGGGGCCAGGTCGTGATCTTTTGCCGCCGGTACCGGCGGCCGTTCTTCACCACCGACACGGCCGCCGCGCTGCCGGTGCCGAGATCAACGCCGAGCTGATCCTCAAAGGCCGCAAGGTCGATGGCGTCTACACGGCCGATCCGGTGAAGGACCCGTCCGCCACCGCTATCGCGGATCACGCTTCGACGAGGCCATCCACAGAATCTCAAGGTGATGGATACGGCCGCCTTTGCGCTGTGCCGTGACGAAGCTGCCGCTGCAGGTCTTTTTCCATCTTCAAGCCCGGTGCGCTGACCCGCGTGGTCTGCGGCGAGGGACGAAGGCACGCTGGTGCACGTCTGAGGCCGAGGGGCGCACCGCAGAGGCTGCCAGGGCTACCGGTCGGTGGCGGTCAGGTCGGCGCGCGGCGGATGCCCGACCGGCGCGCGGCCCTGCAGGCACCGTTCCAGCGTACGGACGGACTGCTCCGCGCCGGTGCCGGTCCGGGTATCAGTTCATCTCCCCGTGTCGCCGCTACCGGCCATTTCTTCCCGTCCGGGCGCTGCCTGTATCGCACCCGGTTTCCACAAGACTCCTTCCGTTTTCCATCTGCCGTGCTGCAGATGACGGTTTTTCAGAAACATCCCGCTCATGGCCACCTGCGAAGTCAGAAATCCGCCGAACAGAAAATGCAGAAAGGGCTGGAGTCGTTCCGCGCCGCCCTGTCAAGATCCGCACCGGCCGTCCACACGCGGGCGTGCTGGATCACATCCATATCGATTACTACGGCACCTCCACCCCATCAACCAGGTGGCCAACATCTCGCTGGCCGATGCCCGCACGCTGAGCGTCAACGTCTGGGAAAAGTCCATGGCCGTCATCGTCGAGAAGGCCATCCGTGATTCCGACCTGGGCGTGAACCCGCAGTCGCGAGTGCCGTCATCCGCGTGCCGATGCCACCGCTCTCCGAGGAGCGCCGCCGCGAGATCGTCAAGATCACGAAGCACGAGGCGAGAACGCCAGAGTCGTCATCCGCGGTGTGCGCCGCGAATGACGCGACGAACTGAAGGCCGCCGCGAAGAGGAGATCTCCGAGGACGACGAGCGCCGCAGCCAGGACGAGTCAGAAGCTCACCGACCGCTTCATTGCCGACATCGACAAGCTGCTGGTCGCCAAGGAACGGAAATCATGACGGTCTGAGCCGTTGCCCCAACGCTGACCCCGACCGCCTACCGTCAGGCTTCACCAGTTCCGGCGCAATCCGTTCCTGCCGCCGGAGCCATCCCGCGCCATATCGCCGTCATTCTCGATGGCAATGGCCGCTGGGCCACGCCGGCATCTGCCACGCGCTGCCGGTCACCGCAAAGGGGAGTCGAGGCCGTACGTGCCACGGTCGAAGGAGTGCGCCCGGCAGGTCGAGTTCCTCACGCTCTTCGCCTTCAGTTCCGAGAACTGGCGTCGTCCGGCGGAAGTCTCGCTGCTGATGCGGCTCTTTTGTCAGCCCTGCAGCGGGAGGTCACGCAGCTACTGCAATGAGCATCCGGCTGCGCATCGTCGGCGACCTGTCGCGTTTCGAGACCCGGCTGCAGAAGATGATTGCAGACGCCGAGGCACGGCCAGCAACACCGCATGACACTCACCATCTGTGCCAACTACGGTGGCCGCTGGGACATCATGCGGGCCACCAATGCGCTGCTGCGCCAGCGTGCGGCGCAGGGCGTGCCCGCTCGAGCCAGCCCGTGGCCGAGGAAGACCTGTCGCGCCACCTGTCGCTGGCCTACGCGCCCGAACCCGACCTGTTCATCCGTGCTGGGGCGAGCAGCGCATCGGCAACTTCCTGCTCTGGCAGCTCGCGTACACCGAGCTGTATTTCTGCAGTGCTTCTGGCCCGAGTTCAACGACCAGCGTCTCAGAAGGGGCCATCCAGTGGTATGGCCAGCGCGAGACGTCGCTTTTGGCCGCACCAGTGTGCAGACACGCGGGGAAGCTGAAGGCGTTCTCCTGTCCTGATCTTTATGTGCTGCGAGGCTTGCTTCTGTGTCTGCAGCGCTTCCCAGGGTTTCAACACTCACTTTTCTGGTTTGTTTGCATGCTGAAGCAGCGGATCATCACGGCCGTCGTTCTGTTTGCCGTCATCGTGGCCGTGCTGGCCTGGGGGCGTCCGGCCGCCTGGGGCGATGCTGATGCTGCCGGTCATGGCCGTCACCATCCACGAATGGATGCGACTGCTGCACATGCCGGCCACGCCCGTGGTGCTCCACGCTGGGACTGGGCGTGCTCTACATCCTGGCCCGCGATCCCTATCTGCATGCCCCGGCTGTGATGCCGTGCCTGCTCGTGGGGCTGGCCGCCTGGATCGGCGTGGCCTTCCGGTCAGTCTTCCGGGTCGAACCCGTGCCCACCTCGCCCTGGCTGGTGGGCGTCTTCATCTTTCTGCAGCTCTGGGTGTCGCTGTACGAGCTGCGCCTGGCCGGCACAGGGTGCTGCTCTCGGCCATGGCCATCGTCTGGCTGGCCGACATCGGCGCCTATTTTCCAGCGGGCGCGCCTGGGGCGTCGCAAGCTGGCCCCGCGTCTCGCCGGGCAAGTCGTGGGAAGGGTCTGGGGCGGTGCGGCGCTGGTGGGTCGTCACGGCTGGCCTGCTGGGTGCTGGGGGCATGCAGAGGTACTGAGTTCGCGGTTTCCGCTGTTTTCCACCCAGCTCGCCGAAGAGGCGGGGCTGGCCGGCATGGCCGTCGTGCTGCTGGTGCTGGTCGGCCTGTCGGTGATGGGCGACCTGTACGAGCCTGCTCAAGCGTCATGCAGGCGTCAAGGACAGCCGCGCCTGCCTGCGGCCATGGCGGCATGTTCGACCGGATCGATGCACTCATTCCCGCCATGCCCGCCTGCCTGCTGATCTGGCTGCTGCTGGAGTCCTGCAGGCTACCCGGTCAGCATGCCAGTATGTCAACCTTCAGCGTACCAGCGCTCTAGCTGCAGCCGCAACCTCCCGTATGTCTGTCACGCTGGATGTGGGCACGACATCCTGCATGTCTGTCCCATCGACTGCCGCCGCCATCTCCTTTCTGTCTGTCCGCACGGTCCCGGCCGCCTTCGTGGCGGTGCACCCGTAACCTCTGGCCCGTCTGCCGTTCTGACGGCTGCTCTGCTTCCTGTTCATCCATGAAAACCGTTTCCGTCCTGGGGGGCAACCAGCTCCATCGGTGACAGTACCCTCGATGTCGTGGCCCGCCATCCGGAACGCTATCGCGTGCACACACTCACGGCCTGCCGCCGTCGACAAGCTGCTGGCGCTGGCTAGCGCCACCAGCCCGAAGTCGTGGCCATTGCTCATGCGCCGGCGCGCGCGGGGAGTTCGAGCACGCCTGCGCAGCACGGGCGTGAAGGCCCCGGCTGGCCGTGGGGCCGACAGGCTGACCGAGGTGGCTGGCACGCCCGGGGGTGGATCTGGTCATGGCCGCCATCGTGGGGGCAGCCGGTCTGGCGCCCACACTGGCTGCCGGCCTGGGCAGCAGAGGCACTGCTGCTGGCCAACAAGGAATCGATCGTCATGGCCGGGGGCTGTTTGCCCGCACCTGCCGGGCATCCGGCGTGACGCTGCTGCCGGTCGACGGCGAGCACAACGCCATCTTCCGGTGCCTGCCGACCGCCGTACCGGCGTGGATACGCAGAAGGCCGTGCGCCGGCTGATCCTCACCGCGTCCGGTGGGCCATTTCCGCACCTGGTCGGCCCAGCAGATCGCCGCCGCCACACCGGATCGAGGCCTGCAGGCACCCCAGGTGGTCGATGGGCCGCAGATTTCCGTCGATTCGGCCGCTGATGAACAAGGGGCTGGAGCTGATCGAGGCGCAGATGCTGTTCGACATGCCGCCCGAACGGCTCGACGTGCTGATCCATCCGCAGAGCATCATTCATTCGATGGTCGAATACGTGGATGGCTCGGTACTGGCGCAGCTGGGCAACCCGGACATGCGGGTGCCCAGTGCACGCGCTGGCCTGGCCGGATCGCATCGCCAGCGGTGTCAGCCCCTGGACGCTGATTGCCGGCGGGGGCGCTGCAGTTCAGGCGCCCGATGCCACGCGCTTTCCCTGTCTGCGCCTGGCCGCGAGGCCATGCAGGCCAGTGGCGGGGCGCCCTGTGTGCTCAATGCGGCCAACGAGGTCAGCGGTGCAGTATTTCCTTGACAGCAAAGATCCGGTTTGCCGATATTCCCGCGTCAATGAAACGGTGCTGGCCGCGTTTGGCCACGTGCCGGCGCCGGCCTCGCTGGAAGAGGCCGTGGCGCTGGATGCAGGCCCGCCAGCGGGCCGAAGCCGCCGTGGCGTCGCGCTGAACAACTGGCCGGTAGACACCACCCGCCCGGCAGTGCTCGACTTGCCGTGGCGGGCAGGATCTATAGCGCGTGTCAAGACCTGCTTTCGCTTCCGGAGCCATCCCCGATGACCACCCTGATTGCCTTTCTGTTTGCCCTGGGCGTGCTGGTGTTCGTGCACGAACGTGGGCCATTACCTGGTGGCCCGCTGGTGCGCGGGTCAAGATCCTGCGTTTCTCCATCGGCTTCGGCAAGCCGCTGCTGACCTGGAAGGTGGGCGGGGACCAGACCGAATGGGCCTGCGCCCGGTTCGCTGGGCGCTACGTGCGCGTCCGACAGGAGGAGGCACGCCCATCGACCGTCCGAAGTGCACCGCGCCTTCAACCGCCTGTCGCTGCCCAAGCGGGCTGCCGTGGTGGTGGTCGGGGCCGGCCAGCCAACTTCCTGCAGCCCATCGTCCTGTATGCGGTGCTGGGCATGTCCGGCCTGCAGGGCAGCCCCGTGCTGTCGCACGCCGGCGAGCCAGTGCAGCTGCCGCAGCCAGCGTGCAGGAGGGCGACCGTGCTGGCCATCGACGGCCAGCCGGTGCGATCCTTCGGTGATCTGCGCCTGAAGATGATCGACGCCATCGTCGAGCGCCAGCCATCGTGCTGCAGGTGTGCCAATGGCGGCGCCGAGCGTGAGTCCACATTGCCACCGACGGTCTGCCGGCCGGTGGCTGGAGCGCGACTTCGTACGCTGGGCGGCGGAGACTGAAAGGCCGGCGTGGTGCCGAGAGTGGGCTTTCTGGAGGAGAGCAGCCCGGCGGCGAGGCCGGCCTGCAGGTGGGCGACCAGATCCTCACGCTGGATGTGGCCGGCGCCCCGTAGCAGCAGCTGATCCAGCAGGTGCGGGCCGCCGACGGCGCGCCGAACCGCTGCGGCTGGGCGTGCGCCGTGGCACGGAGATGCTCACGCTGGCCGTGAAAGGGCGCAAGCTCACCTACGAGGCCCGATGCGCAGGATGCCAGCGCGCCGCACCGCAAGGGGCCGTAACGCCGCAGGTGTACTTGCAGCAGTTCGAAAGTGGTGACGGTTGATCGAGTCTGCGGTCCGTTGCGGAAGGCGCGCTGGCCTATGGCGCCAGACAAGACCTGGGAGATGTCGGCGCTTCTCGCTGCGGCATGCTGGGCAAGATGGTGATGGGCGGCCTGTCGTGGAAAAGCCTTTGCCGGCCTGCGCCGTGCCGACTACGCTTCGGGCAGTCTGCCGCCATCGGCTGGTTCGCCTATGTGGGCTTCATGGCGCAGATCAGCGTAAGCCTGGGCGTACTCAATCTGTTGCCGGTTTCCGGTACTCACGACGGCGGAGCGTTTGGTAGATTACGCCGCTCGAAAGCGCTCAAGGGCAGCCATTTCCGAGGCGCTTCCGGCAGAGTCGCCCAGCAGGTGCTTGTCATGGTGAGTGAGGCCTGGCTGATCGTCGCGCTGCTGACGACCTGTCGGCTGCTGGAAGCTTGTTACGTGCGGGTTGGCCCAGCCAGCCCAGCGCAGCATTTCGTGCACGCACCATGCCGGAGTGCATCGCTACGACGTCTTGCCGGTGGGGTAGCAGACCGGCAGAGCCCGGTCCGAGAGGGAAGGCCACCGGTGCCGAGTGGTCTGGAAGCGGGGTGCGGCGTGGGTCCGGCGCACCTGTTCCTGGGTCACACTGCGCGACTGACAGTTCCGGCTGCCCTACTGGTCTCGCGCCGAGGAACGGTATCAAACACGCGATATTTTACTCGCCCGGTCAGCCACGTCGTGCTGGCGGCATGGCCTCCCTGGCATGGGTGGCTCCGGCGTCCGCCTTCACTCGATTCGTCGTGCCGCGCGACATCCGGGTGCAGGGTCTGCAGCGTGCCAAGCGGGTGCGTCTTTGGCTGCTGACCGGTCCGGGTGGATGAACTCCACCGGCCGCGCCAGCTATGGGCAAGTCCAAAGGCGCTCTACGCCACCGGCTGCTCAAGGACGTGCATCTGGCGCGGGATGGCGACGTGACTGGTGGTGCGCGTGGATGAACGTCCGGCCATTAGCTTCGGTGGATGTGTCCGGAGTTCGCGCGAGGTTCGACGCCGATGCCACCAGAAAGGCGCGCGCCAGAGCCGGTCTGGCCGAGGCCCGCATCTTACGACCGCTCGGTGCTGGACAAGGCCTGAGCAGGAGATCCGCCGCCGGTATCTCTCGCGCGGCAAGTATTCGGTCAAGATCACTTCCTCCGTCACATGGCGCGCAACCGCGTGGCCGTGTCCATAGCCATCGAGGAGGCCAGTGCCCGCATCACGCGCAGATCGCATTCTGGGCGGCAAAGGTGACGAGGAATCGAGCTGCTCGATCGGCTCAAAGACTCACACACGCGCAACTCGGCTGTCGTGTAGTACACCAAGACCGACCGAGTATTCACGCGCGAGAAGCTGGCGGGCGATCTGGAAACCGCTGCGTTCCATCTATCTCAACCGCGGCTATCTGGATTCGGCACCGAGTCCGCAGAGCTCCATCGATCGGCGCGCGAGAAGGTCCACGTCGCTGGCTATCAAGGAAGGCGAGGCGTTACGATTCGCGACATCAAGTTCGGTGGCAACACGCTGGGCACCGGGAGGAGCAGTTCCGCGACGCTGGCGCAAGCCGGGCGACGCACCTTCTCGGCGAAGAAGCGTTTCGCAGACCGAAGAAGATCCTACCGACGACGAAGGCGCCAGCAGTTTACGCCTTTAGCCCAGCGTCAAGCGGTGCCCCACCATCGACGACCGAAGGCGCGAGGGTCGGTACACCCTCAACGTATCGACCCGGGGCAGCGGGCTTCGTGCGCCGCATCACCAGTGCCGGCAACCAATAGCGCCGCGACGAGGGTCAGCCGCGCAGGCGCCGCGCCGTTCAGGGGGCCTGGTTCGATTCACGACCGAGGTGCCCGCAGCGTGACCAGGTCCGGCGTCTGGGCTGCTTCAGGACGCGTGCGGATCCGGAACGTGCCCGGTGCCGGGTGTGCCGGTCAGGTCGAGTCTGGTCGTGGAAAGGTGACGGAGGCAGTGCCCGGCTGACGCGGCCCAGCCTTCGAGGGCCCGGCTGCTCGATCCACCGAGAGAGGATGCTGCCGCAGGTGGCACTGGAACCTGAGCCCAACTTCCGCGGTACCGGCAATGCCTTCGGTATCGAGGTCAACACAGGCCAGACCCCACAGCGCACGGCCTCGGTCACTCCTATGTCGACCCCTACTACCACGCAGGACGGCGTGGGTCCTGGGCGCCGACGTGATATGTGCGCGTACTTTCAGCGCCTACAACTCCGGGCTGGGCGGCTATCATCTCCGCTCCGCCGGTGGCGGGTTGCGACTGGGTATCCCGTATACCGAACTCGACCGCATCAGCTTCGGCCCGCAGTATTCGAGCAGAACCAGATCAAGAGCCGCTCCAGCGGGCTGCCGCAGCGCTACATCGATTACGTCAGCGGTTCGAGGTACCACCACCAGCGATGCCTGGCTGGCCGCACGCAGGCTGGTCGCGCGATCAGCGGGACAGTTCGCTGGCGCCACCCGCGGCCGGCTGCGGCGCCTGATGCCGGACTGACTTCCGGGCAGGATCTCTCGTACTACCGTGCCACCTACCAGCACGCCTGTTTGTGCGCCGCTCACCAGGGACTACACGCTTCTCACGCTGTCGGCCGGGCGCATCGGCTGCCTGGTCGCACGGTCTGTCCGGCAAAGCCCTCTCCGGTGTGTCCAGAACTACACGCGAGAGTATCGAAAGCTCGGTGCGCGGCTTCGGTTCCAACGGCCTGCGGTCCGCGTGACGTGAAGGACAACAACCCGCTTGGGTGGCACGGCCTCGTTTGCGGCCAGCGCCGAAATCCTGTTCCCGCTGCCGGGTACCGGCAACGACAAGACAATTACACGCCTTCCTGGCGGCGCGCCGGCGTGTTCGACAACCGCCGTGACTTTGGCCAGGCTTGCTACTCAGTGGGGCGGAAAATCGCTGAAAACATCGCCGAGTGGGAGCCATGAGCATCGCTGGCTACCGGTGAAACGGAAGCCGGTGATGACACGCAGCGCGTGCGGTTCGAGATCGGTGCGGCGTTTTGATGTCATGCCCGGTTGTACCACGGCGACGTTCTGCCGTGGCGTAGCGGGCAGCTCCGGCTGGCGCACCGCGACTGACCTGTCAGGAAGAACGCTGAAACATTCTTTTTCAGCCCGAAACGCGTTAGCCGCTGGGGGCTGATGTACAGGGGCGTCTTTGTCGATGTCTGGCTGCAGCCAGGCGCGACGGAGCCATGCCTGCCGGGCAGGGCTCCCTGGGGCCTGGATCAGCCACGTTTGTATTACGCCATTCAGGGGCTCTCGCTTCCTGCGCCGTGCCGCCTGGCCCTGTGCTTCACCGCCGGCCTCACTACGGTTGCGGCACCCGCCGCCATGGCCCGGGCTCCACCACTCCGGTGGCTTGCAGTGGCTTCCGTCAGCACCCAGGCGCATCGGCGCGACTCAGTGCCGAGGCCGCCCGGGGCCAGGGGTCAGGAGGACCCTCCCGCGCGACTGAAATCAGGACCCTGGGCGCCCGCCTGCGCAATTGCCTCCAGGCGCTTCCCGGAAGGACAGCGCCGTCGCCGATACGACGGCGACCGCGCCGCCGCCGGCGCAGGCTGCCCCGACATGGACGCGACTTCCCGGCATCGTCAGCGCGAGTTCCGCGAAGACCTCAACCAGCGCCGCAACGAAGGCTGACCAGCGTGGACAAGGCCAACGCCATCAAGGCCATTGCCGAGCGGCTGGGGAAGTTCGACCTGATATTTGATCCACGGGACTTGCAATACGTCAGCTTTGGCGCGGACATCCGCGACACCGTCATCAAGCGGCTCAACGGCGCGTTGCAGGGAAGGAGCCATCACAGCCCCGCTCCCGTGCAGCCAGCCAGGATGCGGCCCTGGTCGCCCAGGCGGTCTGCTTCGCCGCCCGGCCTGGCGGGATCTACATACCCACGGGCGTCCTCGCGACAAGCAGTGTCGTCACTAGTTTCCGGTACCTCCCAAGGGTACCCCAGTACCTGGCTGCCCTCGCTTCCAGTTCACTTGGCCGCGCCCAGTTGCTCTTCGGACGTCTCCTCCTCATGATAGGCCCCCGTTTCTGGCCGGGCTGGCCAGCAATCACCGACGCAGGAAGGCATTTACCGTCACCGTCAGCAGCTGGCCGGCTGCGGGCCGACAGCGAGAGCATCGCTCTGGTACGTGCCCGGCAGCGCGAGGCAGCCCATGCCAGCCACGCCGGTGGCATACCATCGTCTCGCCGAAACCGTCGATGATGCGGCCGACGCCAACCTGCTGATCGGCGCCGATCCCACCACGGCTTGCGGCTGGCCCAGTGGTTTGATGCGCAGTCATCCGCGCCAACCAGCAGCATCGCCCCAGGCGACACATCCATCCCAATGCCACAGTAGCCGCACGGCCGTCATCGAGACCGGCGCCGTCATCAGGGCGCACGCCGTCATCGGCGACGCGAGCACAGGTCAGCTTCGTAATACCGTAGTGGGCGCCGGCGCCCATGTAGGCGCCCGGCGCAACTGCGCCAACGTCTCTCGCTGGTGACGGCTTGCAGCGTCGGTGACGATTCCACTCATCCATTCCGGTGCCGTCATCAGCAAACGGCACAACTGCCCCCGAAGAAGGGCAGCGGCTGGATCAAGATCCCAGCTGAAACATGGTAAATGGCAATCAGGTCGAGTGGGGCCCTGCCTACCATCTGACCGTGGTGCGCTGGACAGCACCGTCATCGAGACGGTGTCAGATCGATAATCTCGTGCAAATCACCCATAATGCTCAGGATCAGGGTACCAGACACGGCCATTGCTACCTGCGCCAGCATCACCCAGGAAGCTGATCATTAATGAGTGCAGATCAGTGGGGCCTCAGGCATTTTCAGGCATCCACATCAAGCCATTGCCGCCGTCTCCGGCGTGGCGGCGATACCAAGTCGATCGCAAACCGGCTTTCTACAGCGGCATCTTCCCGTCGATGGAAATGCCGCCTGGGAGCGGGCTTGGTAATGAATCCCGGCAGCTGCCGGGATGCCAACGTCTGCGCCGCATGGAGCAGGCGCGGCTGGCGATGCGACCACAGACAGTACCAGCGAGGTAGTGCGCCGCGGCCGAGCCAGGCTGTAAAACAAGCCAGAATTTGTAGGCGGGTGAAAGAACGGCGGCGATCAATGTTTCCAGAAGATACCTTCGCTATTTGCCGCACCAGTAGCTAATTCACCCTTTCATCGACTGGAGTCCGCCGGATCGATCTCGACGCACGCATCGTCGCCATCAGAACGCATCTGTCAGCACTTCTTCAGGGCCACTTCCCGCACGTACCAGTCATGCCTGGGCATGCGCGAATTACTCGAGGCAATGCGCAGGCCGCGGCATCCTGTCGTTCCTGCGCCAGCATGGGAGCGCTATTCCGACGCGCCGGCTTTCGATTACCCTCGCCCTTCATCGGCGGGGCGCGCCAGGCGTCGCGTCGGCCCCGGCGACCAGCTGGTGCTGGACGCACCCGCAGAGTCGCGACTCGTCTGGGTTCCACTGGCGGGGAATACCGTCGATGGCCAGAAGGTGGCGGGCCAGCCCTGATGTGCGCGCTGCAGGCCAGCCGCGAGGAAGAGCCGCCAGTGCCGTGTCCGACCACGGGGCGGGGCGCAGCCAGTGCCAACGCGGCACTGCCAGCCGACCAGCACCAGCGGGGCCTGAACCAGCATGGCGCAGCGGCACGAGGTTCCGCACCGCCGTCGTATTTGGCCGCCAGAACTTTCCGGATTCCCAGTGTCGAGGTCAGCCCCTATACGTCATCATTTGCGCATCAGCGCCCGGCGTATGTTGCGCCCGTGGTGCTGGAAGGCCCCACACGCTGGGCGGAACAACCGCCTGCTTGTCCGTGCCACTGCTCCGGTAGGGGCGCCCGCAGGACGAAATACGCCAGTGAGGACACCAGCCCTCCAAGTCAGCAGCAGCAGCACCATGCGGTGCATTAAAATAACCAGGGCGGCGCAGGACCGTGGGCGATACTTACCTGGGCGATGACAGCTGGATCACTTCTACGTCCGCTTCCTTTGATTGCCAAGGTTTAGGCGGCCACCATCACGCCCTTCCTGTCGATAACGTCCGTACATCGGCTGGTGATTCTAGGCAGCAACTCACGGGTACGGTTCTCTGCAAGATCAGCGCCCACGCCCGGCCATGCCGGCTCATCATCCCACCGCAGGACATCCCGCCCCTCATGATGGCCTCCAGCAGCGCGGCACTATGGCATCAACGCTGCGCCGCCGGGAGGCTTCACGCCGGACGAGATCACGCCCGTTCGCTTTGCAGGGCCTATCATCAGGGCCTGTCGCTGGCCAGGAGCCCGCAAGGCGCTACGAACAGGCTGTATCGCCGGCGACTTTGAAGTGCCTCAGTCCGCTGGTCTGATTCCTGGGCGGGGCCCACGCGCGGCGGCCCCGCGCGCTGAGGGCATGGGCACGGATGGCATGGTCGCGGGCGGCGGGGCCTCAGGTGACCTGCTCACGGCGCGGCGCCGGTGCTATGACTGGCAGCGGGAGCCACGACAGGGCTGCGCTCCCCGCTGGATGCGTCCTGCTCGGATGCTGGCACGATCCAGCTTGGGCGGGCGGCATCACGCGCCCGACGTGATGTCCCACCATCTTCCAGCGGCCTCATACGGAGCAGCCGGCGTGGTGGTCCCCGCAGCGGGCTGCGGCTGAGGGCCTATGGTGTTATTTGTGACCTGCTAATACCGTGCACGCTACGCCGAAGACCTTCAAGGTGCTGCAGAAGCTGCGTAAGTTCGCCGCCAGCGTGCTGGCGGCGCCTGCTCGACTAGCTGGCGTGGCTGTCGGTGTCGATGCCCCCGACTGGCGCTTGGCCTCAGAGCCCGCTGCATGCCGCCAGCGTGCACCCTGGCATATCAGCCTCCATCTGGGCGCGGCGCAGGCGCATCAGGAAAATCCGCCGGAGCCGCCGACCCACATGCTGCCAGTCTTTACGTTCGAGGCCATACGAGGCCGGCATGTTCCCGCCACCTACCTTGGCCACCCGCTGGCCGACCAGATTCATTCCACCCCAGTCAGGGCTGCGGCTCGCGCCGAACGCTGGGGCTGGCGGCACCAGGGCACCGTCATCGCCCTGATGCCCGGCGGCAGCCGCCATGCCGAAATCAGTACCCTCGCGCCCCGTGTTTCCTGGCGCTGCGTGCTGCTGCTGCCGCACTGACCATTTCATACTGCTACCGCCGCCGGTGACGCCCGTCATGCTCAGCTGCGGAGCTGATCGATACCGATCCCGCCTGGCAGAACTGCCGCCTGCGCAGCTGCTGCGTACGATCACACCACGCTGGCCGCCTGGAGCCGGGCACTGATCGCCAGCGGCACCGCCCACGCCTGAGCGGCCCTCCTGGCGGCACGATGGTGATTGCCTGCCGGATGTCGCGTTCTTTCCACCACCGGCTGATGAAGGGCAGGAGCTACCAGCCGTGGTTCCAGTCTGCCCAACATTCTGGCCAGCGAACTCTAATTGCCCAGGTTCATTTTCAGGTGGGGCGCCGCCACTGAGGGCGCTGGCCCAGGCCATCAGCTGGCAGCAGCATGACGGCGCAGCCGGCTGCCCGGCCGTCACGCTTGCCGCCATGCACCACAGGCTGGCCCGCGACGCTGCGCGGCGTGTGGCCGATACCGTGATGAACGACCTTTGCATGACTGCACACCACTTCGATACTTTGTGGCCGACCCACCATTGCCGGCGTCAGTGGTGGCCGTGGTCAACTGGCGGGCCGGTGGTGGCTGCAATACCGTCATCCCTGCCCCCGACCATCCCATCGGTGCTGCGCGACTCCAAGCTCAGCGCCCGTCGTCGTAGACGGCTGGCTGCCGGGACCGCGAACAGGCGCTGGCCTTTGCCGTAGCCAGTGCCAGCGTCGGAGATCGACCGAAACTCGGCATCCTGCGTACCACGCTACTGTAGCCGCGGCCAATGCCATCGAGGCTGGACCCGCAGCCGCACTCACATGCGCATCGTTGTAACCGGCCGCCACGGCGGACGCGCCACGTGTCAAACCGTCATCATCGAACGACGACCAGGACCCGGCCATTACCGCAGCCTCCATTCTCGCCAAGACGGTGCCCGGGGACGGCTGATGCAGTACGCCAGGCAGTTTCCTGCCTACGGCTTCAGAGCTTGGGCTGGCACGGCTGTACGCCGCCGCCCACAGGCACAGCCCCTGCGGAGATCCACCGCCGCAGCTTCGCCCCGGTGGCACGCGTGATCAACAGGTGAACATGTCCGATCCTCATCACGCTGGCGGCGCTATGCCGGCTACAGCACACCCCCGCCGACATCTCGTCCAGCGGCGGCACAATGGCGTCGCCACCGCGGAAGCTTGCTCGAATCAGCCGCAGACGTCGCCGCGGCGGCAGACCGTGCTGGAGAGGCTGGCACCTGCTGGATGCCTGGCTGGCCGCGGCCGCCCCCATCCGCCAGCTGATGATTGCGGCGCACGCTGCGGCAGCTCGCCGGGGTGCCGGCAAGTGACGGAGATGACGCCGAAGCAGGTCTATGGAACATTCCTCCCCCATGCAGGTCGCAGCCAATGGCACTGGCTGATTCTCGACGACCGCCTGTTCAACTGACTGGACCTGCTACCGTCACGTCAGTGCTGGCGGTGGTCGATGCGCCCCAGCCGCTGCTGTAGCGCGCGCCTTGGGAAACGGTGACATCACTCGTACTCGACCGCGTACGGGACCACGGCAGCATCGCGCGCCATCCTGCGCACGGCTGCCGCCATGCCCAGACCCTCCTCTCACCACCCAGCGCCTGCGGAAGCTTGGTTTCTGCGCGCGGCATGCATTGACACTTCGTAGTGGACATCGGTCAGGAACCGTGGCACCCGGAAGCCCTGCAGGCGCGGCTACGCATCTGCCCCTGGCAGATCACGGTGCTGGGGCGGTCAGTCATACGCCACTGCGGACCTGCGTTTGCTGGCCTGGGTGTTGACTGGCAACGAGGCGAGGCATTACCCAGCCCGCAGGCGGCTGGGCCACCGGCTGGCCATACACAGGTGGCCCGGGGTCAGATCACCTCAGCATGGCGGCCTCTGGCCGCCCGTGGCCACCCTGTTCGAGCAGCGCCGCCGGCTTGCGCTGGTCAGGACCACCTCTGCAAAGTCACAAGGCGCTTTGGGCCAGGATCAGGATGAGCCCAGAAGGCGCCATTTGTGTAATAGCAGAATGGCCGGCGACAAATGGCAACACTAGATCGCCCGAAACATAAGGGGTATCGAAGAATGCCGCAGAACACTGAAGATCTAAATCAAAGCCCATCCAGCCTGCTGCCGGTACTCACGACATCACAGCCCAGCGCATCAGCCTACTGCTGATGCATCAGCCTGGCGCTTTGGACCATGCCGTGGCTGGGCCCGGCGCCGGGAATCGGACGATCGGCGGCACCGCGTCGTCCATCTCGATCACAGTCAGGATGGGTGGCGGCAGTTTCCTCGATCGACTTGGTAGTGGTCAGGCATCAAACCCCCCTGAAAAAGCCATCGATTCGGCCTGGCGCACCTCGTCGCGGCAGTTCTCCGGCACTGGCGGCTGTCGGGCCGGCGCTCGCTGCAGCCCTCGCCGAGCGCTCTGGCGATGGTGAGCCAGACAACATGCTTGTGGCAGAGCACCTCAGGCGAACCGCATCCGGTAAAATCTTGAATGGAAGCGGATAGTTGGCGACGCCTGATGCCGTGCTGGGTTGGACAGGTACGGGCTGGTGGGCGTCTGCCGCAGCGCGATACCACCAGAATCACGTCGGCCCGTGCCCCAGCTCGGCGTGCTGCTGGCCGCATCGTCGACCGACAGCGAGAATTGATGTGGCGTCGATGCGGGCCTGATAGAGCGTCCGGGCACCCGGTGCGATGGAACTGGCCCACCCCGCGCGATGCTGCGACCAGCTCGCCCCTCGAGCCGCTGCACGAAGGTGGTTACCGATCGGGTCAGATGCTCGGCGTTGGCGTCACCGCGATGCGCTGATTTCCGGATTGGCCAGCGTCGAAAACGCAGCGGGCGGCGCCCGTCGTTCTGCGCCGCCAGGTTGATCCGCGCCACCACTCGCGCCAGCGGGCTGGCCAGTGAAGGCGGGGCGTTGCGTCTTCAGGTCGTCAACTGGCTCAGCGACGTGCGAAGGTCTCGGCCGTGATACCCGGTACCGTCCAGAGGCCAGGCTAAGTGCGGTCGTGGGCCAGGGCAGTCATGAGTGGGCGGGTTCATGGACGAGGCGGAGGTGTCGGTCGGAGGCAGGGCCACGCACGGCCACGAGTCACCGGCGATAAATTACCACATGGTTAAAAATCCATCAGGGTTATCAGGCATGCCGTACAAGCGAACTCTAAATCCGTTACAGGTACCGGCGCTTCAGAATAAGGGCAAGGAGACACGTGGTGAGATTTGGGAAGCTGCGCACCGCCAGACCTGACTCCGCGCGGCTGGGCGCGGTGTCCCTGTCGCCTACCTGCCGTCTGGCGCCGCGTCACCGGTACCGCGCCGCTGGTGCCTTCTCCAGGTTGCATCGGTTCGCTGCGGTCTGACCCGGGCTGGCGCTTCCGTGCCGCATGCCGCGTGCGCACCGCCGCATGCGTCTTCGCGCCCAGCCAGAACCGAAGATTCTCAGCCATCTGGGACAGCATCTCATAGACGCATTCGCAGGGCGTCTAGTCGTTTCCAGCAGAGCTGCGCAGCTTCCGGCATGGACATCGTCAGCGGCAGAACGCCTCGCTGGGCGGAAATGATTCAGCCAGCTGGCACATACCGGTCAGTGCGGCGGCTTTGCCACCTGGCCGAAGCCTTTCGTGACGCACCTCGCACAACCGCCTGACCAGGCGCATCAACGCCCCGTCTGGCCAGCCTGAACACCGACGACGTAGGCTCCTGGCGAAAACCAGCGCCGAAGTCGCGGCTGGGTGCGTGACGCGGGCTTTCCGCGCCCGATCTGAGAGAGAAATGCATCCGCGACAACTGTACCTACCGAGCGCGCCCGAAGAGCATTTCAGCACCCATGCGCTCCAGTGCCACGGCCGAGGCTCTGCTGACCTCCTTGCAGCCAGCGGCAGGCGGTACTCCGCTGGTGACATCGGCACGCCATTCTCCCGACACATCCGCGAGGTCTTGCCTCGCTCTGCATGCGACAATGCCTCCCTACCGCGTCCACAAGGAGCTTCGCCCACGAGGGCGCCCGGCGCTGTCAGCCGGCATCAGCACATGTGCCGCTCCGACCTCAGCGCGCCTCGGGCGTGATGTTACCACCATCGACACCGGAGTCAGGCTTCGGGGACGTGGTCTTCATCACCCAGCTCCTGGGGCTCGACTGGACAGTGGTACAGGGGCTGCCATCAACCGGACAGGTTCATCCACAGGCGATACTGGCCGCCGCTTGATATCGCCGTAAATGCGTCATACCTCGGTTTCAAGCTCTCGTAAAATGGGTTGCCGACCAGCAGGCCAGGGGCACACTTGCGCGTCGACACGCCGCTTGAGCAGCGCCGCGCGCTTCCTCGCTTTCGGGCAGAAGTCATCGAACTGGCCCGCTGCTGCCACCATCATCAGGCAGCACTACGGCCGCGATGGACATCAGGTAGAGACGAGACTGGCATCGATGGCCAGCTCTTCATCCTGCAGGCCCGTCCGGGCGTAGTCGCAGGCCAGGGACCGTAGACGGCGGCGCTGTTGCTCAGGGCGGCTCGACGTGCGCAGCCTCAGCCCGTACCATCAGCCCAGGAAAATCGGCACCGGCGCGTGCGCGTATTAGGTGATGCCTCCGGATCGTTTCCGTGGCCATTTTGCGGCATTCTGGTGCCGACATGACCGACTAACGGGCGGTGATGAAGCGCGCTGGCCATCGTCACCAGCAGGCGCACCTGCCGTACTGCCATCGCCACCGCTGAAACGGCATCCCAGCCGTATTAGTGGGCTGCATTACCACCGACGTACTGAAGGAAGATGGCGCAGTACGTGTCGTGCGCCGAAGAGGACGCAAAGTTGCATCTACGACAGCCGAGAAACCGAGGGGCCGAAGTCACCGATGTCAGGATGACGCCAGCTGCAGAAGGTTCAGCCCAGAGATCATGGGGCATCAGCGGCTGCAGCTTCTTCAGGTTGCCGCGCTGCTGTGTGGTGTGGGCCTGGCCCGGCATAAGGTTGCGTCATCGGCAAGCAACATCGGCATCCACCGCGTGCCATTCTGGACTATCCGGCCGTCGGTGATGCCGACCTGAAACAGGCAGTCGAGGCGTGGCGCTGGCTATGCCAGCCCGCGTACCTTCTATGTCGAAGCTGACCGAGGGGCCACCACATCGCCGCCTTCAAGCTTGAAGCCAGTCATCAATGCACCTGTCAGGCCCAGGCGCGGTACCGCAAACTCATCAGCAGTTCGCTACAGACCCGAGAAGGCAGTACTGGGCTTCCGTAGCTTTCCGCTACGTATCAACCACCTTCCGACTGCTTCGGATTCGGTGCGCGCCATGAAGCAGGTTCGCGAGAACATCAGGCTGACCCAACGTTGGGCTGATGATTCTGCGTGCGAGGAAGGCGCCCGCGTGATCAGGCTGCCGGAGAACGCGGTCTGGAAACGCGGCGAGGTTGGGTGCGCGGGCGGCGCGCCACGGGTGAAAGTTGATGATGTGCGAACTGCCGTCAACGCCATCCTGGCCGACCTTGATTCCTGCGGCGTTTCTTCTCCATCGGCTCCGGCGACGCGACCCAGCTCCGCGGGCATGGACCCGCTCCTGGTCTAGTGGCCGAGGGGCTTTGACGAGCACTGACCCAGCGTCAAGGCGCTGCTGGCCGTACCCATCAAGGCCCGCAAGGCCGACACAGAGTACATGCTGGGCATCACGGACGGGGCCCGTCGACCACCCGGACATGGCCGAGTGGCTGGTGGAGCGTCTCATTTCAGCAAAGCCCCGACACCGTGGTGTCCACGCGGCAGCTGGGGCGATCAGCCGGCAGGTGGTAGCCTGTCAGGCCCAGTGCTGACAATGGTTGGACGGGCGACCGGGCGCGGACCCACGTTATCAGCCATGCTGGCACATGTCCGGGCTTACATCCGGGCCACTGTCTGTGGCCAGTACGCAGTGCATGCGTCCGGCCTCACGCCGTCGGGCGGCTTTTTGGAGCCGTTCACATTCACGAGCCATCCCACAATCCGGCCGTTCGCCCTCGCCCCGTCAGCGAAGCCTGATGCCTACCAGCCTCGCCCTGGTCTGTCGGCTGGTATTGTTGTATGGACACGCCAGACGCGCATTTCTGCAACGGTCGGCCGTTTGTCCGTTACGCCGGCACATTGCCCAAGCGTCCCAAAGAGTGATGAGAACAAGGCGCAAGAAGGGAGGCGGGCATGGATTTCATGTGACCCATTACGGCTGGTGGATTTGCCCGTGGTACTGCAAAACCTTGCGGGCTGTTCATTAGTTCATTCTACCTGCTGGTCATTGCAGGGGCGATGTTCTATTGTGTGCCGCCTGGCTGGATCTGTCGCCGTACGGCTGCTGGTGGCGGCAGTGGGCGGCGTGGGGAGGCATGCTGGTGTACGTCACCTCAAGCCCATTACGCCAGCCGAGCCGCCCGAGCAGAGCCATGAGCTGATCTGGACATCAGCCGGACTAAAAGCGGCGGTGAGCCTGAGGAGCAGAGCTGGGCTGGCATCAACTTCGCATCTGGCAGGCCAGGCGCATGAGCTGCCGCGCCGCCAGTACGCACGCGATTACGCGATATCCGGCGGCGGCTGACCCGGTGGGCTAGCTTTGCACAGCGACCATACCCTGCGCGGCACCGTGCCCGGCGTAGCCTGAGCGAATTTGAAAGCTTTCATCGCTGCTATTCGAGACTTCAATTACCAGCGCCATCTTTAGCGCGTCATTCACCTCGGCTTCCGGGAGCGCATCACCGTCGATGCCCCGTTTGCACTGCATCTCCCGCCATTCATTCAGCTGGCCGTCGTCTTTGCCGTCAAGACGCTCAGGGGGATGCGGTCGGGGCTGGCGCAGACTCCGCTACGCTCGGTGATGATCAGCCGGATGGAATGGACAAGACGTTCGAGGGCGCGAGATGGCTGGTGGTAAGGTGTGTGCTGGACGAGGCGGCCACCAACTGGGGTGAAGGTGCTGCGCTACGAGATCAAGGATCTGACGCCGCCGGCGGGGTTCTGCAGGCGATGCGAGCGCAGATCACGTGAGCAGAGAACGGGAAGCGGTGATTGCGGCCTCGGAGGGCGCCAGCAGAGAGCAGATCAATCTGGCCTCAAAGGTGGGCAGGGAGGCGGCCATCCGCTCGGAAGGCGGGCGTCCGGGCGGCCTCAGCCCACGGGCTGCGGGGTGAATGGCTTCGATTTCAGCCATTGCAGGCGACGGCACAGGCAATCAGGCAGGTGGGCCATGCGGCCAAGCTGCCAGGTAGGGATACGGCAGTGAATCTGCGGGTGGCAGGCAGTACGTGGGCGTTTTGCAGAAGCTGGCCAAGACGTTTAGCCACGATGATCATGCCATTGATCGGGGATGTCGGGGCTAATTGCACGGCGATGAGACAATCGAAGTGTCCCAGGAGGATGGCCAGGGGCTGACACTTTCTTCTGGAAGACGGCACTGGGGAGGATGTTGTCTTGCAGGACAGCTTCAGTGGGGCACACGCCCTTTGGACGGTATCGCCCTGCGGTGGCTCCGTACGCTCACTGGGCTTTGTTGCCCACGTGCTTCGTCGTGGTCGGCGACCTCCAGCGCTGAAACGCGCTTTTCCGACGATCGGGCTTCGCCCGACCGTCAGAAAGTCGTTGCCTACCGCAAATCGCCGCAGTGGCCAGCCGGGCACTTGTCTCAGGAGATGGGGCGATTCAGGGGAGAGGACGCAGCTTTTGCCAGACGTCTCGCCAAGGCTCGCTCAACACGTAGCCGAAGTCGTGGTGGCCGAGCTTTGCGAAGCGGCGCGGGAGGCCAGGGGCTCCTGCAGCGTTTCACGGTAGCCGTAGACACTTCCTGATGACAGGCGGGCGCAGCGGCCCCGGTATCGAGGAAGTGTTATAAACCTGCCAGGTTTGTTGTGCACGACGCGGGTCGTAGGCATCAAAAACCACGTGAATACCATTGCAGGGGCCCCGCTCCCCGTACTCACCCGAAACCGTCTTCCATCAGAGCGATGTCCTGCCCAGCAGCCGTCCCTGTGCGGGACGTACCTCTCACCGATTTTGGTTTCATCAGACAGGAACGCTCACTGCCAGTCCTTCTCGCGCTCAGTGGCACGCTTATCCGAACTACTTCTTGCGCCAGCGGGCCAAAAGGCTTCACGCGGCGCAGGTATATGATGCAAATTCAGCGGCACCAGCGAATAGCTGAGCGCTCGACCTTGCCGATAGGGCGCGAGATTTCGGCGCAGCCGCTGGCTTGCGGGCGTCGCATCAGCGGTGGACGCAGCCGATCAGTGGGGTGATGTGCGCCGATGAGGAACGACTCGGCTCACCTGATGCATGGAAGCACCAGGTCTGCACGCACGGCCGGCACTGGATGGACGGCTTCAGCCCTCAGCACAAGCCCGGCCTCGATCCGTTCATAAATGAAATGGTGGGCCCAGCTTTCCGGTTTTCTGTAATGGTGCAACGCATTCGATGTATTGCCTGTATGGAAGGGCGGCTGCTCGGTGTTGCGACGTGGCAGGACGGTCGGTTGCGACACGCCGTGTGCGCATTCGAATGGGACCCAGCTCTGCATGATCGGACCCAGGCTGGCCGCCTGTATGATCGCCGGTCAGGCCCGGCCGCTGGCGGGCGGCCCAGCCGACAGCCCTCTTGACGCGTTTAGATCCTGCATGCGTCATTCGCAAGTCTGCCCTGGTGCATACCCAGCCGAAGCCATGTTCCGATCTGGTCGAACGGGTGGAAGATTATCCGATTTCTGCACCAGTGGGACACCCGGCTGCTTCGCGCACCGACTTTTGGGCATATCGGCCGCGTTACCATCAACTGAGGTCAGACCTTCTCACGGTCACCAGCGCCCACCAGCATCAGCGCCTGAAGGACGGTCCATTTCCCGCCTGCAGGGCGGTGGACGATTCGTCGCTGGCGCGGATGCCATCGATCTCGAACTGGACTGCAGGGTGGGCGGCTGGTGGCAGTGCTCAGCGGTGTTCGGCATGATTTTAACTCTCGGCTGGTCCGATGCCTTCGTGCAGGAAGCGAAACGCTACGGGCGACGGGCTTTGGTGGCTGGGCACGGGGTGCCCTCAGGCCTGTCCGTGGAACTCATGAACTGCAAGCCTCCAGGACGAGGCAGGGCAGATCAATTACCATCACGGCGCACCCAGCACCGGTACTGCGGGCGGCACGATTCGACAGCTTCTGCAGCAGGCCACGTTGGGGTGCCGGAGTGTAGCGGATGTGACGGGCGTGGCGGGGCAGGAGGCATCATGGGGTGCCAGTGGGTTCTGGACGTGAAGACTGGAACGCAGGACCTTTTGATCCGCTGGCCGGATGGCGGCCACGCTCTACGGTGCCGCCATCAGACGAAACGCCTTGGCCTTTTGCCCACGCTTCGGCCGCCGCGCCTGGCTGGATGACCCCTGCATTCCCGACGACCAGCCACTATCGAGATACTCTACCCGTCGTGGCTGGTGAGCGAGCTGCCCGCTTCCAGACGCGTATTAGAAAGCAGAATAAGCGAAACCAACGCAACAACGCAGAGGCAGGGGATGATCTTCTGGCTGCTCATGCCTCCGGCACACGGCACCCTACAACGCCCACTCGACTGCTGAGGCCAGGGCGGGAAACTCGACAGATCATTTCTTCCACCGGGAAGATGCGGGGGCCCTGCGATCCTCTGGCCGCTCTACCTGATCTGCGTTATATCGATGACAGGCAGGCTCTCCACATGGCACCGACATGGCTGCGGCGTAGTTCCCTCTCTGGCCCCCCTGTCCGTAGCGTAAATCCATCACGAAACTTTTCGCACTGCGCCAAAATTTGCTATCAGCCTTACGCTTTGCGGAAAAACTGTGATGCGGATAGCCAAAGAAGGCACTGACGACGACGTTCTGCTCGTCGCTTACTCAACCGGCTCCGCGCGATGCCTCGCTGCGCTCGCGCCTGTTGAGAACACATGGGGACGTGATACGTAAC
>BNJT01001305.1_pt1 | contig 49608 bp, 61 predicted proteins | sample 8540491 | NCBI WGS metagenome assembly BNJT01 (sample SAMD00202455, study PRJDB9452) | human saliva metagenome | host: Homo sapiens | reverse complement strand
TTGACCGAGTTGGTGACAGTGAGTGGCGGGCCTCGAAGTAGCCGGTGCCCACCGGTAGCGCAGCTGGAGGATGCCCAGCGGCAACGGGTGGCGGCTTCATCCAGGCCAGGCCGATGTTGAGGGCTCAGAAGGAGGTCTTGGCGAGCTGCTCGGGCCACTTGTCGGCCGGTACCAGGTGGCGCAGGGCGAACATTCCCAGTGCCAGCGCCATGAAGCCGTAGACCCCCATCATGGAGGCGTGGGCGTGGTTGGCCGTCAGCGCGGTGCCGATCTCGTGAGTAGGACACGATGGGCAGGTTGACCAGGAAGCCGGCACGCCGGCACCAGGAAGTTCCGAAGCCGACGGCCATGAGGGAACATGACGGCCCAGCGGTGCGGGAAGGGGCCGGCCTCCTTGCCGTGGCGGTTGGCGCCCAGCTGCATGAAGGCCCAGGCCTCCACCGTCAGGAAGGTCAGGGGGATCACCTCGGCCGGTGAGAAGAAGGCACCCAAAGCCATGTGCTCTCCACCGGTGTGCCGGAGAAGTAGGTGGTGCATGGTCCCGATGACGCCACCGGCGGAGTACAGGATGATGTCCACGAAGATGATGCCCAGCGCGATCTCCCGACGACGCCCAGGGAGGACGAACACGTAGGCGACCATGACGGTGGTGAACAGCTCGAGAGTCCTCGACCCACAGGTGCACTACCCAGAGCGCCAGAACTCGGCGACGGTGACATGGGTACCGGTGCGCGCCATCATCCCCACGGCATAGAAGGCGGGGATCGCCAGGGCGGCGAACATGAACAGCCAGGGCATGTTCGCCACGTGCTCGTTCCTCAGGCGCGAGCGCATGGCGCGCCAGATGATGAACACGCCAGACGAACAGGGGCCACGGTGAGCGGGACCTGGAAGACGAAGGGGCAGGTCCGGTACTCCCACTGCTGGAGAACAGCGGCCTTGGCCCAGCTCAGGCCGTGCTGGCTGGCCCCCTCCGCCAGGCAGGACAGGACGACGACGACCGTGGCCGCGATGAACAGGATCCACACCAGCACGTGCTGCTTCTTCGGCTCGCGCCTGGCGATGAACGGGGTCAGGAACAGGCCGGCCGCGAGCAGCGCTGATGGCGGTCCAGAACAATGAGGCTGGACGTGCCAGGTGCGGGCCAGTGAGAAGGGCAGGAGCCTGCCCAGGTCGAGGCCGAAGAAGGACAGCACGTCAGCCCGGTAGTGCTCGGCCAGGGCGCCCAGGAGCGTCTCGACGAGGAACAGGGCGGCGATGGTGAAGACGTACCAGGCCACCACCCTCTGCGACTTGGTCAGCCCGATCTCCTCAGGTTGTCGGAAGGACAGGGCCGGGGCCTCCTCCGAGTGCCAGCCGATCTTCTGGCTCCAGCGGCCGTAGATGGCGAACATGACCCCGGTTCCGCCGATGAGGACGATCAGCGACAGGACCGACCAGATCATGAGGTCTCCCGTGGGCGCGTTGCCGACCAGGGACTCCGGGGGCCAGTTGTTCGTGTATGAGTAGTCGTGACCCGGGCGCTGCGCAGACGAGCCCCAGGCGGTCCAGCCGAAGAAGGCCGTCACCTGCTTGACCTGGACGGGATCAGTGATGAGATCCGGTTTAAGACCGTGGCTGTGGGCGTCGGGCCCGAACATCTTGGTGTAGTGACCGACGGCGTCGTTGTAGGCCTTGACCTGCTCATCGGTCCACACCAGGGTTCCCCGTGGAGGGATCGTAGCGGGCTGGTCCGCAGCATCTCCTTGGTGGCGGCGGCCGGGTCGTCGACGCCCTGGGAGGCGAGCTGTTCCTTAACGCTCGTGGCCTCGATGCGGAGGTACTCGGCGGTGAAGTCGGGGCCGAGGTAGCCGCCGTGCCCCAGGATGGAGCCGTACTCCATGAGGGCCTCTGGCCTGGAAGAGCTTCTGCCCCTCGGTGATGTCCTGCGTCGTGAAGAGGGTCTCGCCGCTCTCGGTGACAACCCTCTCCGGTTGAGGCATGCGGAGTTGGTGTAGGGTGCGATGGGCCAGCAGGCCCATGACGGTGAATCCGAAGAGCATGACCAGGGCGACGCCCTGGATCCACCCCTTTGCCAATGAGGCGAGCGCGTCGGGAGGTCGCCCCCTCAGCCGTGGCAGCGGATGACATGAGAGTACCTCCGTGCATCTCGGGAGACGGCGGACGTCTTCCGCGTCTGCAGCCACCGTACAAGCACCACCGTCCACTTGCAGGCAATCCGGGTACTACTCCGTCAACCCACCGACCGATCGGCCCCATTTCATCAGATACAAACCATGCATATTCAACGCGTCGAATCGACCGACAAGCGGAGTCGTCGATCATTTTGACAACAACATACTTCGCTATTTAGGTAAGGCATTCTTGAGTACAAAACTCTCACGCCGAAGAGTTAATCAGATCTACCTGTCGCAAAAGCTCTGCATAAAACCGATAGATCAGCAGTACAATTATTTGTACGGCAAAGTGTTTCATCCCGTTTCTGTAGGCACGACGATGTCCCTTTCGCCCTCTAGCCGCTACAGACCGCCACACGACGTCGCCCAGCAGTGCGTCGATCACTGAGACCTTTCCACTGTGGCTGCGCGTCACCCACTTCATCAACTTTCTCCTCATGGGCGTCCTCATCCGCTCCGGTATCGAGATCATCGCCTCGCATCCGCGCTTCTACTTCAGGACCAGTGCGAGCCGGCTCCGAGTGGATCCGGTTCACCAGGACAAGGTGCCCCTCGAGGAGGGCGCCTTCACCGCTCGGGACGACCAGCGCGACCTCTCCCCACTCATCTCGCTGCCCGGCCGGGCCAAGATCGGTAGGGGCGTGCCTGGCACGGGTAGCCACGAGCTTCGGCTGCTCAACGGCGTCGTGTATGTCGCCTTCCTCGTGGGCACCGGTGCGTGGCAGCGTCTGGTTCCGACCACCTGGCGGATCCTGCCCGACGCCTGGGACTCATTACTGACCTACGCGCACCTGCGCACCCCGTCCCTGTGCGACTTCACCCCCTACGACAGCCTTCAGCAGCTCGGGTACTTCTTCATCGTTTTCATCGCCGCCCCGCTGATGATCGTGACGGGGCCGGTCATGTCCCCCGCCCTCGTGGGGCGCTTCCCCTGGTACGCCAAGATGTTCGGTGGCCGCCAGGCTGCCCGCTCCCTGCACCTGATCGGCATGTTCACCTACCTGGGCTCGCCATCGTCCACGTGGGCCTGGTGTTCATCGTGCATGCTCCCCACAACCTCACCCACATCGTCTTCGGCTACTACGACCCCAGCCGTGTGGGTCAGGCCTACGTCACCGTGATCGCGACGATCATCGTCGTCGTGGCACTGTGGATCGTTATGTCCTACTGGACGCTGACGGACACGCGCCGCAGCCAGCGGATCCTGTGGGACGCCACGCGTGGGATCCGCCGCGTCACGGTCGACCGTTTCAAGTCGCAGCAAGCGGCCAGGAAACCGTGGACGGAGAAGGACATCTCCAAGTTCCACTGGGTCAACACCCGCACCCTCGCGTGAGGAGTCCCCGGAGTACCAGGAGCTGGCGGCGAACGACTTCGCCGCCGACTTCCGGCTCGAGGTGGGGGCATGGTCTCGGCGCCGGCGTCCTTCTCCCTCGATGAGCTCAAGGCGATCGCCAGCCAGTCCCAGATCACCATGCACACTGTCATGCAGGGGCTGGACGGGTATCGCCAAGTGGACGGGGATCCGGGTACGGGATCTGCTCGAGCAGGTCGGCCAGGTCGACCCCGAGGCCGGATGGGTGATGTTCGAGTCCTTCGGCATGGCCCAGCACATGCACGACGGGCGCCCGGTCGAGCCGTACCACGTGCCTCTCACTGGACATGGCCCTTGAGGATGACACGATCCTGGCCTGGGCCCGCAATGACGAGCCGCTCCTCGGTATGTTCGGCGCCCCGCTGCGCACTGCGCTGCAGAAAGCGAGCCACGGGATACAAGATGATCAAGTGGGTCCGGTCGGTGACGTTGATCCGTCACTACAGCGAGGTCGGTGACGGCATGGGCGGGACCCGCGAGGACTCCGGATACCAGGACGTCAACGCGCGCATCTGACGATCATCACAACGACCGATCGATTCGGGCCCGTCCCGACGATGACGGCGGACGGCCACCGAGGCGGGTGGCCGTCCGCCGTTGCTGACGCGGCAGTGCTCAGTCGCGGGCTTCTCGCGCATCTCCCAGAGTCTCGATGACGTCGCCCTCGGTGATGTCCTTGAAGCCCAGGTTGATACCGCACTCCGTAGCCCTCGCGGACCTCGGTGACGTCGTCCTTCTCGCGGCGCAGCGTCTCGATGGACAGATCGCCGTTGATGACGACGCCATCGCGCACAGACGGGCCTTGGCGCCGCGCTGTGATGCCCGATCGGACGATCGAGCCGGCGATGGAGCCGAACTTCGAGGGCGGAAGATCTGCGCTGATCTCGGCGGCGCCGAGCTCGACCTCCTCGTAGATGGGCTTGAGCCATGCCCTTCATGGCCGCCTCGACGTCCTCGATCGCGTTGCAGATGACCGAGTAGAACTTCGTATCGACGCCCTCGCGGTCAGCGATCTCGAGACACGCTCAGCGGCCGGACGCTGGAAGCCGATGATGACGGCGGAGTCCACGGTGGCCAGGTTGACGTCGTTCTGCGTGATGGCCCCGACACCACGGTGGATGACGCGCAGGGCGACCCTCATCGCCGACGTCGATCTTGAGCAGGAGTCCTCCAGGGCCTCGACCGCACCCGAGCTGTCGCCCTGAGGATGAGGGTTGAGGGTGTGCGACCTTGCCCTCCTTGAGGGACGTCGGTGAGGTTCTCCAGGGACACGCGCTTACGACGCTTGGCCAGCGAGCGGCGGCGCTCGGCGGCCTCGCGCTTGTCGGCGATCTGTCGGGCCGTGCGGTCGTCAGGGGCGACGATGAAGGAGTCGCCAGCGCTGGGCGTTCGTGAGCCCCAGGACCAGGGCCGGACGGGCGGGTCCGGCCTCGGTGAGGTTCTCCCGTGCTCGTTGAACGCTGGCGCGCACGCGCCGACGGCGCTTCCGCCACGATCGGGTCCCCGACCCGCAGCGTGCCGCGCTCGACTCAGGATGGTGCTCACAGCGCCACGGCCCTTTAGTCGAGCTTGGCCTCGATAGTGACGCCGCGGGCATCGATGCTCCGGGTGGCCCGCAGGTCAGGGCGGCATCCGCGGTGAGCAGGACCGCCTCGAGGAGCTCGTCGATGTGAGTCGCTGCTTGGCGGAGATGTCCACAAACATGGTGTCGCCGCCATACTCTTCGAGGAACCAGGCCGTACTCGGTGAGCTGTCCGCGGATCTTGTCCGGGTTTGCGCCCTCCTTGTCAATCTTGTTGACCGCCACGACGATCGGCACGTTGGCCGCCTGGGCGTGTTGAGGGACCTCGACGGTCTGGGGCGCGACGCCGTCGTCGGCGGCCACGACGAGGATGGCGATGTCGGTCACCTCGGCACCGCAGGCGCGCATGGCTGTGAAGGCCTCGTGACCGGGGGTGTCGATGAGTGATCGGACGCTCTCATCGTTTCAGGTTGACGCGCACCTGATGAGGCGCCGATGGACTGGGTGATGCCCCCGGCCTCGCCGGCGACGACGTCGGTGGAGCGGATCGCGTCCAGCAGCTTGGTCTTACCGTGGTCGACGTGACCCATGGCGTGCACCACCGGGGCCGTAGGACGGTTGGCATCGTCCTCATCAGGCTCGAGGTCGATATCGAAGGATTCCAGCGGCTCGCGGTCCTCGTCCTCGGGAGACGATCTGGACGTTGTAGCCCTAGCTCGGCGCGAGGGAGGCGAAGGTGTCCTCGTCGAGGGACTGGGTGGCCGTGGCCATCTCACCGAGGTGGAACTAGGACGGTCACCAGGGCCGCGGGGTTGGCGTTGATCTTCTCGGCCAGGTCCGTCGGCGTCGCCCCTGCCGCACGCGCACCGGAGTGGAGCCGTCACCACGGGAACGACGCACCGCCGATCGACGGCGCGCTCTGCTGCTCGAATTCCTGGCGCTTGCCCGCGGACTTGCGTCCCGCGAGCGCCGCCGCCGCGTCGGCCCCTGGGTGGAGCCGCGGCCACCGCAGCCACCGCGGGCCCGCCGACCGCCGGGACAGCACCACCACCGCCGCCACCGGGCCTGCCGCTACCGCCGGGCGCGAGGCCGCGTCACCGCCGCCTGCGCCTCCGCGTGCCGGGAGCGCCAGGACGGCCGATGGAGGAGACTGGCCGGGCATCATGCCGGGTTGGGACGGGGCGCCCGGACGCGGGGCACCGGGCGTCCTGCCGCCTGAGGCCGGGCACCGCCCTGGGGACGGGGACCACCGGGGACGCGGCCGCCTGGGGCGAGGCCACCGAGCCGCGGCGCGGGCATGCCCTGGGAGGTGGCGAGGGGTGTTGCCCGGGCGCGGCGCGCCCGAACGCGGCTGACCCGAGCGCTGGCCAGCGCTGGCCTCCTGGCGGGGCATGCCCTGGGAGTGGCGAGGGGTTGTTCCCCGGGCGCGGCGCACCGGGGCGCGGTCCCGGCGTCGGGCGTTGCGGCGAGGCCCGGGCGTCAGGGCGCCGGAGGGGCTGCTACCGACCCGGGCGTGCCACTGGGCACCCGGGAGCTTGGGGACGTCTCGAGGTTGGGGCACTCTCCTGAGGTCGCCGGCCTGGCAGCCGGGCTGCAGGCCTGCCGCCGCCGCCGGGCTTGGGAGCCGAGGCTGTGGACTTGGGGGCGGTCGCTCCGGGCTTGGGCAGGCGCCGGCGCCCTGCTTGCGGGGATGGCGGGCCCCGGCTGCGGGCCTGAGCCGCTCGGGCTTGGGAGCGCCTTTGGAGGGCTTGGGGAGCCCTGCAGGCCCGGTCTTGGTCGACTTGTCGGTCCGTGCATCGCCGGTGCCTCCTGCACCTGGGCGGCAAAGTGCTCGCGAACCCGGCGAGCGACGTTCGACGCGGAGGAGGCCGCCTTGCAGACTCTCCTGGTCCTTGAGCCAGGCCGAGGATCACCTTCAGGGTGACCTTCTCGCCAGTGGGGTCGACCCGGCGAGCTCATGAACGCGTGGTTTAGCCACTTTTCTCCTGTCGGTTTCCCACCCCGGACAGGGTGGGTCTTCTAGAGGCAGCTCATCGCTGGGTACTCATCGGGTGCCCATCGGCTTCTACCCGCCTTCGCTATCGGTGGTCCGCTCACCCGGTCGGGCAGCAGGGGACCTCGCTGTCGTTGACCAGACCCGTTCCGGAACCCGCGGACCCGGGCCACGTCAGTGGTCACGCAGGTGCGCAGGGCGCGTGGAGCGAGCGCGTCGTCGCTCGGCGGTGAGGCACTCCGGATCCGGGTGGATCCAGGCGCCGCGCCCAGGTCTGACGGCGCGGGCGTCGACGTCGAGCTCACCGCTCGATGTCAGTACGAGGCGCAGCAGCTGCGCCGCGGGGCCCTTTGCCGGCAGCCGATGCAGGTGCGCTCGGGCGCACATGAGGTGAAGTCGCCACCGTCCGTCGGTGTCCTTCCGCTGCGTTGCATCCGCTGACGCGAGGCACCGCCGGGAGATCCCAGGGGCAGGGACCCGCAAAGGTCCGCCGGAAAGTCATCCCGCGCAGGACGGTTCAGTCGTCCAGCCCCAGGGCACCTGTCCGCGTCGTCGGACTGCGATCCCTGCCCCGGAGTGACCTCGCCGGACTCCGCATCGGCGTGGATGTCGATCTTCCAACCGGTCAGGCGGGCGGCCAGGCGGGCGTTCTGCCCCTCCGCGCGATGGCCAGGGAGAGCTGGAAGTCGGGGACGATGGCGCGGCGGTGCGCTCCTCGGCGTCGATGACGCCCACCGCGGCCACACGGGCCGGTGACAGGGCGTTGGCGATGAACCGCGCCGGGTCCTCCGGTAGTCCACGATGTCGATCTTCTCACCACCGAGCTCGGTCAGCGACCGCGCGCACCCGCTGGCCCATGGGGCCGATGCAGGCGCCCTTGGCGTTGACGCCGCGGACCTTGGAGCGCACAGCCATCTTGGTACGGTGCCCGGCCTCGCGGGCGACGGAGACGATCTCGACGTCGCCGGAGGAGATCTCGGGGACCTCGCGCTCGAAGAGCTTGCGCACCAGGCCGGGGTGGGTTCGCGAGAGGATAATCTGGGCGCCGCGGGTGCACGGGGACATCGGTGACGTAGGCGCACGCAGTCGCCGTGTCGATAGCGCTCACCGGGGACCTGCTCGTGGGGCGAGCATGATGCCCTCGTGCTCCTCGTCCAGGCGCACGTAGACGATGCAGGGGTCGCGCCCCTGTTCCACGGTGCCGGAGATCAGTTCGCCGGTCTTGTCCTTGAAGGCGCCCAGGACCTCGAAGTCGCGGCGGTCCTGGATGCGCTGGACGATGACGCTGCGGGCGGTCGCCTGGGCGATACGGCCGAAGTCGTCGGGGTGTCGTCGAAGTACTCCCCGTGGGCTGGTCGTCCTCGTCGACCTCCGGAGCCAGAGTACACTCATGTGCCCGGTGCGGCGGTCGATCTCGACGTGGGCACCCGGATGGCGCCGGGGACGCTTGGAGTGAGGCGCCCAGGATGGCGTCCTCGATAGCGGGCAAGCAGGTTGTCCAGGTCAATGCCAGCTCGTCGGCAGCGCCTCGCAGCTCCGGCATATTGATGTCCATGGGTGCTTGGGTCCTCTCTGGTCCGCTGGGCGGGTGTGCGCTGGGCTCCCCGTCGACGGTAGCCGTGACGAGGCCGTGCGGTCCATCACATCTTTTCGGACCAGTCCGTCAACCTACTCAGTTATCGAGGTCATAGCATTATTCCTGGACGCCTATCCGCCGAAGGTATCTTAGCTAAGCCTCGGCCTGTTGCCCGGTTTGTCAGGCCCAGCAACCACCATCTGCGCCTCGGTGATTCCTCCGGGGCGATGCGCCGCTCGACGCCGTCGATCTCAATGCCAACCAGGCCGCCTCCGTCTCCCCGTTGGCATCGCCGTCGGCATCAGCCGCAGTGATGACGCCGGCGGGCTCCTCGTCGGCCGTGCGCACCCTGGCGCTATGCACCAGCAGCACGTCTGAAGTGGCGCAAGGTGGTCAGCTCACGTTCGGCTCCGGGCGTGGGAGACCTCGAGGTGTACTGACCCTTGACAGGGTCGGCCTCGTCCAAGGCCTGTGAGACGGCCGCGGTCACCGGCCCCAGGGCGTCGAGGTCAGGTCGCCCAGGCCATCGGCCAGGTCCACGAACGCGCACGACCAGTACTTGCCCGCCCGGGTGGTCTCCCACGCCCTCGAGGTGGAGCCCGGCGTCGGCGACGACGGGGCGAGCAGTCCGGTCAGGCTACGGGCCAGGCATTAGCCCCTGAGGCGGGTCGTGGGCTGCCATAGTCGTTCTTCCTCCCTGTCGGGCCGGGCGGACAGCTCAGGGCGCGAACATGGTCGACGTGGTCGAGGGTCGGGATCATGCTACCCCGCCGGCTGTGGGAGGATTCCCGAGTGAACACTCGTCGCTCGCCCCGCGGACAGACGACCCCGGGCGTCGATCAGGTGACAGGCCTTCCGGCTCCGGCATCGGCGCCGCGGGCCGTCGCATGACGCGCCGCGCCGCGATCCTCGCTCTGGGGTACCGCCACGGCCGCACTGGGCGGCTGCGGGCTCCGCCTGGGCGAGGCTCACCGGCGTCTCTGCCGACCGCCTCTCCGGCGGAGGCCGCTCGTGATGGCCTGGCCAGGCAGGCGGCCTCATCTCCTCCACCGCCGGGGCGGGTGCGGCCAGTGGCGCGCGATGCCACCACGGCGGCCTGGCCGAGGGGTGTCAAGCAGACCGCTGACGCCCAGCTCGGACCCTGGGTGGGGTGTGGGAGCCCGTGGGCCTCGCAGGTGCCGTCCTCCTACCCCACTGTGGCCCCGGTGCCCTCGGCCTCCCGGCCGACGCCACCGCCGAGGACCTGGCCACCGCCCTGGGCGACGGCTCGACGATGGCGCGCAGAGCGGCGATCAGCGCGGCCTCGGAGCAGGACGCCCGACTCTTCGCCGCGCTGACCGTGGCCTGGACGCTTCAACACGATCTCATCGTCCCAGTGGGTTCGGCGGATTCACCGCGCGTGGACGTGGCTCAGGGCAGCGAGATCAGCGCCGGTCTGCTGACCTCCTATGACGCGGCGCGCTGCGCCATGGAGAGATCGCGGCGCGCAGTAACGATCCTCAGCGCACGCAGGCGGTCGACGACGCCAAGGCGGCAACCTCCGTTGTCAATGCCGCGGTGGCCGCTGGCGGCGAGGATGCCGGCTGGGCGCCTCGCCACCCCGAGCGAGTCCTCCGATCCCGGCGTGAGCGCGGAGGTTTCCTGGGCCCGGCGGTGTGGTCCGCCGTCGTATCGGCGGAGTGCAGAGAGGCCGGTTCGGCCAAGGCGATCCACGCCGGCCCGCGAGGGCGGCCGTCACCGGCGCGGTCGACGCCGCCCGCCGCGCCACCGCCTGGGGCGCGGACTTCTCCTCCCTGCCCGGATACGCCGCCTGACGTGCGTCTCCTCGTCGCGGCTCTGGCCGTCGTCGCCGCCCTGGCGGCCGCGGACCAGCTCTTCTTGTGGATGGAGCGCCGTGGCTGGATCTACTGGCGGCGCCGCAAGCCCGACCCGCGTGGCGCCGTCCTGGGTCCCATCGACAACGTCTTCAACCCGGCCCACGAGCACGTGGTCGAGCAGCAGGAGACCGAGAGCTTCTGACCGATATCCAGGGCGACGCGGCCCCGGGTAGGTGGCGATCGCACTCCTGATCCCGTCACGCGCAGCGCCCGCTGCGCCGGTGGACTACGTCGAGTGCCGTTACGCGACTACCAGCAGAACCTCCTTGACCGGCTTCACCCTGACGACGGCTCACGCTTCACCCTGCTTGCACCGCCTGGAGCAGGTAAGACCCTCATGGGATTGGAACTGGCCGTACGCAGCGGTCGCAGGCGCTCGTCCTGACGCCCACGACCGTGATCCGGGCACAGTGGAGTCAGCAGGCGAGTGAGTTCTTCACACGGAACGATGACCGAATCCTTGACCGCCGGCCATCAAACGCCCAACGCTCCTGAGAACCAGGATCACGAACTTCTTGACCTCACGGTCCTGACCTATCAGTCCCTGTCCGTCGATTGACGACGCGACCCCATGGAACAAGCCGCCCGCCCGGTGGGTGACAGAGCTCACCGCCGACGGCAAGAGCCCCGCAGAGCGCGCGAACCTGGCTGACGCGCCTCGAGGCCCAGAACCCCACGACCTACGCACGCGGCATCCGTTCGCGCTGCCGCCATCCGACGCCGGATCGACCAGCTCAGACGCACGCAGCCATTGCCTCGCTTCGTCACCTAACGCTCGGGCGCGCATAGATGCACTGGTAGAGGCCGGTATCGCCTACCGTGATCCTCGACGAGTGCCACCATCTGCGGGCGCACTGGCCTGTCGTCGTCCACTTCCTCACGCGGCGTCTGAGGAAGGCGGGACTGGCGCCCACGCTCATTGGCCTCACCGCTACCGAGCCTTCGGGCGAGGACCGATCCACCCGCCGATACCGTGCGCTCCTGGGCAGATCGTCGACGCCGAGGTTCCAGTTCCGGCCGTCGTCCGCGCCGGTCGCCTTCGCTGTCGTCAACTGGCCTGGTTCACGCTGCCCTCCCGGAGGAGACGCAGTTCCTGGTCACCGCCGGTCGGGAGCTCCGTCACCGTGTTGCTGAACTGCTGCTGAGCTCGAGGCATCGACTACCTGCTCCATGTCGTCGCCCTTCCTCTCAGGCCGCTGCATCTGATGCCCTGAGGAGAGTCAGGAGCTCCCCGTTAGCCTCGGGGAAGGTGACGGCCCGGACTCGGCACCGGTGGGACCACGAGAACCACCTGATGAGACCGAACTAATGCACATCGGATCGTGGCGGGTTTCGACGCCGACCCTGCTGCTGGCCACCTCCTGCAAAGTGCACTGCCGCAGGACAGGCGGGAGTTACCGGGCCACGTCTTTGAGCGTCCGGGTCGTCCCCTTCCTGCCCGAGCTCGAGGCCGCTCGACCTTGACGATGAACTCAGGCTCCTGAGCCAATACGCTCTCGACCGGCTCTGACGACACCGGAGCGTCGGCAGGACCTGGGAGTCCGCCCGGAGCTGCTGAAAGCTTCGGCCTGCCCCGACCGACTCCGGGATCAAATGGGACGCGCTCCCGGTAGACGTCATCACGGCCGCCTCGAGGCCAAGGACACGGCGGTTATCGACATTTCTGCGCCACGAACTCCGACTCCATCGGTGAGCGCTTGCGGGCCGTCGTCGTCGCGGATGCGGCCGAGCGATCCGCTCCCCATCGGGCGCTCGACCTCCCGGTCGCCTCCTGCGCCCCAATTCTGCGGGAGGCGCGGTACGGTGTATGAGCATGCTGCTCAGTGATGCGCGCCTGCGCTCGTTGCGCCAGTGCTGCTGACCAGCTCCCGCCTGAGCCTGGCCAGCGGGGAGACCTCGCTACTGGATCAACTACGTCGGGCACCGGTCTCGCTCCCAGCCACCGATGACGGCTGGATGCTCTCGGTCACCGGGCAGGGGTTGGCAGCGCCGGACTCGTCCCTGTGCCGTCAGTAAGCTGGTCGCGACCGGACGGATGCACGGCTCGTGGTGGGCACTCGTGGCCTGCTCGGCGAAGGCGGACTGCCCAGCAGTCAATACACTCATCGATCTCACGGCGACGACCTCAGCCTCAACACCCAGCCGCTACGCGGTCGCACGATGCGTTTGGACCCTGGCTGGGTCGAGAAGGTCGCTCACTAAACTGGTCCGTCACCTGCCTCCTGAGAGTCATCCCCGCCTGCGCTCTGGCGGACCTGAACCGACTGCGTCGCAGGGCCGAGCACCCTATGGTCACTGGTGCGGATCGATGACCCGGCGAGCAGCGGCCGCGGCCTCCACGGACCTGTGGCGCACCTGTTGTCGAGACGGGGCTCGATGCCATGCTGTCACCGGTCCAGCGCCGCCTTCTCGAGGGAACTGGATGACGGCGCCGCCCCCAGGGATATCGACGCACTCCAGCTCCACCCACCCTGGCCGGCCTCGACCGCCAGGTCGAGTCGCGGCGATAGCTCGCTCAGCACCCACAGCACACCGCGGTGTCGCGACGCGGCCGTGGCCGCACGCTAGAAGCAGTCGAGATCACGAGTGCACCCGGCCCTACTGCGCCGGGGATCGCCCCATGGCCTTCTGGAGCGCTGCGGCTCGCGCCGTTCTCGATGTTGTCCTCTCGCGATACGACCTCGCCGCAGGTGGGGATCCCGGCGATGCCCCGCTCCCAACCTCGTGGTTCGCGAGAGTCCCACCGATTCGCCCGGCGGATCGCGTCCGAGCGTCTTATCGGCCTGGACGGGGTGGAGACCCATCAGAGCGCTCGGTTCGCCGATATCCTCAAAGGAGCTCCCTGGAGTTCCCCGGTGCGCCGTCCTCGTTTCATCCTCGAGGTTGCTACCGCGACACTGGCGCGAGGCACGCCGAACGGCCTCTAAACGAACTGCGGCGTCTCTGGGAAGCTACTGACGCTGGGGCATGGAACCACGATGACAGTGTTCACCTTGCGGTTCCGACGGCTGGCCCGTTCGCGAGCCGATATGGAGCCTTCGTTCCTCCTGGTCAGACAGGTGGGTCCGTGCCAGCTTCACCTGGTTGCCGACGCTGATGAGCGCAGCAGCGCTCATGTCCTACCGCGGCCTCCGGCAGCCGCTGGACGAGGTCGGTCTGCCGCACCAGGCGCTGGCTGGAGGACTGGGCGTCCCGCGCCGTTCAGTGTCAGGCGGCCTCCAGTGCGCGCGCGGACCGTGGCACTGAGCTCGGTCGCGGCGGCATCGGCGGGCACGGAGCGGCGCTCACCAGTGCGGCGGTCGCGGATCTCGACCGTGCCCCTGCCTGGCCAGGTCCCGCCCGACGACGACGGTGTAGGGGCATGCCCCGAGCAGCTCGGCGTCGGCGAACTTCACGCCCGGCGGAGACCTTTGCGGCGGTCGTCGTGAGAGGACCTCGACGCCCTCGGCGTCCAGGGCTCGAGCCAGATGCGCTCGGCGGTCGTCGAAGACAGCGTCGTCCTTGCCGGTGGCCAGGACCTGGACGTGGTAGGGGGCGACCCGGACCGGGCCAGGATCAGCCGTGCTCGTCGTGATTGGCCTCAGCCAGCGCCGCCATGACGCGGGCTAGACGCCGATGCCGTAGGAGCCCATGGTGACCATGCGGGCCTTGCCGTTCTCGTCCAGGACGCTCAGCCCCAGGGCCTCGGGAGTACTTCCGCCCCAGCGCGAAGATGTGCTCGATCTCGATGCCGCGGGCCAGCTCGAGGGGCCCGAGCCGTCGGGGCCGGGTCCCCGTCGCGGATCTCGGCGGCCTCGATCGTGCCGTCGGCGTCGAAGTCGCGGCCCTTGACCAGGTGGAGCACGTGCTTCTGTCGGTCGTTGGCGCCGGTGACCCAGCTGGTGCCGTCCACGATCCTGGGGGATCGAGCAGATAGCGCACGGAGCCGGTGAGGGCGCCTCGATGCCGTCCTCATCGGTCTCGACGCGCCGCAGGGGCGAGTTGGGGCCGATGGCGGTGGGGCCGATGTAGCCGCGCACGAGCTCGGGGTGACCGGCGAAGTCCTCGTCGGCCGCCATCTCGACCTCGGCCGGGGCGACGGCGGCCGCGAGATCGCTTCATGTCGACCTCGCGGTCCCCGGGCAGGCCCGACGACGCAGCAGCTTGCGCGCCGTCCGGGGTGGGTCAGGGTGACGACGACGTTCTTGAGGGTGTCGGCGGCGGTCCACGCCCGGCCGTCCTGACGGGGTAGCGCTCTGTTGCACAGCGCCACGAGGGTCTCGATGGTGGGGGTGTCGGGGGTGTCGACGACGCGCGCCGGGCGACGCCGCCGGCGTCCACGGGCTCGGGGGCCACGGTGACGACGGCCTCGGCGTTGGCGGCGTAGCCGCCGGCCGAGCGCACGAAGGTGTCCTCGCCGATCTGGCGAGGGGTAGAGGAACTCCTCGGAGTGGGACCCGCCCATGGCGCCGGCCATGGCGTTGACCGGATGACGTAGTCCAGACCCAGGCGGGCGAAGATCCGCTCGTAGGGCGTCGCGGTGAGGCCCGGTAGGGCAGGCCTCCAGGCCCGGCGTCGTCCATGTCGAAGGAGTAGGAGTCCTTCATGACGAACTCGCGGCCGCGGATGAGGCCGGCGCGCGGACGGCGCCTCATCGCGGTACTTGGTCTGGATCTGGTAGATGATCGCGGGCAGATCCTTGTACGAGGAGTAGAGGTCCTGACCGCGAGGGTGAACATCTCCTCGTGGGTGGGGGCCAGCGAGGTAGTCGTTGTCCTTGCGGTCGGTGGAGCGTGAACAGAGTGGGGCCGTAGTCGTCCCAGCGCCCGGTCGCCTGTGTAGGGGCTCGGCTGGGCAGCAGTGCCGGGAAGTGGACCTCCTGGGCGCCCGATGGCGTCCATCTCCTGGCGCACGATGTCCTCGATCTTGCGCAGCGTCCTCAGACCCCAGCGGCAGCCAGGTGTACACACCGGGGCGGCCCGGCGGATGTAGCAGGCGCGCACGAGCAGCCGGTGGCTGGCGACCTCGGCGTCGGCCGGGTCCTCGCGCAGGGTTCGGATGAAGGAGGTGGAGAGTCTGTGCAGCACGGGGCGATCCTACGGGCTCCGGCGCCGCCGCCCCAATGGAGCCCGCCGGGTCGCGCGAAATCACGGAAACGGGCGGCGCATCCCGCTGCAAGTCCACGGGGCTCCAGAACCGTCCCTGGCTGGTCAGATGGGACTTGCGACCCCGGAGAAGCGCCCGATACGCTCGATCCCATCGAGGGTTCGTCGGCCCTCTCATCCCTGAACTCGACCCGCTCCACGCGCTCCCCCGTGTGCGGGGCACAGGCAAGGAAGCATATGGACAGGCACTCCTCCATCCGTGAGGACACGGCCAGACGTGGGCCAAGGCCCATTCTCCTGGGCGAGCACTCGGTGGTCTACAGGGCACCCGCCGTCGCCGTACCGTTGCAGGACCTGCGGATGCGAGCCACGGCGAGCCCGGTTCCCGGGCCCCTCCATGTTGCAGCAGCCTGGACTACTCAGGGGACCTGGAGCGGGCCGGGACCCGGATTCGTCAGCGTGGCCCGGGCCTTCGAAGTGGCCCGTGAGTTCTCCGGGTGCCTGGACCAGGGCCTTCGAGATCACCACCGTGAGCGACTTCCCCACGAGCGCGGGCTCGGCTCGTCTGCGGCGGCCGGGGCGATCATTCACGCGCTGTCCTGGACTCCCTGCGGACGCCGGGCCGACTGCAGATGAGCTGTTCGCGCTGACGCAGATGGCCGAGCAGATCGCGCACGTGCAAGCCCTCCGGGGCTCGACGCCGCCGCCACCTGCTCCCCGTGCCCGATCCGGTTCCAGGGGCGGGCAGATGCGCCCCCTGAGCCAGCGCATCGACAACGCCTTCCTGATCATCGCCGACTCCGGCGTCCACGGCTCCACCGGGAGGCCGTCGGCGGGCTGCGCCAGCGCTACGAGAACGACCCGGACAAACATCGGGTCCGCGCATCAACCGCCTGGGGCACTCACCCAGAACGCAATCACGGCGTTGGACCAGGCCGACGCCCCCTACCCTCGGGGCCGCCATGGATGAGGCGCAGCTACGGTCCTGGCCAAGCTCAGCCTGAGCCTGCCGAGTCCTCGACGATCTCGCCGAGGCCGCCCGCGGCCGGGGCACTGGGCGCCAAACTCACCGGCGGGGGCTCGGCGGCTGCGTCATCGCACTGGTGATCGGGCGAGCCGGCGCGCCGGGTGCGCGCCGCTCTGGAACGGGCGGGGCGCCGGCGACTTGGAACTACCGGATGCGTATCAGCGAGGGTGAACGAGTGAGCGCCCGTGCTGAAGCCGCCGCCGGATCCTCCCCTGCCGCACCCCGACTGCGACCGCCAGCGCGAACACCAACATCGCACTCATCAAGTACTGGGGAAAAGTCGACGAGGTGCGGGCCATTCCGGCCACCTCGAGCCTGTCCCTCACCCTCGGAGGGACCCGGACGACGACAACGGTCTCCTTCGACGGCGGGGACGGCGCCGCGAGATTCGGTGACGATCAACGGCTCCTCCTACCAGCAGTGCGGAGCTGGCGCGGGTGAGCCGTTTCCTCGACCTGAGTGCGTTCCCGTTCCGGGGATCACGGCAGCGGCGACCGTAACTTCCGGGCCTCGGTTCCCCTGGCGGCCGGACTGGCGAGCTCGGCCGCAGGCTTCGCGGCGCTTGCGGCGGCCGCCTCACGCGCAGCCGGGCATGAGACCTCGACGACCGGGAGCTTTCCCGGCTGGCCCAGACGCGGGTCGGGCTCGGCGACCCGCTCCATCTTCGGCGGGCTGGTCCGTTGGAACGCGGGCCACGACGACGCCTCCTCCTACGCCCGAGCCGGTCGCCTGCGAGATGGACCTAGCGATGGTCGTCGTCGTGCTCTCGAGAGTGACAAGCCCATCAGCTCGACCCGGGGCATGCGGGCCACGATGAGTACCTCCCCCCTTTTCCCCGCCTGGGTCGAGGCCAGTGGGAAGGACCTTCAGGTGGCTCTGGAGGCGGTCCGGGCGGGCGACCTGGAGCGGCTCGGGGAGGTTGTCGAAGGCAACGCCCTGGGGCATGCACGCCACGATGATGGCGGCCCGCCCGGGCATCATCTACTGGCTGCCGCAGACCGTTGCGGCGCTGCACGCGATCCGCGCCATGCGCCATGAGCACTGCCCGTCTGGGCGACGATCGACGCCGGCCCCAACGTCAAGATCCTCACCAGAGGGCGCCCGCGCCGAGAGGTCGCCGCCGCGCTGCCCGGACCGGCTTCCCAGCAGCCGCCGTCTCAGTGAGGCGCCCCGGCGGTGGGGCGCGTATCGAGGACGGCCCATGACCCCGGACGCCGACGGCGTGGTGTGCAGGGCGCCGGGCAAGCTCTACATCGCCGGCGAGTACGCCGTCGTCGAGCCCTGTCACCGAGCGGTCCTGGTCGCCGTCGACCGATTCGATCACGATCCGGATCACGCTCGCGCCTCGACCTGCTCCCCGCCGACGAGCGTCGCGGGAACGATCCGCTCGGTGCTGTACGCCACCGGCTCCCGGCCCTGGCGCCGTCGCCCGCAGGACGGCCTGGCCGAGGGCGGTCGGAGGCGATGACGACTACGTGATCTCGGCGATCCGCGTCGTCGAGGCGCTGGTGGCCCAGGGCGGCAACCGGCTGCGGGCCTTCGACCTGGACATCTCCAGCGAGCTGGACGACGCCAGCGGGCGCAAGCTGGGCCTGGGCTCGTCCTCAGCGGTGACCGTGGCGACGGTGCGAGCCGTTGCGGGACTTCTACGGCCTGGGCCTCGACGACCCTGAGCGTGTACAAGCTGGCGATGCTGGCCAGTGATGCGATCCAGCCGATCGGCTCGGGGGCGACATCGCGGCCAGCGCCGTGACCGGCTGGGTGGCTACACCTCACCCGACCGCTCGTGGCTGCGCCAGGCCCGGCAGCGGGCGGGGCCGGCGGCTGCGTGAGCGGCCTGGTGAAAGCCGACTGGCCCGGCCTGAGCATCCGCCGCTTGACGCCTCCCTCCGTGACGGCTTCAGGTGGGGTGGACCGGGGCTCCGGCCTCCACGCCCGCCCTGGTCGCCGGCGTCCAGACGGGCTCCCAGGACTCCGGCGGCTCCTACGCCGCCTTCCTGCAAGACAGTCAGGACTGCCTGGCTTCTTGATCGCCGCCATCGAGGGACGACGACGCTCGCCAGGTCATGGCCGGCATCACGCAGAATCGGGTCTTCTGGCCGAGCTCAGCCGAATTAGCGGCCGGGTCATTGAGACTGCCGAGCTGACGCGGCTGGTCGAGATCGCTCGCGGGCACGGGGCCGCCGCCAAGAGCTCAGGGGCCGGCGGCGGGACTGCGGGATCGCCCTGTGCCCACCGGCCACGGATATTGCCGCCATGCGCACCGCCTGGGAGGCGGCGGTGTCCGCCCACTGGAACCATCGGTCCACGCCGGGAGCCGTCCACCGACTCCCCGCCGACGCTCCCACCGATTCTCACCGACTCCCGTTGAGGTCGCCTCGCGAGTCACGAGCCCACCGCCTCGCAACGGGCCTCCCGCACAGGACGAGCACCTGGACCTGGCGGTTCGCCCTGCACGGTCAGGATCGTGACAGGCGCCTTCGACGACGTCTCCTTCATCCACCACGGCCTGCCGGGCATCAGCGCCGAGCAGGTCGATATCGGCACCACCGTCCTGGGCTCCCGCTGGGAGGTCCCTTTCACATCAACGCCATGACCGGTGGTACGCGGGCGACGGCGGCGATCAACTCCGACCTGGCCGAGGCGGCCGCCAATGCCGGTGTCGCGATCGCCTGCGGCTCCCAGCACGTCGCCCTGCACGATCCCGAGCGGGTCGACAGCTTCAGTGTCATCCGTCGTCGAGCCCCGGGGGCCTTCGTTCTGGCCAACGTCGGGCCCGACGGTCGGCCCGCGAGGAGAGCGATGCGGGCCGTGGAGATGCTTCAGGCCGACGCCCTGCAGATCCACCTCAATGCGGCCCAGGAGATGGTCATGCCCGAGGGCGACCGCGACTTCACCGGTTGGGAGCGAGGCGATCTCCGCCATCGCCGCGGCCGTGACCGTCCCGGTAGTTGTCAGGAGGTGGGCTTCGGGCTCTCGCGCCGGACCATCGAGGCGCTGGCTCACACCGGCGTCGCGGCCGTCGACGTGGCCGGGTCGGGCGGCACGGACTTCATCGCCATCGAGAACGAGCGCCGCCCGCGGCGCGACCTGTCCCTACCTGATCGGCTGGGGGCAGCCGACGGCGCTGTGCCTGTTGGAGTCGCTGGCGGTCGACGACCCGGTCGACCTGCCGGTACTGGCCTCCGGGGGGTGCGCAACCCGCTCGACGTCGTGCGGTCGCTGGCCCTGGGGGCGTGCGCCGTCGGGGCCTCCGGGCACTTCCTGCGAACCCCTGGTCAAAGAGGGCCCCGAGGCGCTGCGGCAAGGCTAGCATACCTGGAGTGAGCACGTCGCACGCTGATGACTCTGCTGGGAGCTCCCGATGTGGCAGCTGCGCCGTACCGACGTGTTGGTCACTGGGCGCACCGCCGAGCAGGCGCGTGCGCTCGGCGTCGACCTGGGCGGGCTCGCGCACCGCCGCGAGCATAACCGCCCACGAGGCAGACTCGTCAAGAGGGGATCGACCCCTCCTCCTCAATGTTTCGATCGATTGATATGGTGCGGATGTCAGGACCCGATGATCTCCCCACCACCGATGTCTCGAGCACTCTCGAGGCCGGCGCCACCGGCCAGGGCTCGGCAGCGAGCCTTACGCGACACACCACAACAGACGTGCGGCGGAGGCTCGTCCCCAGCCTCCGCCGCCTCCGTTGGAAGGCCTCAGGCCAGAGCCGCCAGCGCCTTGACGATGCCGGGGGCGGCGTAGAGGATGAACTGCACTCCATAGGGAGACGCCCAGGCGGTTGAACGACCCGCATGCGATCCCGACGAGCAGGACCCCCGAAGACGTTAGCCAGACCCGCCTTCTGGTCGGCGTCGATGTAGGCCAGACAGGACGACGAAGGCGACGAACAGCGCCAGCACCGCCTCGTGGGGATGCGACGCATGACGAAGTAGGTGATCTGCGAGGACCAGCGCACGGCGATGATGTACGTGATCGCGACCGCGACGAGGCGCCGAGGGACACGGTGATGATGAACCAGGGCAGATCCGTAGGTGGTGCAGATTGTGCTGCTTGGTGTAAACCGACCCGGCATTGAAAAGTGGCCCGGCGGGGCCGGCGGACACCCCGGAGATCGGGACCCCGAGCGCTACCAGCGGGATGATGACACCGGCTAGGTAGGTCGAGTGGGTCAGGGCGCTCATGACCGTCACCGCACGCTGTGCGCGAGGTACTCGGTCCTCGTTCTGACGGACCACGGAGGCCTCCCCAGCAGGAAAGTCAGGCCCACCGGGCTGAGGATGAACAGCAGGGGTGGACGCGGCGGCCATCGCGGCGCTCCACCAGCCCTCGGACCTCGTGATGAGGCGGCCCGGCCACAGCGCCTGCCGGGCCGAATCCGAGCTGCAGCTCCGCCTTGGTGCGGCTGCCGTGGGGCAGCGCCTCCCGGCAGCAGCGTTGAGGAGCTCAAGGAGGGTCAGGAGCACTGGGCCCCACGGTGATCCCGAGGAAGAAGGAGGTGTTGACACTGGCCTTCTCCGGGATAATACCCGCGCCCCGATAAAGCGCCGGAAGCGCCTGGAACAGCAACGCCATAGGGAAGAATCGCCACCGAGAGAGAATGCGGTTCTTCTCAAGCAGGGCCAGAACCACGGCACCGGCAGCCAGAACGATATCGGAGTTGGACTTGATCCAGTCGGCCATGGGCGGCAGCAGACTAGCAAGGAGGAAGCTCAGGGAATGGAAATGAGGGTTCCGATGGCCGAGCCCACGGCCATCTTCCGGATCGTGCCCGAGGCCAGACCCTTGTCGCGCAGCACCATGGCATGATCCATGAGCGGAGCGGACATCACTCCGCCAGGAAGACCGACCAGCGCCGTCGGATTCCATTCATGAGATTGAGCGTGACAACAGCGGAGACAAAGAATGCGAGTACCACGTGCGGCGGCGCTCCCGCGAGGATGATCGCAAGGGTGACGGGTGCGAGCACCCCGTCTCGTCGGTACCAGGGATGAAACCGATGAAGGTGTAGAGGACCACGGCCGCCAGAATGGCTGCCACCATCATGAGAAAGAAGGCTCACAGTCACTGATCTCGCCTTCACTCGCGCCGGCGCTCGGCTCATCGACAATGACGACCTCTCGCTTGGGGCTCACGAGGAAGCAGCAGGCGATAAAACCTGCAGTGGATGCTCCCAGTCCCCAGAACAGCGGCTTCCCTCCGAAAAAGGAGGAGAAAAGTACCGCTGCGACGATGCATGACCACCGATATCAGGAGACAGATGAGCAGGTCTCTGGGTGAAACGAGGTCATTCCAGACCTCGATATTATTCTGACGCTCCGTGCTCCCGGAGTCGGCTTCGACCGTATTGCGCACGGTCGGTGATCGTAGACAGAGTCGACTGAGGCGCTCCATATGTTGTTCACCATGACTTTGCAGGCACTCTGTAGCGAAACGGCATCGTCTCGACTTTCCGTCTTACAGCAGCACGGTGGCGAACAGGCCCACCTGTTCGAACTGAAAGGAGCGGTAGAGCGCCAGGGCTGGATGTTGTAGTCATTCACGTAGAGGCTCACGACGCCGTCGGCCCGACATGGTCACGGCGTACGGCGTCCACCACACCGGCCAGGGCGATCGCCCTCACACCTTGTCCACGCAGGTCGGGCGCGTCCACACGCCGGTCAGCTGGGCTACGCCGCCGGCCGGGGGCGCCACAGGGCTCCGACGTCGGCCTTGAAGGCCACTGCCCGGGGTGAGCCGGGCCGGACCGGCCGACCCGCGCCGTCGTCGAGAACGATGTAGCTGCGCCCCTGCTCGATAAGCCAGTTGACGTGGCGACCGTATCCGGGCCCGTCAGCGGTGGGGTCGTAGCCGAGCTCACCGCTGAACATGTCCACCGAGGCCGGCAGCACCAGCCCGCCTCGTCGGGTCGGGCAGGGGCGGACCGACCGGCTCACCCAGGTCAGTGAGGGGCGACGGCGCACGTGCGTACTCGTCACGCCTCCGCCCGCGCGCGGGCGGCGAGACCGGCTGTCGCCAGCGCTCATGGCGGGCGCGCGTTCCCTGCTCGCTGAGTCCGCCCCATACCGCGGCGACGTCCCGGGCCGGTCCCGAAACGGATCCGCGCCTCGATGAGACGGGGCCCGGCGTGCTCGGCGAGCGCCCGGATCTCGCCGACGTCCGCCGCTCGCAGGCCGTGCTCGGGGCGGCCAGCCAGACCGAAGAGCATAAGGGGCCGACTGACCAGGCGGCCGCGACAGGACGGGCCAGGCACGGCGACGACATCACCGCGCCCCCATCTGGGCCATCGCTGCATCTGCTGGACCAGGCTCACGGCGCCGACGGGTCGAGGAGCACAGCGACACGACGCCCGCCACCTGGTCGGAGGGAACCGGTGTCAGACCGTCGGCGCCGTGCTGGCGCGCCCGTGATCGCGGTGTCGCAGGGAAGCTCATACCCTTTTTAAGGCCCGGGCGGGCGCCCGACGGCCCCGCCCGCCGGCCCTCAGCGACGGCGGAGACCATGGGAGTGGTTCCGGCCAGGGGCCTCCTCCCCGAGTTCCTCAGCCATCCCGGCCGCTAGGGCCTCTGCGTGCTTAGCAGAAGGGGTTTCGACGACCTGGTCCTCGGGGACGGTCTCGACGACCTGACCGCGCACGAAGATCTGCCCCTTGCCGCTGCCCGAGGCGCAGCCCAGGTCCGCCTCGCGGGCCTCACCGGGAGCCGTTGACGACGCATCCCATGACGGCCACGCGCAGCGCGCGGTGACCTTCTTGAGCCCGGTCTCGACCTCCTCGCCAAGGTCCACACGTCCACCCGCACGGCCGCAGGAGGGCGAGGAGACGATCTCGAGCTGGCGCTCTCGCAGGCCCATGAACTCCAAGAGCTTGGTCCCTACCTTGACTTCCTCGACCGGCGGCGCGGACGGGGAGACGCGGATGGTGTCGCCGATCCCCTCGGCGAGCAGGGTGCCGAAGGCGGCGCAGGACTTGATGGTGCCCTGGAAGGCTGGGCCTGCCTCGGTCACGCCCAGGTGGAGGGGCCAGCCGGCTCGGACAGGGGAGCCGGTGAGGCCTGCACCATGGTGACGACGTCGTGGTGCTTGACGGAAAATCTTGAAGTCGTGGAAGTCGTTCTCCTCGAACAGACCAGCCTCCCAGGTGGCGGACTCTACGAGGGCCTCGAGGGTGGCTCGCCATATTTCTTGAGCAGGCGCTTGTCGAGGCTTCCGGCATTGACGCCGATGCGCGAGGAGACGCCGGCGTCGAGGCGGCCTTGCAGATGTCGGCGACCTGGTCGTCAGAACTTGCGGATGTTGCCGGGATTGACGCGCACGGCGCCGCAGCCCTGCCTCGATGGCGGCGAAGACGTGCCCAGGGGTTGAAGTGGATGTCCGCGATGACGGGAATGCGTGACTGCTTGGCGATGATCGGCAGCGCCTCGGCGTCCTTGTCGGTGGGGCAGGCCACGCGGACGATGTCGCAGCCCGCGGCCGTCAGCTCGGCGATCTGCTGAAGGGTGGCGCCGATATCGTGGGTCTTGGTGATGGTCATCGACTGCACGGTGATGGGGGCGTCTCCGCCGACGTTGAGGCTGCCGACCCTGATCTTGCGGGTTGGTCGGCGCTGCGCCAGAACCGGGGCCTGGGCGCGCATCGTGGGGATGCCAAGAGCGATCGCTGCAGTCACCCGACCAGTATGTCACCCGCCAGCCCGGCCCTGATACCGCAGGGCGTGTGGCATCGCTCCCGCCGGTGTGGGGGCACCCCGTCATCATGGGGCTCACAGCGGGCAGCGATATCCACCCATACCAGGACCAGGGCCTGGGCGATGAGCAGGCCGAGACGACCTGGCCCGCCCGGGATCATCTTGGCCGTGTCCACCGGTCCCGGATCGGGCTTCCCCTGCGCCTTGGCGATCATGCGCCGGATGCCCTCCCAGCAGGCTCCGGCCACGTGCCCGCCGTCGAGGGGCAGCAGGGGTACCAGGTTGAAGGCGAACAGTGCCAGGTTGAGGCTGCCCAGCAGCATGAGCATCGTGCTGAACCTCATGGACAGTGGAACCTCCCGCCTCCCGGTCGCACCGCCACTGGTGGCCTGTCCGGCCATGCGCCCCCATGCCCACCAGGCCCACAACGCCGCTGTCGGCGCTGCGCTGCTCCATGCCCAATCCGGCCTGGACGGCGTGGTAGAGCCCCACCGGGAGGAGTGGCGATGGCCTTGACCGTGCCGCCGACGGCCTGTCCGATGAAGCCCGGTATCTTGGCCGGGCTCTGCGGAATAGTTCCCCAGGGAGGAGCGGATCCCAACGTAGGGGCGGGCCTCGGTCCGCACAGCGCCGGTGGCGTCCTTGACCGGGGCGCCCTGGGAGGTCGCGGACGGTCCGCTGGGCCTCGACCGCTGTGACGCTGACGGTACGCGTGGCACCGTCGCGCTCGATGACGACCTGGGTGGGGTTGGTTCCTCCGGCGGCGATCGGGCCTGAAGTTCTCCCAGGTGGGACCTCCACCCCGCCCAGGAGACGACCCGGTCGCCTGTCTTGATTCCGGCGGCAGCGGCGGACCGGCCGGGTCGGGTCCTGACGGGGACGTTCGCATCGACGTTGGATGGACGCAGGGGCTCCACCTTCGACAGCGTGGTCGTGCGCCCCGGGATGCCGACCGCGCCGATGGCGATCGCCGAAATAGGATTCCCAGGACCAGGTTGGTGAGGATCCCGCCGGCCATGACGATGAGCTTCTTGGGGACGCTCAGGGTGTAGAAGCGCGGTGCTCCTCGCCGGGCCGGATCTCCTCGAGGGCCTCGGCGCGCGCCTCGCCGACCATGCCGAGACTTCCGTCCTTGCGGCGCCGGTCCGGCCTTCCGGGTTTGGCCGGCGGCGGCATGCCGACAGAGCTTGACGCAACCGCCACCAGAAGGCCTTGACGCCGTACTCGGTCTCGCCGCGCTTGACCGACCAGATCCTCGGTCGAAGCCGATGAAGTACTCGGGACTTTCACACCGAACTTCTTGGCCGGGATCATGTGCCCGAGCTCGTGGAGGCCACCGAGATACCGATCGATGATGAGGATGACGATGCAGGATGTAGGCAGGGGTGGTGCTCACGAATGAATTCCTCCGTTTCGTGCCGCGATGAGCTCGTCGGCGCGGGTGCGCGCGCAGGTCTCCACCGCCAGGACGTCGTCGAGGCTCGGGGAGGCGAGGCCTCGTGCTCGCCCAGGACGGTGGCGTCAATCTCGACGATGTCGGGCCACTCGATCCCGCCACCTAGGAAGGCGGCGACGGCCTGCTCGTTGGCGCGGCGTTGAGGACGGCCGGGTGGGTGGGTGAGGGCCGCCACGGCGCTGCAGGCCGAGGTCGACGGCGGGAAGGCCTCGGAGTCCAGCGGCTCGAAGGTCCAGCGAGCGGCTCGCCGCGCCAGTCGTCGGGGCGCCACTAGGCCGGACAGGTCGGGGGCGACGGGGCCAGGTCAGTCCCAGGGCGATGGGCAGGCGCATGTCGGGCGGGGAGGCCTGGGCGATGGTAGCGCCGTCGGTGAACTCCACCATGGAGTGGATGACGGACTGGGGTGGACGACGACGTCGATCTGCTCGGGCGGCACGTCAGACAGGAGGTGGGCCTCGATGAGCTCAGGTCCCTTGTTGATGAGGTCGAGGTTGATGGTCACCACCGGCCCCATGTCCCAGGTGGGGTGCTGAGGGGCGGCGGCAGCGCTGGTCCCGGTGAGCTCCGCGCAGCTCACTGCCGCGGAAGGGCCGCCTGAGGCGGTCAGGACAAGCCGTCTCACCTCGCTGCGTTCGCTGATGACCGCGCTGGTCAGGCCCTCTCTCGTGCGGCGGCCGCTGGCGGGGCCTGGGCGATGGCGGGAGTGCTCAGGTCCACGGGGACGACCTGGCCTGGTCGGGTCAGCGACTGGCGGACCAGGGCGCCCCGACGACGAGGGACTCCTTGTTGGCCAGGGGCCAGGCGGGCGCCGCTGCGCAGGGGCGGCCAGTGTGGGCAGCAGTCCCACAGGCCCGTGATGCCGTTGACCACCGTGTCATCGGGCCCGAGCCCTGCGGCCTCGACTGCCGTGGTAGCGGCATCGGGGCCAGTGAGATCGTAGTGACCGGGTCGGGACGGCCCGGCCGCCGTGGCCGCGGCCACCAGGGCATCGCGCAGCCGGCCGGCGAGGTCCTCTCCCCGCCGGTGACGGCCAGGACGGGGACGTCCCAGGCGACGGCCTGCCGGGCCAGCAGTTCCAGGCGGGACCCGCCGGCGGCAGGGCGGCCACCCGGGGGCGGCCTGACCCAGACGGGCGAGGACCTCAAGGGTCTGGGTGCCGATCGAACCCGGTGGATCCGAGCAGAACCAGTCGCTGGGGGACTGAGGGAACAGGGAACGTGACGGTGCGTGGCCGGTCATGGGGCGGCGGGTTTCCTCGGGATTTACTCGACGTGGCTCGGTCTGCTCCGGTCTACTCGACGGACAGGGAGGACCTCGACGACGCGCGCCAGGTAGCGGTCGACGCTGGGCTCCCCGTAGGCCTTGTTGCCCCGGGCGCGGCGGAAGACTCGCTCCGCGCACCTCGCTGGAGGTCAGGGTGGTGTCAGGTCGAAGTAGCCGGCGATGCGGTCCATGAGGGCGTCGACGTCGGTCTTGTCATACCCCTGTCCGGAGGCCGGGGCGAAGCGCTCACCGGCCGGGCGCAGGGAGTCCGGGGGTAGAGGGTGGTGGCGAGCTGGGTGACCTGGTCCATCCAGGCCTGCCTCCCATTCTTGGCCACGAAGGCGGCGCGCCGGCGCTGGAGGAAGGCGGCCTCGAGGGGCGGTCGAGGGGCCGCGTCCACGGCCTGGGGCTGGTAGCCGCGCAGAACCACGTCGAAGGCGACGGTGCGTACACCCTCGGAGTCCATCTCGTCGAGCTCACCGGCGTCGTGAGATCTCGTGAGCCGTCTCGAAGTAGCAGTCGACCTGCTCGGGGCGGTAGCCCGGTCGCAGGAGCGCTGACTTGGGAAACATGTCGCTCATGTCGTCTTAGCCCTCTCTGGTTGAGTACCTCGGTCGCGAGCTGACCACAGGCACCGTCGATGTCGCTGCCCCGAGTGTCTCGCACCGTCGTGGTAATTCCGGCACGCCGAAGCGTGTCGACGAACATATCTTGAACCGCAACCTCCGAACAGGTCCAGATGGAGCCCGGGGTCGGGTTGAGCAGGATGGGGTTGACATGTGCCCATCCGGTGTCCCTGCGGTTGAGCTCGTCGGCGAGCAGCTGGGCGCGCCAGGCGTGGTCGTTCATGTCCTTGATGAGCGCGTACTCGATGGACACGCGCCGGCCGGTAGCCAGGAAGTAGTCGTGGGCGGCGTCGAGCAGCTCGCCGACCTTCCGCGGAGTTGACCGAGGATGAGCTCGTCGCGCAGCTCGTCGTCGGGGGCGTGCAGCGAGACGGCCAGGGTGACCGGCAGGGCCCTCGCCTGCGAGCCTGCGGATGAGGGGACCAGCCCCACCGTGGAGACGGTGATGCCGCGGGCCGACAGGCCGAACCCCTCGGGGGCCGGGTCGATGAGCCGGTGGAGGCGCCGACGACATTCTTGTAGTTGACCATCGGCTCGCCCATCCCCATGAACACCACGTTGGACAGGCGCCGGTCCCCGGTCAGCTCCCCGGCCGCCGAGGCCTGGGCGGCGCGGCGCACCTGCTCGACGATCTCCGCGGTCGACAGGGTTCCGGGTCAAAGGCCCATCTGGCCGGTGGCGCAGAAGGGACAGGCCATGCCGCAGCCGGCCTGGGAGGAGACACACAGGGTGGTGCGGTCTTTGTAGCGCTGAGGACGCTCTCGACCCGGACGCCGTCGTGCAGCTCCCACAGGTGCTGATGGTGCGTCCGCCGTCGGCGCGCATGGTGCGCATCGGGGTGATGAGCTCGGGCAGCAGCTCGGCGCACAGCTGCTCACGCTGGGAGACGGGCAGGTCGGTCATGTCCGCGCTGTCGCGGGTGAAGTGCGTGAGTAGTGCCGTAGAGCTGGTCCGCTCGGAAGGAGGGCAGGCCCGAATCCTGCAGGCGGCCTTCCGCCCCGCCAGTCGAGATCGGCCAGGTGTCGGGGCCTTGCCGCGCGCCACCGGCACGGCGAAGGACAGACGCGGCTTGGCATCAGGGGCTGGTAGCGCCCTCGGGCGGCTGGTCGGTGGGCATCACCTGACTCGGCCGTCACGCAGGCGCCCGCTGATTCCGGACCGGCTGCGGGCGCCGGGGTGCTGCTGTACTCGTGAGGACTCACGCTCGTGCTCCTCATGTCCCGGGGCTGGGGAGGGCCGGGCTGGTCGACAGGGGGATTGGGCATGCAGCCCTATTTCACCAGGAGGGTGAAGGGCGTGAGACAAGTGGGGCCGCCACGGGGATGGAGTCGAGCCGGTCCATGATTCCTCCGTGGCCGGGCAAGAGCGTTCCCATGTCCTTGAGCCCCAGGTCGCGCTTGAGCAGGGACTCCCCAGATCACCCAGGGGTGGAGACGACCACGGTGCAGGCGCCCAGCGCGGCTCCGGCCCACCAGGGTCCGCCGATGGCCCAGACGCACCCGGCCCCGGTGGCCACGGCCGCGATCAGGAGCCCATGAGCCCTCCCAGGACTTCTTGGGCGAGACCGAGGGGGCCAGGGGGTGACGGCCGAAGGTGATGCCCGCCAACCACCCGCCGGTGTCGTTGGCGGCGGGCAGCGCGATGAGCATCATGACTTTTCCCACTCGTGATCCTGGACCAGGAGCAGGATGGCGAAGCCGGCCAGGAAGGGCAGGTGGGTGGCGGCGAAGACCGAGGCGGCCGCGGCGCTGGAGCGCGAACGACGGACCTCGTCATGGGCCTCGGTGCGCGGGATGTCATGGCCAGCCTGCTCCAGGACGGTACCGGTCTCGGCCTCGGCCTGGTCCATGAGCTCCACAGGACGCAGGCGCCTGCGGTGGCCACGTAAGCCCCGAGGCCGCCTCCGCCCCGAGTTCCCAGGCGCACGGAGATGCCCAGGGTCCCCAGCCACAGCGGCGCCAGCGGCAGGCGGATGCCCTGCAGGCGAGGCCGCCGCCGCCAGCTCACAGGGCTCCGCTACACGGCCAGCAGCAGACGCCCGCGAAGATGACCTTGTAGAAGACTAGGGATCCCAGGACCACGGCGACCAGAGGATCGCCACCCCGATGGCGGCGGGCAGGGTTGCAGGCCCGCCCGCCCGGTGGCCGGCAGGGGGTCGTGGTTGCGCGTAGGGCGTGGGTTCAGCAGAGTCGTCACAGGGCTCACAGAAGGGTCGGGCGGGACGGGGAGGAACCGGCGCGCACAGACGCGGCGGGCACCAGGGATCGGAGGGTCAGACCTCCAGGAGCTCGCCCTCTTTGGCGCTCAGAGCGGCGTCGATCTGCTCGACGAAGCGCTTGGTGAGTCCGTCGAGCTCGTGCTCGGCACGCTTGACGTCGTCCTCACCGGCTTCGCCGTCCTTCTTGATGGCCTCGAGCTCCTTCTTGGCCTTGCCGCGGATGCCGCGCACCTGGACACGAGAGTCCTCGGCGCGGGAACGAGGCGAGTTTAACGTAGTCCTTGCGGCGCTCCTCGGTCAGCGCCGGCAGGGTGACGCGGATGACGGTGCCATCGTCGGTGGGGTTGACACCGAGGTCGGACTCGCGGATGGCGGTGACGATGTCCTTCATGGCGGAGCGGTCGAAGGGGCTGACCAGGACGGTGCGGGCCTCGGGGATCGTCAGGGGAGGCGAGCTGCTGGAGCGGGGTGGGGGCGCCGTAGTGAGTCCACCACGATCCCGTTGAACATCGAGGGGCTGGCGCGGCCGGTGCGGATGGAGGCGAGCTCGCTCTTGGCGGCCTGGAGGGCCTTGTCCATCTTGTCCTCGGCCTCGAGCATGACGTCGTCGATCATGGTGCCTTTGCTGGGCGGTCGTGGGTTCGTGTATCGGTGTCGGCCATCGCGGGGACGGCGGTGCAGGCGGTGGGTATGCGGCGGACGGGTCCGGGGCCCTGGGCGGGTTCGCCGTCGGTCCCGCGGAGGCGGCCACCGGGTTAGTTGCAGCTGACAGAGTGTTCCGATTCTCTCACCCAGGAGGGCGCGGGTGATGTTTTACCGGGCTCCCCATGCCGAAGACGCGCATGGCTGGGCCATTGTCGCGGCACAGAGCGAAGGCGGAGGCGTCGACCACCTGGGGCCGTCGGCCAGTGCCCGCTCGTAGGTGAGGGTGGTCGAGGGCGCCTGGCATCGGGATTTCTACGGGGATCGGCGGTGTAGACGCCGTCAACGCCGTTCTTGCCCACGAGCAGCTCGTCGCAGTGGGTCTCCAGGGCCCGCTGGGCCGAGACCGTGTCGGTGGAGAAATAGGGAAGACCAGCGCCAGCGCCGAAGACGACGACTCGGTTCTTCTCCATGTGGCGGATGGCGCGCAGAGGGATGTAGGACTCGGCGACCTGTCCCATGGCGATGGCTGTCTGGACGCGGGCCGGCACGCCCGCCTTCTCGATGAAGTCCTGGAGGCCAGGGCGTTCATGACGGTTCCCAGCATGCCCATGTAGTCGGCGCGGGCGCGGTCCATGCCCGAGGAGAGCTCGGCGCCGCGGAAGAAGTTCCCGCCTCCGACGACGACGGAGACCTGGATGCCAGCACGGACGGCGTCGGCGATCTGGCGGGCGGCGTCGGAGACGACGTCGGGATCAGCCCCTATCGACCCACCCCCGAAGACCTCCCGGAGAGCTTGAGCAGGACGCGTCTGGGGTGCGTGCCGTGGGCGACGCGGTCATCACGAGCCGGTTCCTGACTCATTGCGCTATGTCTCCTGGGTTCGGTGGGCAGGCTGCACAGCCTACCCCGTCCGCGACGGCACCGGGCCACGATGGTGGTCACCCGGAGGGTCAGATACGCCATGGGACTATGCGCTGCAACATGCCGGACCGGCCGTCGACGAATCGGGCGACGAAACGGGGCGGGGCCACGAGCATGGTGCTCGTGGCCCCGCCCCATCAGTCCTCGGCCGGTCCGACGGCGCCGGTTCCCGGCAGGCCGGACTTGCGGCGGACGGCTCAGGCGCCGACGCGGAAGCGGACGAAGCCGGTCAGCTCGCCGCCGGTGGCCTCGATGACCTTGCCGACCGTGGTCTTGGGGGTCCTTGGCGAAGGCCTGGTCGATCAGGACGTTCTCCTTGAAGAAGCCGCTGAGGCGACCCTCGACGATCTTGGGGATGGCCTTCTCAGGCTTGCCCTCGGCGCGGGTGGTCTCCTCGGCGATGGTGCGCTCCTTGTCCACGACCTCGGCCGGCACGTCGTCGCGGGTGGCGTAGGCCGGGGAGTAGGCGGCGATGTGCATGGCGACGTCGTGGGCTGCCTCGGCGGCCTTGGCGTCGGTGCCCACGGGACGCCGACCTGGGCGGGCAGGTCGGGGTTGGTGCGGTGCAGGTAGAGCTCGATCTTGTCGGCCTCCAGCCGGCCGACGCGACGCACGACGATCTTCTCGCCGATGACGGCCTGCATGCCGTCGGTGAGCTCCTTGACGGTGGAGCCGTCGACCTCGACCTCCGCCAGGGGCGTCGGCGTCAGTGGCGCCGGAGTCGAGGGCGGCGGTGAGGACCTGCTCGGCGTAGTCGAGGAACTTCTGGTTCTTGGCCACGAAGTCGGTCTCGGCGTTGATCTCGACGAGGACGCCGACCTGCCGTTGCCGGGTCGACGACCTTGGCGGCGATGAGGCCGGCGGAGGCGGCGCGGCCCTCGCGCTTGGCGATGCCCTTGAGGCCCTTGACGCGAATGAGTCTCAATGGCCTCTCGGCGTCGCCGTTGGCCCTCGTCGAGGGCCTTCTTGACGTCGAGCATGCCGGCGCCGGTCTTCTCGCGCGCCTTGCCAGTGTCGGCAGTGGTGTGGTTCGCCATGAATGTCTCCTGGTCAGTCGGTGACTAATAGACGTGTGAAAAAGAACGTGTGAAGGTGTTCACGGCGCGCAGGGCGCCGCGCTGCGAACAAGAAGCGAGGCGATGCGCCCTGGCTCAGAGCCTGCTCGGCGGCAGGGGCCTCGGCAGTCTGTGAGGCAGCCTCGGCGTCCTCGGCTCCGGCGAGGAGCTGAGCCTCCCACTCGGGCAGCGGCTCGGCGTCGGCGGGGGCGACCTCGGCCTCTCGCCGGTGCGGGCGCGGCCGCCGGAGCGGGCCAGCAGGCCCTCGGCGGTGGCGTCGGCGACGACGCGGGTGAGCAGGGTGACGGCGCGGATGGCGTCGTCGTTGCCGGAATGCCGTAGGGTGGCCCTCGTCAGGGTCGCGGTTGGTGTCCAGGATGGCGATGACCGGGATCCGAGCTTCTGGGCCTCGGAGATGGCCAGGTGCTCCTTCTTGGTGTCCACGACCCACACTGCCGCGGGAGCTTGCTCATGTCGCGGATGCCGCCCAGGGTGCGCTGGAGCTTGTCCTTCTCGCGGCGCATCGTGAGCAGCTCGCTTCTTGGTGCGGCCGGGCCGGCCACGTCGTCGAAGTCGACCTGCTCGAGCTCCTTCATGCGGTCCAGGCGGGCGCGCACGGTGGAGAAGTTGGTGAGCATACCGCCCAGCCAGCGCTGGTTGACGTAGGGCATGCCGACGCGTGGGCCCTGCTCGGCCACGGCGGCCTGGGCCTGCTTCTTGGTCCCGACGAACAGGATGTTGCCGCCGCGAGCGACGATCTCCTTGACGAAGTCGTAGGCGGTGTTGATGCCCTCGATGGACTGCTGGAGATCGATGATGTAGATGCCGTTGCGCTCGGTGAGGATGAAGCGCTTCATCTTGGGGTTCCAGCGACGGGTCTGGTGCCCGAAGTGGACACCGCTATCAAGGAGCTGGCGCATGGTAACGACGGCCATGACGGTCCTTCCGTGTGTGCCGAGAGGTTGCTCGACGCACGATCATTTCGGGGGACGGCCAAGCAGTGCGCTCGGGCGCGTCCCGGCTGTTCTTCTCTCGGGGTTGTTCCCCTGGCTCCGTACGCTCGAGGGCGCACGCCGAGACGGCGACCGGCCAGGATGCCGATGCGGATGGGGCCTGGCGCCTGCGACGCACGGCCACCCGTTCACCGTGGCGAGCCATAATGACCGGGACCGCGACCGTGTCGCCCGGAGGACGTCCCGAGATGCTCGGCGCAGGCGCGCGAAGTCAGCATTCCTGGCTCGTTCCCCACCGATGCCGGAGCGATCCGCAGAATGCTGCGGGGCGAGGCTACCACAGGGCCATCCCGCTGCCGAGGCGGATTCGGCGGCATTCAGAGTCATTCCGGTCACCACAGGCCACTTCCCGAGAGCGTTTTCCACAGGGCCGACGACGTCCCCGGCGAGCGGGGGTCCGATGGCGCGCACCTGATGGCATGCACCCAGGACAGAAACTACAGACAGCGCAACGAGTGCAGCGAGCACACGGGCATGCGGGGAACGTCGGAACGCGGCACCGGGTTGCCGGGGCGCCGTAGCCCCCTCGCGTACCCCCTGATGCGCCTACACTCCAGGCGCCGGCAGAACCCGGCGCCTGGCGGTTGCGACCACGGCCCCTGCTCGTGACCGGAGTGCTCACCGCACTACCGCCGGCCACAGTATCTTCTGACGGATCGCCGACTGCTCCGGGTCCGGGCTCGGCTCTCGCGCGAGGATTCCGGCTCACCACCGGAGATCGGGGATCCCAGGTTCCCCGAGGTCGCGAGCGCCTCTACCGGGCCGACCGGTTCAGCGACTTCAGCGACCTCACTGTCCTCCTTCTTCACGGAGGCCAGCCTCATCACCCGGTTCATCGAGGAGACGGGTGCGGGCGCGCAGCAAGGTGTGGAACGGCCTGAGCCCCGGCGTCCGCGCGACGCTACCAGTGGCCCACCGGCGCACCGGCCGCCGTCGTGGAGGGCTTCGATCCGCCTGCCGTGGTGTGGGGACGCGGGCACCGGGGAGTCGATCTTGCGGCCGCGGAAGGCACGCAGATCCGCAGCGCCGCTGCGGGGAACGGTCGTCTTCGCCGGCACGGTTGCCGGGCGCCCGGTGGTCTCAGTCGACCACGGAGACGGGATCCGCACCACCCTATGAGCCGGTGGAACCGAGCGTCAGTGCGGGTGAGACGGTGGATGCAGGACAGGTCATCGGCACCTTGCTGCCGGGGCACCGTTCGGACGGGGTCTGCGCCCTGCACTGGGGGCGCGCACCGGCCCCAAGACCTATATCGACCCGCTGCGCCTGCTCGAGCCGGCTGTCATCCGCCTCAAGCCGATCCAGTGAGGGCCGGGCGATCGGCGTCTCAGGCGCGGGGAAGGCCTCGCTCGTAGACACTGCGAAAGTCGCTCGGCCGAGACATGGGTGTAGCGCTGGGTGGTGCCAGTGATGAGTGTCCGAGGGAGCTCCTGAACGCTGCGCAGGTCCGCTCCCCGCTCAGGGACGTGGGTGGCTGCGCTGGCGCAGCCTCGTGCGGCCCAGGTCGAGGGACCCGGGCGGCTGCGCACAGCCGGTGGACGATCTCCGCACCGCTCGGGGGTCGATGCGGCGCCCTCGCGCCCCCAGGAAGAGCGCGGCTCCGGCGTCGGGAGCACAGATCTCGGCGCGCAGGCCCAGCCAGTCCTCCAAAGCCCTGGCGGCGGGCAGCCCGTACGGCACGGTGCGCTCCTTACGGCCCTTGCCCAGGACCCTCAGGGTGCGCTGGGAGTGGTCGAGGTCGGTGACATCGAGGCCGACGAGCCTGTGACCCGCACGCCGGTCGCATAGAAGCGTCTCGATAATGGCCAGGTCCCGCACGGCCAGGGCGTCCCGGTCCGAGGCGAGGTCGGCGGCGATCTTGAGCAGATGCGAGTGCCTGCTTAGTCGTCAGCACCCCGGGCAGGCGGTTGTCGACACGAGGGAGCGCAGGCGCGCGCGGCGACGTCGGAGGCGAGCAGCCCCTCCCTCGAAGGCCCAGGTAGAGAAGGTTCTTATGGGAGGGCGGAGCGGCGGGCCAGGGTGGCGCGCGAGTGCCCGCTCGCGGCCAGTGCGGCGAGCCAGTCCCGCAGATCAGCCAGATCGAGGGGTGGCCAGGGGCCGGGCCGACGGGCTCGGCATCGTCCTGACCGACGCCGAGGGAAGCTCAAGAGGTCGCCCACGTCGACGAGATGAGGCGCGCACGGTGTGCGGGGACAGATCCGTCTGTACAGGACAGGTGCCTACGGTAGGCGGCGAGAGGTTAGCGCGCGTCCCTGGCAGCTGGCGGCCCCTTGGCAGCGGTATTCGCGGGTGAAAGACAGGTGGGCTCGAAGAACTGTGCGCGGGCGTCGACGATGCGCCGGGCATCGACACAGCAACAGATCCGCGATGTCTGTCAGACAGGCACCACAGCCTTTCTACCATTTGGACGGTCATGGCATCCTTGGAGGAAGGATGGCCTCGCTTCTCGGGCGACCGTTCCCAGGCATCCCGACCACGCATGACAGCAGAACCTCAGGAGTGACGACGATGACTGAAGGCCCTGCTCCTCGACTTCGTTGGCGAGCTGTTTCGGATCCAGCCCGGAAGCGTCCTTCCAGATCGGCCGAGAAGGTGATCTCGTGCTCGACGAGGACAATCTCTTCCTCCATCGGCGCTTTCTCATCATCGAGCACGATGCCGATCTGTGGTGGGTGGCCAACATCGGTTCCCGTATCGGCGCCACGATCACCGAGCGCTCGGGTACCTCTCGCTCGTGGGTGGCTCCGGCTCCCAGGTACCACTGGTCTTCCCGGACATGGCGATCGCCCTTCACCGCGGGCTCCGACCACTCACGAGATCCTTCTGCGGGTCCCCTTCCCCGGGTACGAGATCTCTCAGAACAGAAACGTGCCACCGGCCTCGGGCCAGACCACCGTGGGCATGGTGAACCTGACCCGTAATCAGCACCTGGTGACACTGGCCCTGGCGGAGCCCTGGCTGCGTCGTACCGGCACCGGCCCGGTCGATCTGCCTCGCAACACCGACGCCGCCGCCCGCCTGGGATGGAAGATCACTCGTTTCAACCGAGCACTGGACAACGTCTGCGACAAGCTCGACCGCGTCGGGGTCAGGGGGTATGCGGGGCGGCCCGCGCATGCACGCTCTCCCTACAGGCGCACCGCGCTGGTCGACTACGCGCTGACGGCACGATTGGTCACCATCGAGGATCTGCCGCTGCTGGACGAGGAGGCCCGCCATACCAGGCAGGAGCTCGCGCTGTCCTCCGTCACCGTCATCTGACTCCTGCGGGCACCGCCCCGTGGGCGCGCGGTTGCACCGATCCGCCAGCGGTACGAGGGCTTGTCCCCGGATGCTAACGACGCCTTCGCCAGCCCGTGGCGGTGCGCTCCACCCTCCCCATGAGCTCCAGTACCCCCAAGGCCGTTGTGGTCTCCTTCAGGACAGGCCCCCGGAGCGGACGATGGCCTCGGTGGTAGCGGATGCCGGACCGGCATGGCATCCAGGACGACGGCACTGTCCGGTTCCAGTCCGTCCAGGAGGCCGTCTCCCGCCAGCCCGGGATCCTGCTCCTTGACGCGGCGTCGGCATCTACAGTGCCCAGCGGAGTCAAGAGCTCGAGGGCGTCGTCGGCATCGGTGATGCAAACCGCTCCTTTGCGCGGAGGCGGTGGCAGCCGACCGAGGACATGGAGGTCACCGGTCCGGGATGGCGCCCACCGGTCTGCCCATGTCGAGGGCCCGGTGGGGCGTGGACGAGAGCTCCGGAGCGCCAGGCCGCCTCGACCACGATCGTCGCCCCAGAGATGGCCGCGATGACGCGGTTGCGTGAGACGAACCGGTGGCGGCCGGGCTGGCATCCCGGCGGCACTCTCCGCCACCAGCGCCCCGTTGGCGATGACCGCCTCCAGCACACCGGCGTTGCCGACTGGGTAGAGACGATCCACTCCCGGCGGACACGGACACGGTGGGCCCTTCGCACAGGCCCCGCGGTGCGTCGCATGCGTCGATGCCGAAGGCGCCGCCGGAAACGATGAGGGCCGCCCCTCGCTGCTGACCCCCGAGGCCAGGGACGTGGCCACACCCTCGCCGTACCGGGTGCATGCCCGGGCCCCCACCAGCGCCAGGCTCAGTCCGTTGGCCGGGCCCGCCGGCATCCGTTGCTCGCGAACGGGCAGGTTCCGGTGCCGACGATCGCCTCACGGACGAGTGCTCCAGCCCGCCCACCGATGTCCGCACTGCTCCGGTCTGCCTGTGCACCGTCGTTCCGGTTCCCTGGGCCCTGAGCCGCCCCGTCACCGCTCACGTCGGCTTCCTTCAGGTCCCCGGCGCTGACCAGCAGCGACGGATCGCCGCGCACCCACAGGCAGAAGGGCGGGTGGTCCACTCATCGAGCCCCGGCGGCCACCAGGCGTCTCCGGGAGGATGAGGCTGCCGCCGAGGGCGATCGAGCACGTCCAGCCTGCGCGGATGTCCAGTCCCTCCAGGCGCGGCGCCCATCTGGCGGAGACCTGCGCCCAGTGAGTACTGACCGCACCCGCACTGGAGGTGCCTGGGGGTGGTTCCGGAACGGTGGGCGCGGGGGCGCTGCGCACGTGTCCCGAGGGTCGATGGCCTCCTCCAGGAGCCATCTCAGGGGCGGCGCTTGGTCCGAGCCGGCCCACCAGCATCGCGGCAGCGGCGCTGTCGGGCTCCGCCAGGCGCGACCATGTGGCTCGAGCCAGCGCCGGGTCGTCGATGTCGTAGGGCAGGCCGGGAGTCAATTCGGGAGTCATGGTCTTACTCCAGAGGTTCTCAGGGCCAGTGCGGTCCCGATATGGGTGAGGGTGAGCGCGTCAGCGCCCTCGAGATCGGCCAGGGTCCAGGCCAGTCTGAGGACCCGGTCCACCCCGCGCAGAGACAGGTCCCCACGTTCCAGGGCGCTCGATGAGCCGGCGGCTGAGCGGAGCGCTCAGTCCGCCGTTGGGACCCCTGAGGGTAGGAACCGGGAACCCTCGGCGTTGAGGCGCCATGGTGTGCCGGCCAGGCGGCGCTCCGCAGCGCGCCGGGCCCTGCAGGACCCGCTGCGCCACCACGGCGCTGGACTCGTTGCCCGCCGGGCCGGCGAGATCGGCGGCGCTGACGGCGGCGACCTCGACCTGAATGTCCACCCGGTCCAGCAGGGGCCCTGACAGGCGCGAGAGAAGTAGCGTCGTCGCTGCAAGGAGGTGCAGGTGCACCCAGGCCGCGGCCACCGGCCTTGCCGCACGGGCAGGGGTTGGCGGCCAGGACGAGCTGGAAGGCGGCCGGGTAGCCGGCGCGGCCGCCCACGCGGTCGATGGTGACCGTTCCGGACTCCAGGGGCTGGCGCAGGCAGTCCAGGACACCGGCGCTGAACTCGGCCCTGTCGAGGAACAGCACGCCGCGATGGGCCAGCAGACGTCTCCGGGCGGGCAGACCGGATCCGCCTCCGACGACGGCTGCCCGGGTGGCGGTGTGGTGCGGCGCGCGCAGCGGTGGCCGGGTGATGAGTCCAGAGCGGGGTTGAAGCGTGCCGGCCACGGAGTGGATGGAGGTGACGGTGACGGCGTCAGAGCGCTCCAGGGGCGGCAGGATCGAGGGCAGACGCTCGGCGAGCATGGTCTTCCCTGTGCCCGGCGGCCCCACCATGATGAGGTGGTGGCCCCGGCCGCGGCGACCTCGAGGGCTCCGCCTGGCCTCGGCCTGCCCGACGACATCGGCCAGGTCCGGCGGCTCGCGATCCTGGGCGGCGGCTGGATCTGCGTCGTCGCGCAGCTCGGCGATCTGCTCCACCGCGGCGGCCACGCCGCACTCAAACGCCCGCCGTAGCGGTCCACGAGCTGACCGATATGGCTGATGGCGGTGACCCGGGCGCCGGGGACCAGTTCGGCCTCGGCGGCCGCCTCCTGGCGACGACGATCTCCCTCCACCCCGGCGGCGACCGCGGCCTGGACGCTGGGCAGGACACCGCGCACCGAGTGCACTCAGGCCGTCCAGCCCGAGCTCGCCGATATACACGGTGCGCCTCAGGAGACCGGCCGCGGAGCGCCTGAGCCGCCCGCGGGCGCCCAGGACGGCCAGCGCGAGCGCCAGGTCCAGTCCGGTGCCGGTCTTGCGCAGATCCGCCGGGAGAGGTTGACGGTCGACGCTGCTCTCCCCAGGTGACGCCGCAGGTGCTCAAGGTCGCACGGACGCGCTCGCGCGATTCTCGTACGGCGGCGTCGGGCAGGCCGACGAGGGTGAAGCCGGGCAGGCCCTGGACGGCGTGGGCCTCGACGTCGACGATGTGTCCGGCCAGCCCGGGTCAGGGTGACCGCGAGTGTGTGTGCGCAGCCCCGCATGACGCGCCCACCGCCCGGTGGTGTCGCAGCAGAGCGGGCTGCGCCTCGCGAAGCAGGATGGAGACGACGTCGAGGGCGCAGGCCGGCGTGCGGGACCTCGTGGGCGGCTGCCCATGCGGCTGCCAGGGCGCGCAGCCGGGCGAGCTTGCGTGCGTCGACAGCGGCGGCCGGTGGGCCCTGGCGCAGGGAGCTGCGGGTCTTGACCTCGACAACGACCAGGGCGGGTCCTTCTCGCACCTCGCTGAGGCGGTCGATGTCTCCGCCGGGTTCCGGATCCCGGCCCCCGGGGTCGGGGTCGAGGGCGATGATGTCGAGCTCCCCGCGCAGCCCGCTGTTCGGCCGCCAGTTGCGCTCGAGGATCTGCCAACCCTATGTCCTTCAGATAGACGGCCGCCAGATCCTCCCCGCGGCGCCCAGTGCGCAGGTGGGATGGGCGAGTCGAGGAGGCTCCGCGTTATCCGAGCTCGGCGGGGTCGGTGGGGACCCCATCGCCGGAGCGCGCTGCGATCGCCGTTCTCCCCGTTGCGACTGCTGTGACCTGTTCGGCCATGCCGATCACCTCCGCCACTAGCCTGAGGCCGGATCGACCGATTCGCGTCACGGCCCGATCGGCCCTGTGGAGGGCACTGGTGAAAGCTGTCCTGTGGCCACCGGGCGACCGCGGTGCTCAGCGGACGGTGCGCGGTGGATGGCCAGAACAGGGCAGCAGAGCGCCAGGAGGAGGGAATGTCCATCTCGAGCTTGGTGAGCTCCTCGACATTGACGTCCTTGAAGGTGACGACGTGGACGGACTTCACGAACCGGGAGGCGCGGTAGATGTCCATACCCAGGCGTCCTCGAGGGTGAGCTCGAAGAAGACCTCCCACCGTTGGTGCGTACCTGGACGTCGACGGCGTTGGCCAGGTAGAACCGTCGTTCGGTCTCCACCCACGTAGGAGAACAGGGAGGCGACGTCGCGGTACTCCCTGGTACAGCGGGAGCTCCAGCTCGTTCTCATAGGACTCGAGGTCTTCTGCACTCACTGGGCCATCATGCCTGTCGGCGGCGCTCGGGCCCAGCAGGCTGCCAGGGCGCAGTCGGTCCTCCGGCCGGTCGTTGTCCGGCCCGGTGGCGCTGGGCACCCGGCGCGTCAGCTCCGGTACTGCTCCACCCCGGGCAGACGCCAGCTGCGCCGGTGCTGGTTCCCGCACCCAGGGTGGCCAGGGCCTCGATATGGGTCGGCGAGGCGTATCCCTGTTCGAGGCCCACCTGTAACCGGGATCGTCCAGATCGATCAGTGAGGGAGTCCCGTTCCACCTTGGCCAGGACGCTGGCTGCGGCGACGACGGCGCAGCGGGCGTCGGCCTGACCTCAGCGCACCGGCGGCGTATCCACGGCGGCTCGGGCGCCGCCCGCGGGGGCCGCCCTGTCGCCCAGGACGGTGAGCAGGTCGGGCTGCGGGCGGTGAGCCAGTCGGCCACGCCGTCGAGAATAACGATGTCGGGGCGTGTCCGCGCTCAGCGACACGTTGCAGGCTCAGCAGCCCCGCCAGTCGCAGAGCGCCGACGATACCGCGTTCGTCGATCTCGGCGGGCGAGCATGGGCGACGGCGCAGTCCACCAGCCAGTTGCGCACGGGCTCGACCAGGTCGGCGCGCACGGGCCGTCAGCTGTTTGAGTCGGCCAGGCCTTTCGGGGAAGGCATCGAGGGTGCCGCGTCCCACGATTGCCAGCCCTACGCTGACCGGTCCGGCGAGCGCACCGCGCCCGACCTCATCCAGGCCGCCGACGTAGTCGTGGGTCTCAAGCAGCTCGTTCTCGAGAGTCCGGTCGGGCGGGGCCGCACCGACGGCTCACCGCGTCATCCTCATGTCCGTTCCCGAGCCGCCGGATCCGCCTGAGGAGTTCCGGCGAGTCGCCTCCCTGCCGGGCCCGTGTCGGATCGTTCGCCGCCAGATGTCCGGGCTCCGTGTCATCGCCCCGATCCCCGAATCCGAGCCGATCCGGCCAGGCCCGTTGCGTTCAGAGCCGTCGGTCGCCTCACCGGTGTCGCTCTGCGAGCCGTCCGGGACCGTATTGTCCTCGTCGTCGGGGTCGTCGGCGTCGGTGGGCCGCCGCGTTGGTGCGGTTGGCCTGCTCGTAGCAGGACTGGATGAGGAGGGGGTCGGCGATACCGCGGTGGCGTCGTGATCAGGCACCTGGGAGAGACCCGGTCTCCCTCCCCAGGCTCCCCATCGGCTCAGGCTCGTCCAGGAGAAGACCGCCTTGGCCACTCCGACGACATTCGTCAAGGGCACGAATCCGCCGTGTGCGTCGTCGCGGTGATAGCGCTGAGTCCGCCGAGTTGCTGCGGTTGTCCCCCGCATGACCCACACGTACCCCTCGGGGACGGTGACGTCGAAGGACGTCAGGGGACGCGGACTGGCCGTCCTTGACATAGTTCTCCGTGACGACGACGCCGTTGACGCTCAGTAGTTCCCTTTCCGTCGGCGACCACGTGGTCGCCTCCGACCCCGGATGACCCGCTTGATGAGGGTGGTGGCCGGTGCGCTCGGGCAGGAGGTGCAGGGCGACGAAGGTCTTCTGGACGGCCCCGCGCAGTCCCGTCGGCTCCTTGACGTGGAGCCAGTCGTCGGGGTCGGAGAAGACGACGACATCGCCACGGTCGATGCGGTCGGAGTCGAACATCGTGACCACGACCTGGTCTCCGTTGCGCAGCGTGTTCTCCATGGAGCCCGAGGGGATCTCATAGGTCTGGACGACGAAAGTCCGCAGGAGAGCCGGGACCAGGATGATGACCGTCAGGACCAGTAGCACCCTCGTCAGTCGCTGTAGCGGGGAACTGGTCTGCGGCGGAGGAATGGCGGGAGCGACGTTCCGACGTGGCTGGATGGAGGGGGGCAGGTCTACGGGCCCGTCGTCGGGTTCGGGATCTGCGTCGGGGTCGATGAACGGGTCATAGTCCCATTCCTCGCTGTCATCGACCGCCGTGCTCGGGGCTCTCCCGACGGATCAAGAGATTCGTCGTTGTCCTGGGGAGAGCTTGCGGAGGGAGCGCTGCAGGAAGGGGTGGCGGCGGATCTGGAGCGGGGCCGATCTCGCGAAGCGAGCGGCTGCTTTCAGGTCCAGTCCGACGTCGTCGGCCTCGTCCTGCGGCGGTCTCACCGTGCCCCTTCCCCTTTAAATCGATGTACGTCGGTCCGCCGCTACACGGCGATGAGATGACGAGCGCCCGGGCCGAGGGCTCCGGGCGCCGATCTTAAAGACGCGCGGAGCACTCAGTCCTCGCGACGCTCCTTGATCTTGGCGGCCTTACCGCGCAGGTTGCGCAGGTGTAGAGGCTTGGCGCGGCGCACCTGGCCCCGGTGACGACCTCGATCTTCTCGATGGAGGGCGTGGACGGGAAGGTACGCTCGACGCCGACGCCGAAGGAGACCTTGCGGATGGTGAAGGTCTCCGAGACGCCGCCGCCCTGGCGGGCGATGACCACGCCCTGGAAGACCTGGACGCGGGGCGGTTCCTCAACGACCTTGACGTGGACCTTGAGGGTGTCCCCGGGACGGGAAGGAGAGGGATGTCGTCGCGCAGTGATGCGGCGTTGATCCTCGTCGATCAGGTTCGTGTTTCTCTCCACACCGTGCCACTGGTCAGAGTGCTGGTTCGGCGGCGCCGCGCCGTCGGGGCAGCGCCGGAGGTGGACGCCCTAGGGTCCCCTCGAGGCGGCATCCTCCCCAGTGGCAGAGGCCGCTGGGACGAGTGCCCGCTCAGTTTGCCCGCCAGGCTCGCACCCAGGGACGAGCGCGCCGGCATCGACGTGCCTGAGTTCGCCTTGTCCCGTCTCGGCGCGAGCCCCCGGGACGCGTCGCGCTGCGGGGAACTCACCGGCGCGATGGGCCAGAGGGCGATACCGGCTTGCAGCGGGCGCCGAGTGGTCAGTTGTCGGAGCCGGCCAGAGTACGCGCCGGGTGGGCTCGGTGCTGCAGGATCGCCGTCGGAGTCGACGTCGGTTCGGGCACCTGGGAAGACCTTGTGGCCGGAGCCCAGGCTGGACCAGTGGGAGTACGGGGCCGCACGACGTTCTTGGCGACGCCGACGACGTTGCCCATGGGGACAAGACCGTGGTGCGCATCGTTCTGGTGGTAGCGGGAGTCGGAGAGTTGGCGCGGTTGTCCCCATACCCATACGCAGCCCTCGGGCACGGTGATGTCGAAGGCGAGGGTCGGACGCCGACCGGCCGGAGCTTGAGTAGTCCTCATGAAGTTCGACGCCGTTGACGCTCAGGAGCCGTTCCCATCGGCGACGACGTGGTCGCCGGGCATACCGATGACGCGTTTGATGAGGTGGTGTCCCGCGTCCCGGGGGAAGATGCGGATGGCGACCAGGAAGTCCTGAAGGGCGCCCTGCGGGCCCGTGGGGCTCCTCGGTCATCAGCCGGTGGTCGGGATCGGTGAACGACGACATCGCCACGGTGGATGTCGTCAGGTCGAACATCGTCACCGTGACGCGGTCGCCCCTCGTTGAGGGTGTCCTCCATCAAACCCGGAGGAATGGTGAAAACTCTAGTATGACGAAGGTGCGGATGAGGGGCGATGATTGCCACGGCGACAACCAGGTAGGACAGGTGATGTCCCACTGCTTGAGACGGGAGCCGATCCGTGCCGCCGTCGAGACGGCTCAGACGCCCGGTGCTCTTGCAGCCGTCCCGCCGTCATCGCTGCGGGTGTCGCCGTGCCGTCAGTCATGTCCTGAGGTTCTGGTCGGGGTCCCGCTACTCATAGGCCTTCTCCTGTCCGCCGGGTGGCAGCTGACGTCGTGGGCGTCCTGGCTGACGTTGTAGCTGCTGCAGTCCCACGACCTGGCGGAAGCCAGCGCTTAGCAGGCCTTCGCGCGCGCTTGCGTGATGTGGGCAAGCGACGAGCCGACGGGCTCGTCCCACGTGGGCGGCGGCCTGCATGAGTCACGCAGCATCGCCCCATGAGCGCCGGGGCGGGTCCCGAGAGCCTCGCATGGCGGAGTCCAGTATAGACCTTGGACGGCGGCTCGCCGACGGCCTGCCCCGGCGCGTCCCGGATCACAGGCAGGACAGGGATCGATCCCGGGAGGGATCGCCTGCGGCGTCGTGTCTTCCAGCGCAGCCGCGTAACGCCACCAGGTTGAGAACCGTCGACGTCTCGGCAGAGCCTGTCCCACCGATGTCCGCATGGCGGGCAGCGGCGGGCAAGAAGCTCGGCGACGACGAGGTCGACGCGCTCGTCGTCAGCCCAGGTGAGAGAACAGCTCAGGGCACGAGGCTCGTGGCGATGTGCTGGGTGATGGACTCCGGGGCGATGACCTGCTCGCAGGCATCGGGAAGGTGCCGGGCCGCCAGGTCCGCCAGCGCCTCGGCGTCGCGCGCGCGGTGGCGGGGCGGATGCGCACCGGCACCGGATGGGCCGCCCCGACCGGAACCGCCCATCCCAGGGTCGCCAGCGTAGCGCGGTCATCGCGGTCCAGGAGCCCAGCGTCCAGGTGCTCGATCATGTCGGGGCGGCGGCTGACGGTGCGGGCACGGCCGGTCCCGCCGGCTGGGCGATGCGGGCATGGTCACCGGACAGCGGGACGAGTCGACCTCAGGTCACGCCACCGGGTGGGGCAGGTGTGGACGGGGTACTCCAGCAGACCCGCGGCTCCGTGGGACCTCGATCAGTGACTCAGGGTTTGCCCAGGACACCGGGCAGGAGACGGGCGTTGCCTCGATCATGACGATGACGGCGACCTCTCCCCCGTTGAGGACGTAGTCGCGATGCTCAGCTCACGCACCTCGCCGCCGCGCGAGGCGTGGTGCTCGACACGCGCACGTCGATGCCCCGCATGCGGCCGCAGGCAAGACCCAGGGGAGTCGGCGCTGGCCAGGTCTCGGCGGTGCGCTGGGTGAAGACCCTCACCCGAGGGGTGGGGATGACGAGGACCTGACGACCGGTGGTGGGAACGTCCACGGCGAGCACGTCGTCGAGCCCCTCGCCCACACGTCGGGCTTCATCACCATTCCGGCGCCGCCGCCCAGGGGCGTGTCGTCGACGGTGCGGTGCCGGTCGTGGGCGTGGTCGCGCAGGTCGTGGACGTAGGTCGGGTGAAGTCGCCCAGTCGGCAGCCCGCCCAATGAGAGAGAGGTCCAGAACCTTGAGGTAGCCGGGAAGATGGTGACGACGTCGATCTCCACCGGGCCTCCTCCGCCTCTCCGCGTCAGGGAACAGCCGCAGGCGGGTCCAGGAGTCACGGTGATTACTGACCTCCCGGTCAAAGTATGGCCGGCACGAGCGCAGCGACGAGGGACAGCCATCCATCGCCCTCGGTGGTGACCACGAGTCGATCCTGGGCGACGCGCGGGTTGAATCCGTGACCTCTCCAGCGCCTCGCGCCGGTGACGTTGAACGCTCGCAGTCCGACAGCTCGTGGCGGGCGCAGGACTCGTCACCCTCACGGGGCTCGTGGCGTCATCGGAACGTCGTCGGTCTCGACCAGGAACTGACTCCCCGCAGGGCCTCAGCAGCCGTTCGGTCCCGCGCCTGCTCGAGGCGGCGAATAGCGTGGAGCGCGTCGAAGCGCGGGCGACTGACCGTCAAGAGGACCGGCCTGGGCAGGCTCAGTGGGACCAGTGGTTCCAGGCGCGAGGCGCCCCTCAGGGGTCATCGGTACGGATCTCAGAACGCACCTGTCGCTTGCCAAGAGACATGGGCGGGACCGATGACGGGCGGTGAGCGGCGCACCTGTCCTCCTGGGATCAGGACGTGGGACGGTGGCCAGGGATCTGGATGTCTGACGCCAGCCTACCGCGCCGGCTGGCGTTATCGACCACAGGGGATGAGGGTGGAGCACCGATGACGTGAGGTTAGACGCCCTCAGCAGGTCCGTCTTCGCCTGCTCCCGCCGACCGGCCGCCGTCCACCTGGGAGCATGAGGCTCGGAACAATCGCTGGAGACGGCCAGCGCCCGCTCCTCATAGGACGGGCACTCCGCGTGTAAATGTCAGACCAGCCAGACCGGCACGGCCGGCTATGCCGACCTGAAGCCTGCGTTCAGCGGCGGTCGGTATCGACGACGTCGACGCGCTGGCCAGTCCGTCCGGCGCTCCACCACTATGCGCAACTTTCGAGCAGTACAGCCCAGGCGGCCGATGACCCAGCCGAGGTCCTCCAGGGTTAGCCCGGCCACCTCCAGCAGGTCACCGCAGCTGGCGACCGGGGCCAGCAATGACATCGTCAGGGTTATGAACGATGCCCCGGTAAGTGCTCGAGGCGTCAGCCCAGCATCTCAAGCCCCTCATGGCGGCGGCCTCGTCAGGTATCCGGCCTCGGCATTCTCCTCCGCCATGACTCGGCGCAAGGCTTCCTGGTCACGCCTTGGCCTTGGCAGCGGCCTTCTCGGCATCCGTCAGCGGGCGCAAGGCGCCGCCTCGCAGCGACCGCGGCTGGCGGCGTGACGTCGCCCGGCCTTGAGGTGGCTCCTCCACACCGCCGGGAATCGCCAGACTGGTGATGGTCGCCGGTGATCTTGATTGAGCATGGGCTGGCGTCCGGGAGACAGGCGCCCACACCGGTGGCTGGACGCTCCGGAGTCGATGCCGGATGGGCGGGCTCCTGCATCAGGTCGTAGCGCCGATCTCTCGATGACTGCGACCATCGCGGGTCGAGATGACATTGACCAGAAGGGCGAACACACTTGTGCTTGAATAGATCTTGACTGCCATGGTGAGACTCCTGGTTCTGGATGGTTTGGCACTTTTGCTAATTTTGGTAGGGTCAAGCAACAGCGTTTCATGCATCCGAGACGCAACCAGGGCCGGGAGGACCGACGTCCGATCAGGTACAGCGGACATTCTGCGGGCTCAGCGAGTCGCTGGCCAGGCGGGGCGCCGTCCACCGCGTGCGAGGATCGCCCACAATAAACGCCAACAACAGAACCGAGCGGAATTCACGGTTCCGCCGACAACGCCAACACACTCAAATACCGGACTGCACCATTTAAAACCCGGCGCTGCATGCAGGAATCGGAACGTCGCTTCGTCCGAGGCCCCCTCCTTCGGCAATCGCGGCATCGGTACTCGGCAAAGAAATAAATCGATCCGACCTACGTTCGGACAGAGCGCTCCATGAATCAGACTCTCCATGCGTCAGGCGGCTGCTTATTACCGGATGCGCCTCACGGTCATCCTTGCCTCGTCGCCATTTGGGGCCAATCGTTCACCTCCAGGGCTTACTTGGGACTCGCATCTGACCTCAGATCGCCGATCGGCCGGAGGAGATGCAGCCAGCCATCATCTTCAGGCTCAGCCTCACGTGGTATTCTGATCCTTGTAGCGCCCGCATCAGGCCTGACATCAGGCACAGCCCGTGCCAGTGACGGACCCGGTCCCTGGGTGGAGCAGTGGCGCCTCGAGGACAGGGCATGGCGACGGCATGAAACCAGTTGGGAGGCCTCTCTCAGACAGCAATCCACATCGCCGTGTGCAGCCAAAGTCAAGACCTACCCGTGGATCACGGATGGTCGACGCAGTCGGCCGGCAGGACATGGATCTTCATCACCCAGGATACATCCGTGGGGAGATCAACAGTACATCGCTCTTCTACGCACGAGATTTATATCTGATCTGGAGACCCGGTGGAACCTTCAAGGGATGTCTAGGGGAGAGGAATTTCCACCTTCGCTCGACAATCCCGCCATCATACTGCCTGCTCGGATGGTCAAAATATCCACCTGTTACGCATAGGATATGAGCAGCAGGCACTATCCGCTGGGAATGGTCACGCAAGAAGTATCCAGGAGTAAAGGCGCTGCGCCTGTGGCAGAATCAGCGCGTCGGGAACTGAACAGCAGATACCTCAAGCTGCAAATCAATGCCTACATTCATTTCATATCCCTGGTGACGAGATCATCCCACATTCACAAGACTCCCAAGGAGTTCCCACATTCATCTGCTGACCTCCGACGGGTGGATCCGAATAGATCGAATAACGCAGTACAGCTCTGGCCCGACGGCGCCCGCACCCGGGTCGTTTTCCTTGCGCAGTCCGTTCTCCTCGATACTCCACCGCCCTGACGATCGCGGTTCAGGCTCTCCGACCGTCAGAATCCGCCCGAACCTGAGTCATAGGACATCCTGGGCCCCAAACATCGATGTCGTGCGCCTCAGGACGCCTTGCGCACTCAACGGCGGGCCGCTCTCATGGCTAACCGACAGACTGCATCCCAGCGGCTGAATATCAGCGATACTCAAAGCAACTGGGTGATAGGCCCCGACAACCCGATTTCGTGATCGTCAAGCTCAGGTGACCGCCTACGGCCAGAGTACGGCGGGAAGTACATCCTCGACTTGTCTGCAAAGACTGGGACACAAGACGGCGGGAATACGATCGTACTGCGGGAGTGGGCACCCCAGTCATCGCCGTCGGGCACCACCCTGGTGGGCTATTCCCCCCACTTGACGGGTGCCGCACTTTGACCTTCGATAGGTGGCAGAGACTGAAGGAAACGGCGCCCGCGGGCGGACACCAGGAGATCCGTCGCCCTGGCGCCCCGACGTCGATCGGCGCTACGCGCCTCGTTGGGTGCTCTTCTGGCCCTCTCACGGAGAAAGACGTCAGGCGCTCCATCGGCTGCTTTCCGCTAGCGATGGTTGGATGTCATCGATCCAGACGGTTCCAGCATCACCTTCTCCGGGTAGGGCCTTCCCGTAGCGCGCCAGTTCCAAATTCCGCAAACTGAGCTCCGACAAACACACTACCATACGCGGTCGCTCTGCCGTATTGCAACCAACTG
>BNJT01000134.1_pt1 | contig 49747 bp, 74 predicted proteins | sample 8540491 | NCBI WGS metagenome assembly BNJT01 (sample SAMD00202455, study PRJDB9452) | human saliva metagenome | host: Homo sapiens | reverse complement strand
GATTTAAGCAATTTTAGCCTTATATTTTTTTGAAAAATATATTGAAAAATCCGTAATTTTGGATTTTGTTATAGAATTTTCATTCTTATCCCGAATCATTCAAACATCGTTATAACATCAGCTTGTCTAAGACTTCAGGTTAGTCTCTATTAGTTTTGCTTTTTACAGGCTGAACTAGACGTTAAATCCCAACGTCATTTCTAGCGTATGTCTCAACTTTTTCCTTGTGTGTGTCTCCTTGAAAGAATCCGATTCAATCAACGGTCAAGACAGTTAACTTGATTAGTACAAATCATTCGATAATCCATGAATACTCAATTTTCTCACAATAGCATTATCATCATAGATAGCTTTCCCTTTCCCAAGGTGTGCATAGTAGCTATGCTCCTTAGAAAATACATCGGACAAGTAGCTGAATTCTGTTCCATTATCTGCCGTGATCAATCGAATTTGATGCTGTTTTAAGATGAGCTTTAGAGTATGATTGACCAACTTAATGCTTTTATTTGGAATCAAGCGGATAATTTGATGGCTACTCTTTCGATCCTTTAAGACAAGCAAACAGTAGTTTTTGCTCGTGTGAGTAAAAACGTAACAATCTCATAACGCTCATTCTCCAATCCAAGATTGATACGCTAGAATGAAATAAAAATCTAAAAATAATTAGGGTAGTTAAGTTAATTTTTAGCAATCTTTTAGAATTCTCATTGTACTATTTTATTATTCAACATACTATAGTAGATTGATTCTAGAATAGTACATTACGATTGTTAAAACATTTATAGAAATAAATTTGACTTTTCCCAATCGCTTTGTTCACATCTTATAGTCATTTAGTTACCCTATTCTAAGGCAGCTACGAATAATCTCATCAAACTTATCAAACGAAATGCCTTTGGTTTTAGGAACTTTGACAACTTTAAAAACGGATTTATATCGCTCTGAATATCAAAAAGAAAGGACAAAATTTGTCCTTTCTAGATCTTAGCTTTTCTTCAACCCACTACAGTTGACAAAGAGCTCTTTTTTTATCCAGCGAGATGCATTGGGAAATTCTCGCAGTCTCCTAGGAGAAAAACAGAGACATGATTTTTCTCCTTTTTAGGAGCAAGAACAATCATTGATGATTGATTGGGAGACGACTTCTTGCTCCAGTTCTAAAACATATTAGCGTTATTCGCCATCATTCCTAGAAAGGGAAAACTTACTTATTCTTGATCTTTTTACGCTTCAGAACTAGTAAGCTTGTTGCTCCCAATCCTGCAAGAGTTGCAGCACTGAGGAGGGATAGCTCCGTCTCTTGACCTGTATCTGGCAAGTATTTACCAAGATTGCTGTATGCACTTGAACCTGTACTTTCTCCAGTGCTTCTAACCGTGTTAGTTGCTAGATTCATTGGAGAAGTTGGTTTGTTTGGTACATGGCCTGAAGTCCTTAAATCTAGTTGTACCAGTACCTGGAGTTGTGCCAGTGCCTGGAGTACTTCCTGTTCCTGGGGTTGTGCTGGTACCTGGAGTTACACCTGTTCCTGGGGTTGTGCCTGTTCCTGTGCCGGTGCCTGTACCAGTTCCTGTGCCGGTGCCTGTTCCTGTGCCAGTTCCTGTTCCTGTTCCTGTGCCTGTGCCGGTTCCTGTGCCGGTGCCAGTACCGGTGCCAGTACCTGTACCAGTTCCTGTGCCGGTGCCGGTTTCTGTTCCTGTGCCAGTGCCGGTGCCAGTACCAGTACCAGTTCCTGTGCCAGTGCCGGTGCCAGTTCCTGTGCCGGTGCCGGTTCCTGTTCCTGTGCCGGTACCTGTGCCAGTGCCAGTGCCGGTGCTGGTGCCAGTACTGTACCAGTTCCTGTTCCTGTGCCTGTACCAGTTCCTGTTCCTGTGCCGGTGCCGGTGCCGGTACCTGTGCCAGTGCCTGTGCCTGTTCCGGTGCCAGTTCCTGTGCCGGTGCCTGTGCCAGTGCCGGTACCTGTTCCAGTTCCAGTTCCAGTTCCTGTTCCAGTTCCAGTTCCTGTGCTGGTGCCTGTTCCTGTTCCGGTGCCTGTGCCAGTGCCGGTTCCTGTACCAGTGCCGGTACCTGTGCCAGTGCCAGTGCCGGTGCCGGTGCCAGTTCCAGTTCCTGTTCCAGTACCTGTACCAGTTCCTGTTCCTGTGCCGGTGTCAGTTCCGGTACCTGTTCCAGTTCCTGTTCCTGTGCCAGTGCCGGTATTTGTACTAATGCCGTCACGACCATCTTTACCATCTCTTTATAATTTCACTCTGGATAATATCATCCACTCCTGGTGTATATTTCCCGTCACCATCTAAATCATAATAGAATGTTATAACTGTCAATTTACTTTTGCTCAATACGAAGTGTGTCAACAGATACAGACTTACCATTCTTACCGTCTGTGACCTTAATTGGGTCGCCAATTGGAGTATGGTCGATCGGATCCTTGAAGACAATAGTGGTTACTCCATCTTCTCCTTTAGTCGCTTCGACAAGTGGGGTCTTACCAGCGTCACCCTTGTCACCTTTATCACCCTTGACTCCTTCGGTATGATAACTTCACGACCATCTGAGAAGACGATACGAGTGTCGCCACTTGGAAGTGTTTCAGTATTCGTGATCGTAATAGACTTACCGTCCACACCATTCTTACCGTCTGTGACCTTAATTGGGTCACCGATTGAGTATGATTGATCGGATCCTTGAAGACAATAGTGGTTACGCCATCTTCTCCTTTGGTCACTTCGACTACTGGAGTCTTACCAACTTCACCAGTTTCACCTTTTATCACCCTTTGGCTCTTTCGGTACGATCACTCGTGACCGTCTGAGAATACAATACGAGTGTTCCACTCGGAAGCGTCTCGGTGTTCGTGATCGTGATAGACTTACTCGTCTGTGACTTTGATTGGGTCACCAATTGGTGTGTGGTCGATCGGATCCTTGAAGACAATAGTGGTTACACCGTCTTCCTTTTAGTCACTTCGACGAGTGGAGTCTCACCATTTTGACCATCGCGGCCGTTTTGACCGGCGTCGCCCCTTGTCACCTTTATCACCTTTTAGCCCCTTCGGTACGATAACTTCATGGCCGTCTGAGAAGACGATACGAGTGTCTCCACTTGGAAGTGTCTCGGTGTTGGTAATCGTGATAGACTTACCATCTGCACCGTTCTTACCGTCTGTGACCTTGATTGGGTCGCCAATCGGTGTATGATCGATCGATCCTTGAAGACAATAGTGGTTACGCCATCTTCTCCTTTAGTCACTTCGACAAGTGGGGTCTTACCATTTTTGACCATCACGGCCATTTTTGACCAGCGTCACCCTTGGCTCCTTCGGTACGATCACTTCGTGACCGTCTGAGAAGACGATACGAGTGTCACCACTTGGGAGTGTTTCAGTATCGTGATCGTGATAGACTTTGCCATCTGCACTGTTCTTACCGTCTGTGACCTTGATTGGGTCGCCGATTGGAGTATGGTCAATCGGATCCTTAAAGACAATAGTGGTTACGCCATCTTCTCCTTTAGTCACTTCGACTACTGGAGTCTTACTGGCTTCACCAGTTTCACCTTTATCACCCTTTGGCTCCTTCGGTACGATCACTTCGTGACCGTCTGAGAAGACGATGCGAGTGTCTCCACTTGGAAGTGTTTCGGTGTTGGTAATCGTGATCGGCTTACCGTCTGTGACCTTGATTGGGTCACCGATTGGAGTATGGTCAATCGGATCCTTGAAGACGATAGTGTTACACCGTCTCTCCTTTAGTCGCTTCGATAAGTGGAGTCTTGCCGTTTTGGCCATCACGTCCATTTTGACCAGCGTCGCCTTTGTCACCTTTCTCACCTTTAGCTCCTTCGGTACAATCACTTCGTGACCGTCTGAGAAGACGATGCGAGTGTCTCCACTTGGAAGTGTCTCGGTGTTCGTGATCGTGATAGACTTACCGTCTGCACCATTCTTACTGTCTCGTGACCTTAATTGGGTCGCCAATTGGTGTGGTCGATCGGATCCTTGAAGACAATAGTGGTTACGCTGTCTCTCCTTTAGTCGCTTCGATAAGTGGAGTCTTGCTGTTCTGGCCATCGCGGCCATTTTGACCAGCGTCGCCTTTGTCACCTTTCTCACCCTTGACTCCCTTTCGGTACGATCACTTCGTGACCATCTGAGAAGACGATGCGAGTGTCACCACTCGGAAGTGTTTCGGTGTTGATGATCGTAATAGACTTACCGTCTGCACCATTCTTACCGTCTGTGACCTTGATTGATTACTGATTGGAGTATGGTCGATCGGATCCTTGAAGACAATAGTGGTTACGCCATCTTCCTTTAGTCACTTCAACAAGTGGGGTCTTACCAGCTTCACCAGTTTCACCTTTATCACCTTTGGCCCCTTCGGTACAATCACTCGTGACCGTCTGAGAAGACGATGCGAGTGTCTCCACTGGAAGTGTTTCAGTATTCGTGATCGTGATAGACTTACCATCTGCACCATTCTTACCGTCTGTTACCTTAATTGTCGCCAATTGAGTGTGGTCGATCGATCCTTGAAGATAATAGTAGTTACACCATCTTCCCTTTAGTCGCTTCGATAAGTGGAGTCTTGCTGTTCTGGCCATCGCGGCCATTTTGACCAGCGTCGCCTTTGTCACCTTTCTCACCCTTGACTCCCTTCGGTACGATCACTTCGTGACCATCTGAGAAGACGATGCGAGTGTCACCACTTGGAAGTGTTTCGGTGTTGATGATCGTAATAGACTTACCGTCTGCACCATTCTTACCGTCTGTGACCTTTGATTGATTACCGATTGGAGTATGGTCATCGGATCCTTGAAGACAATAGTGGTTACGCCATCTTCCCTTTAGTCACTTCAACAAGTGGGGTCTACCAGCTTCACCAGTTTCACCTTTATCACCTTTGGCCCCTTCGGTACAATCACTTCGTGACCGTCTGAGAAGACGATGCGAGTGTCTCCACTTGGAAGTGTTTCAGTATTCGTGATCGTGATAGACTTACCATCTGCACCATTCTTACTGTCTGTTACCTTAATTGGGTCGCCAATTGGAGTGTGGTCGATCGGATCCTTGAAGATAATAGTAGTTACACCATCTTCTCCTTTAGTCACTTCAACAAGTGGAGTTCTTACCATTTTGGCCATCGCGGCCGTTTTGACCAGCATCGCCCTTGTCACCTTTCTCACCCTTGGCTCCTCTCGATACGATCACTTCATGACCGTCTGAGAATACAATACGAGTGTCGCCACTTGAAGTGTTTCGGTGTTCGTGATCGGATAGACTTGCCATCCGCGCCATTCTTACCGTCTCGTGACCTTAATTGGGTCACCGATTGAGTATGGTCAATCGGATCCTTGAAGACAATAGTGGTTACACCGTCTTCTCCTTTAGTAACTTCGACTAATGGAGTCTTACCATTTTGACCAGCGTCACCCTTAGCTCTCTTCGGTACGATCACTGTGACCGTCTGAGAAGACGATACGAGTGTCTCCATTTGGAAGTGTTTTCGGTGTTCGTGATCGTGATAGACTTACCGTCCACACCATTCTCACCGTCTGTTACCTTGATTGGATCACCAATTGGTGTGTGGTCGATCGGATCCTTGAAGACAATAGTGGTTACGCCATCTTCCTTTTAGTCACTTCGACAACTGGAGTCTTGCTGTTTTGGCCATCGCGGCTCGTTTTGACTGGCGTCGCCCTTGTCACCTTTCTCACCCTTTGGCTCCCTTCTGGTACAATCACTTCACTGACCATCTGAGAAGACAATACGAGTGTCTCCACTTGGAAGTGTCTCGGTGTTCGTGATCGTAATAGACTTACCATCTGCAACTCATTCTTACTGTCTGTTACCTTGATTGGGTCGCCAATTGCGTGTGTGGTCGATCGGATCCTTGAAGACAATAGTGGTTACGCCATCTTCCCTTTAGTCGCTTCGATAAGTGGAGTCTTGCTGGCGTCGCCCTTGTCACCTTTCTCACCCTTTGGCTCCCTTCGGTACGATCACTTCGTGACCATCTGAGAAGACAATACGAGTGTCCCCACTTGGAAGTGTCTCGGTGTTCGTGATCGTGATGGACTTACCGTCTGCGCCATTCTTACCGTCTGTGACCTTGATTGGGTCACCAATTGGAGTATGATCGATCGGATCCTTGAAGACAATAGTGGTTACACCGTCTTCTCCTTTTAGTCACTTGACAAGTGGAGTCTTGCCGTTTTGACCATCACGGCTGTTTTGACCAGCGTCACCTTTATCACCCTTGATGTTTCCGGTCTTAGTCCAGGTACCGTTATCTTTGTGGAAGGTGTCGCCTGTGGTGGTATTGATATATGTGTCACCGTTGTTACCTACAGTATTTGCTGGATTACCTGCTCCACTGTGAACGGATGTTCCATTCGCTCCTGCAGTTCCGGTCGCTCCAGTTGCACCAGTAGCTCCTTTCGGACCTTGTGCCCGGTTGCTCCCTTGATGTTTCCAGTCTTAGTCCAGGTACCGTTATCTTTGTGGAAGGTGTCGCCTGTGGTGGTATTGATATAGTGTCACCGTTGTTACCTACAGTATTTGCTGGATTACCTGCTCCACTGTGAACGGATGTTCCATTCGCTTTCCTGCAGTTCCGGTCGCTCCAGTTGCACCAGTAGCTCCTTTCGGACCTTGTGCCCGGTTGCTCCCTTTGATGTTTCCGGTCTTAGTCCAGGTACCGTTATCTTTGTGGAAGGTGTCGCCTGTTGTGGTATTGATGTATGTGTCACCGTTGTTACCTACAGTATTTGCTGGATTACCTGCTCCACTGTGAACGGATGTTCCATTCGCTCCGCAGTTCCGGTCGCCCAGTGGCACCAGGGTCCTTTTCGGACCTTGTGCCCGGTTGCTCCCTTGATGTTTCCGGTCTTAGTCCAGGTACCGTTATCTTTTGTGGAAGGTGTCACCTGTTGTGGTATTGATATATGTGTCACCATTGTTACCTACAGTATTTGCTGGATTACCTGCTCCACTGTGAACGGATGTTCCATTCGCTCCAGTAGCTCCTTTCGGACCTTGTGCTCCGGTTGCTCCCTTGATGTTTCCAGTCTTAGTCCAGGTACCGTTATCTTTGTGGAAGGTGTCGCCTGTTGTGGTATTGATATATGTGTCACCATTGTTACCTACAGTATTTGCTGGATTACCTGCTCCACTGTGAACGGATGTCACTCCATTCTGCTCCAGTAGCTCCTTTCGGACCTTGTGCTCCGGTTGCTCCCTGATGTTTCCAGTCTTAGTCCAGGTACCGTTATCTTTGTGGAAGGTGTCGCCTGTGTGGTATTGATATAGTGTCACCGTTGTTACCTACAGTATTTGCTGGATTACCTGCTCCACTGTGAACGGATGTTCCATTCGCTCCTGCAGTTCCGGTCGCTCCAGTTGCACCAGTAGCTCCTTTCGGACCTTGTGCTCCGGTTGCTCCCTTGATGTTTCCGGTCTTAGTCCAGGTACCGTTATCTTTGTGGAAGGTGTCGCCTGTTGTGGTATTGATGTATGTGTCACCGTTGTTACCTACAGTATTTGCTGGATTACCTGCTCCACTGTGAACGGATGTTCCATTCGCTCCCGCAGTTCCGGTCGCTCCAGTGGCACCAGTAGCTCCTTTCGGACCTTGTGCTCCGGTTGCTCCCTTGATGTTTCCGGTCTTAGTCCAGGTACCGTTATCTTTGTGGAAGGTGTCACCTGTTGTGGTATTGATATATGTGTCACCATTGTTACCTACAGTATTTGCTGGATTACCTGCTCCACTGTGAACGGATGTTCCATTCGCTCCAGTAGCTCCTTTCGGACCTTGTGCTCCGGTTGCTCCCTTGATGTTTCCGGTCTTAGTCCAGGTACCGTTATCTTTGTGGAAGGTGTCACCTGTTGTGGTATTGATATATGTGTCACCATTGTTACCTACAGTATTTGCTGATTACCTGCTCCACTGTGAACTGGATGTTCCATTCGCTCCAGTAGCTCCTTTTCGGACCTTGTGCCCGGTTGCTCCCTTTGATGTTTCCAGTCTTAGTCCAGGTACCGTTATCTTTGTGGAAGGTGTCGCCTGTTGTGGTATTGATATATGTGTCACCGTTGTTACTACAGTATTTACTGGATTACCTGCTCCACTGTGAACGGATGTTCCATTCGCTCCTGCAGTTCCGGTCGCTCCAGTGGCTCCTTTCGGACCTTGTGCCCGGTTGCTCCCTTTGATGTTTCCGGTCTTAGTCCAGGTACCGTTATCTTTGTGGAAGGTGTCGCCTGTTGTGGTATTGATATATGTGTCACCGTTGTTACCTACAGTATTTGCTGGATTACCTGCTCCACTGTGAACGGATGTTCCATTCGCTCCTGCAGTTCCGGTCGCTCCAGTGGCTCCTTTTCGGGCCTTGTGCTCCGAGTTGCTCCCTTGATGTTTCCGGTCTTAGTCCAGGTACCGTTATCTTTGTGGAAGGTGTCACCTGTTGTGGTATTGATATATGTGTCACCATTGTTACCTACAGTATTTGCTGGATTACCTGCTCCACTGTGAACGGATGTTCCATTCGCTCCAGTAGCTCCTTTCGGACCTTGTGCTCCGGTTGCTCCCTTGATGTTTCCAGTCTTAGTCCAGGTACCGTTATCTTTGTGGAAGGTGTCGCCTGTTGTGGTATTGATATATGTGTCACCATTGTTACCTACAGTATTTGCTGGATTACCTGCTCCACTGTGAACGGATGTTCCATTCGCTCCAGTAGCTCCTTTCGGACCTTGTGCTCCGGTTGCTCCCTTGATGTTTCCAGTCTTAGTCCAGGTACCGTTATCTTTGTGGAAGGTGTCGCCTGTTGTGGTATTGATATATGTGTCACCGTTGTTACCTACAGTATTTACTGGATTACCTGCTCCACTGTGAACGGATGTTCCATCTCGCTCCCTGCAGTTCCGGTCGCTCCAGTGGCTCCTTTCGGACCTTTGTGCTCCGGTTGCTCCCTTTGATGTTTCCGGTCTTAGTCCAGGTACCGTTATCTTTGTGGAAGGTGTCGCCTGTTGTGGTATTGATATGTGTCACCGTTGTTACCTACAGTATTTGCTGGATTACCTGCTCCACTGTGAACGGATGTTCCATTCGCTCCCGCAGTTCCGGTCGCTCCAGTGGCTCCTTTCGGACCTTGTGCTCCGGTTGCTCCCTTGATGTTTCCGGTCTTAGTCCAGGTACCGTTATCTTTGTGGAAGGTGTCGCCTGTTGTGGTATTGATATATGTGTCACCGTTGTTACCTACAGTATTTGCTGGATTACCTGCTCCACTGTGAACGGATGTTCCATTCGCTCCCGCAGAGCCAGTTGCTCCTGGAGCTCCCTTTTCACCTTTTGGTACGACAAAAACATTTACAGCCACATCTTGAGTAGCCTCCTTGGTAGTTCCACCGTCTTGATAATTATATCGAACTGTCACCGTTATGTCATTGGTGTATCCGATATTTGCTGTTGATGGAAGCGTTCCCTTAACAGTTGCAGATAGAATATTGACCGGGCCAGTCGGGTCAATAACCTTTTTGAGGGCATTAAGACTGGTATCGAGCTTGCTACCTTGGGTGACAAAGAGAGTATCTCCATTGAGGTAGGGAGCCGTTGTTGTCGCTGTTCCACCACCTATAACCATGACTTTGATATTCACGTCATCAAATGTCTGATCCGCATAGGTGACTCGAACTGTTGCATCCTTTTGTCCTGCCGTCTTGACATCTGGTGCTTTTTGCCAGCTGTAGGTAGCGTTGCTTGGTAGGTTGCCGGTATTGGCAATCCCATCCCGAGGAGCGGGAACTGTATTAAGAGCGGTTGTCAGATTTCGACCTTCTGGAGTATACTTAACGTTATCCTTACGATTATCCACAATATCAAAACTAAAATCTTGTTCTTTGATATTTCCGTAGTTATCGGTCGACTTGACATGGACATGAACTCTACCTGCTTTGGTTGGTTTTCCAATGATATCTCGACTAGCGAAAGGACTACCCCACTGCTGTCCCTCTGCGGGTTGTCCAGCATTATAAAGTTGGCCTGCTGAAAGTCCAAACTCTGCAAAATTCCCAGATAACTCAACGTTGCGGACACCATCAGCATCTTGCGACTCAAAGATCTTATAAACATCCTTGCCTACTTCTTGAGTTGGGCTAGAGTTAGTGTCATAACGATGCTCGTCGGCTGATCCACAACATTAAAATTGAAAGTTCGCGTTGAAACTCCACCACGATTGTCAGTCGCTCTTACAATGACATTGACAGTTCCAGATTTCGTTGGTTTTCCTATCAAATCTTTTGAAGCAAGATTTTTCCCTATATTAAAGGGACCATTTTCACGCAATCCAAATTCGGCGAAATTCCCCGAAAGCTCTACCTTAGAAATTGTCCCACCGTCTGGATCCGTTGCAAAAAATGGTTGAATGATATCTTCACCCAATTTACGATCTTTCACATCAGCTGTGATGTTGGGTGCGATGTTGGGAATATCTTCGTACACAGGAACATACCATGCCTGAATATCTCGTCCTGCAAGTTGAGGTGCTTGACCCCCAGTAGGTATTGCATACACGGTATAACTCACTCTCATATAGACAGCACCAGCCTGCGGGCCATTGACTTCTTTTACTCCCTTCAGACGTTTTACCTACCGGTGGAGTAAACTTATAACGCCACTCTACATCAGAAACTATTCGGCCTGTATATCCGAAATTAGCTTCACGGGTTTCAAGCTGTCCAACTAGTTCGCCTTTACTGTCAGGATGTAACGCAGCTTTTACCACTGTATAATTTCCTGTCCCCATACTAGTTATAGAATACCTATACTCTTGCAATATTTTAAGACCAAAAATATTTTTCGGATACATACACATTTTCAGTATAAACAGCTTCTCCCCATCTCTCATTTTGATAACTTCTCGTTCTTCTGCTTAGTCCCCTGCCGCGACCTTAAAGTCAATAACATTATCCTTGTTTTGGGCTGAGGGTGAGAGTTTTTCTTGCTCGCCTTCGATGTGGTAGCCTTCTAGCTCTTTAATGGTGCTGATCTCTGGCTTGACGCTGATGGTCGCATCCTTGTCCAGTTCGTTTTCCTTGGTAACTGGGGTGTAGGATTTCTTTTCACGCCAAACTTCAATGCCAGTCTGCTTGTCTCAGGTAGACAACGGTATAGTCGATAGCCTTGGCTCGAGCTTCCTCGATTTTTCTACTGCATCCGCAACTGCACGGATCTTATCCAGTTCTGCCTTCTTTTCTTCTGCGATGTTTGGGCTGCATGAGCTGTTAGCTCTAGTTCTGGCTTGACAGCTGGATTCTGATCTGTGGCTGGTTTATCAGCATCAGCTACTAGATTGGTTTCTGTTACTCTAGTGATTGCCTTTTTCGGCTGGGGCAGGGGTCGCCTCTACCGGGCCTAGATGCTGACTTCCCTTCCGTTTTTCACGAGCTTCTTCTCCTATTACTGGAGCTGGTACGCCAGGCTTAACAGTCACTTGAAGACTAGCTATGCTGGCTTCAAGCTTCTTGCTACTTTCAGCTAGTTGCGCTTGGAGCTGGGCTACCCTCATCTGCTGATACTGTTTGGCTAGCCAAGGCTACCAAGGCACTTTGTTCCAGTTTTTCTGCCTCAAGGCGAGCCTGACGATAGCTGGTTGCAGTATCAGCTGTTTTGTCAGATAGGTCAGGTGCTTGCTGGAGGAGACTCTGTAGGCGAGCATAAGCTTGCTTCAGACTCTCCTTGTCCACAGACTGGGGCTCTGCTTTTTCGCTTGCTTCTTCATCGTTAGAGGCAAGCGCCCCAGTTGCTTTTTTTCTGTACTTGCAACAGCTCCTTCTACCGCTTCCGAACTAGCAGAAAAAAGCCGTTCCAGCACTGGCTGACGGCACCTCTTTATCTTCAGTTAATCCTGTTAGGCTACTTGTAGCTCTAGAGGTACCCCCGATGTTAGCGCTTTCATTGCCGCTCGCTACACCACTTACAGCGTTCGGGGAACTCTCTGATGATACCGGGGTAGCCTCTTCGACCAAACCGGCAACTTCATCCGCAGATACTACCTGGTCTCCCAGATTCTGGCCAACTAAAAACTGCCCTGATCAAAACGGACGCAGCTCCTACTGAAAAATTTCCCGGATAGAAAAACTTTTTGTCTCTTTTTCCCAATGCATGTTGTGCATCTCCTTTTTATTTTATTGCAAAAGGGTTCCATCACGTGATCTTTAGTAACCCTACTTGCTTTAGCTCCATTCTACCATAAAAAATCTTTTTGTGAAGTTGGTTAAAACTCTTACATTTTATCTGAGTATAAATAACTTTTTGAGTCTATAGCTGCAAAAGGCTTCACCCTGATAAAAAGAGAGCGAGATTTTTATCCCGACCTCTTCTTGATCTTATGTTAAAAACAAGCCTACTATTTCTGATTGTTCCTGATTCGTTTGGTATTCCATGAGTGAAATGTACTATCTTTTTATCTTTTCCAACTTTTTTTCTTATATTCTGTATGTAGTTCATTATTCATCTCTGACAAAGTAAATTATTTATACAATGAAAGCTTACTCTAGTAAAAAGTAAGCTTTCACAATAATTTTAGCATTTTAATACTTTACAATTCAACAATCTTACCTGTTTCAAAGTAAACAACCCATTCACAGATATTTTTTGCATAGTCACCGATGCGTTCCAAATAAGAAATAACTTGGAAATAATCACGACCTGTGATAATAGCTTCAGGATGTTTCTTGATTTCTTCTGTAGCTAGGTCTCGAATGTTATCAAAGTAATGGTTGATATTTTCATCCATAGTTGCAACTTCATAGGCTTGATCCACAGAACCATTCAAATAAAGTTCTAAAGCGGCTTCAACAAAGTTTTTTACTTCACGACCCATTTTTTTAATTTCTTCTTCAACTGCAGGGATACGCTGCTCACCCTTCATACGAATCGTTGCTTTTGCGATAGATACAGCATGGTCACCCATACGTTCTAAGTCTGACACAGCTTTTAGAACTGTTAAAACTGTACGTAAGTCTTGTGAAACTGGCTGTTGTAGGGCAATCATTTCAAATGATTTCTTTTCAAGTTTCACTTCGTATTCGTTTACTTCTGCATCTTCCTCAATGACTTCTTTAGCCATGTCACGGTCATGCGTTACAAAAAGCACGTACGGTACGATTGATTTGGGAAAGAACTCTTGTCCCATAGCATAAAAACTGATTATGCAATTTCTCTAAATCTTCTTCCAAATTGAGAACGTAACATCATTTATCTCCTTATCCAAATTTTCCTGAAATATAATCTTCTGTTTCCTTGTGTTGTGGGTCGAGAAACATCTTCTTGGTATCGTTAAATTCAATCAAATCTCCATTGAGGAAAAAGCCTGTCTTATCGGAGATTCGAGATGCTTGCTGCATAGAACGAGTAACCAAGAGCATGGTGTATTTGTCTTTTAGACCATACAAGGTTTCCTCAATCTACCAGCAGAAATAGGGTCCAAGGCTGAAGTTGGCTCATCCAAGAGGATGATCTTTAGGGACTAGTCGCCAATACACGTGCCACACAAACACGTTGTTGTTGCCCACCTGAAAGACCAATAGCAGAATCATGCAAGCGATCCTTGACCTCATCCCAGATTGAAGCACGCTGTAAAGCCTTCTCCACTGCTTCATCTAAGACCTGCTTGTCTTTTCTCCATTTATACGGAGGCCATAAACAACATTTTCATAGATAGACATAGGGAAAAGGATTGGGTTGTTGGAAGACCATACCAATTTCTTTTACGTAATTCAACCGTATCCGTACGAGGGCTATAGATATTGTGCCCATTATAAACCACTGATCCAGTTGTCGTCACTTCAGGATTTAGATCTCCCATATCGATTGATAGCCTTTGAGCAGGGTTGATTTTCCCTGATCCAGATGGACCGATAAGAGCTGTAATTTCCTTTGGGTTGGAAAAGATAAGGAAACACTATTCAAAGCCTTCTTTTTGTTGTAATAAACAGACAGGTCTTTGACCTGTAAAATCGGTTCTGTCATACTGTTTCCTTTCTATCCAAAGTGTCCAGTTACATAGTCATTGGTAGACTGTAGCTTAGCATTTTGGAAAATATTTGACGTTTTATCGTACTCAATTAAATCACCCTAAGTAGAAAAAAATCCAGTATAGTCACTTGCACGCGCAGCCTGTTGCATACTGTGGGTAACGATGATGATGGTAAAGTCCTTCTTCAACTCCAAGCATAGTTTCTCAAGCTGAGCTGTCGCAATCGGATCCAAGGCTGATGCCGGCTCATCCATTAAGAGGATGTCTGGTTTTACAGAAATAGCACGAGCGATACAGAGACGTTGCTGTTGACCACCTGAAAGCGTCAAGGCTGACTTATGAAGATCATCTTTACCTGATCCCAGAGGGCAGCCTGACGAAGAGAGGTTTCTACAATTTCATCAAGGACTTTCTTATTCTTAACACCTGCACGTTCATGTGCAAAGGTGATGTTACGGTAGATTGATTTAGCAAATGGGTTTGGACGTTGAAAAACCATTCCAATATGTTTACGCATTTCATAAACATTGATCTCAGGACGGTTAACATCAATTCCCTTGATAGAGAATTTGGCCTGTAACCTTAGCAATATCAATGGTATCATTCATACGGTTGAGACTGCGTAGGTAGGTTGATTTCCCTGATCCTGATGGACCGATTAAAGCTGTAATTTTATTTTTTTCGAATTGCATATCCACGCCCTTGATGGATTCATTCTTACCGTAGTAAACATGTAAATCCTTAGTAGAGAGGGCCACTTTTTCTTCTGGAAAAGTAATGATATGCCTTTCATCCCAATTATATTTTGACATGGCTTCTCCTTTAGGCAGCGGTTAATTTCTTATGTAGATAGCTTCCGAGTTTACGTGCTCCAAAGTTAAAGATCAAGATAAAGATGAGGAGCACCGCTGCAGAACCTGCTGAAACCAAAGTTCCATCAGGAATGGTTCCTTCACTGTTGACTTTCCAGATATGGACAGCCAAGGTTTCTGCTTGACGGAAGATTGAGATTGGACTGGTTACGCTGAGAACATTCCAGTTAGACCAATCAAGAGCTGGTGCAGATTGACCTGCTGTATAGATAAGGGCTGCAGCTTCCCCAAAGATACGACCTGATGCAAGCACGATCCCCGTTACAATACCTGGAAGGGCTTCAGGAATCACGACATGAAGGACAGTTTCCCAACGAGAGATTCCAAGCGCCAAACCAGCTTCACGTTGCGTATGGTGAACGTGCTTCAAACTGTCTTCAACGTTACGAGTCATCTGTGGAAGATTAAAGACTGTTAAAGCCAAGGCACCAGAAATAATGGAAAATCCATACTCGAACTGGACTACAAAGATGAGGTAACCAAAGAGTCCCACAACTACGGATGGTAGAGAAGACAAGATTTCAATACAGGTACGGACAAAATTTGTAATCCGACCTTTTTTAGCATACTCTGCTAGGAAAATTCCAGCCCCCATTGATAGAGGTACAGAGATGAATAAGGTAATCACCAAAAGGAAAAAGGAATTATAGAGCTGAATCCCAATACCACCACCTGCTTGATAAGAGGATGATTTTCCTGTCAAGAATGACCAAGAAACATGAGGCAAGCCTCGAACCAAGATATAAAGAATCAAGGAAGCTAGAATGGTTACAATGATTCCTGCGATGGTGTAGAGGACAGCTGTTGCAAGTTTATCTAATTTCTTAGCGTGCATAGTTTTTCGTTCCTCTCTCTTTTGTAATCAATTTAATAACACTGTTAAAGGCCAGACTCATTAAAAGCAATACTAAGGCCAGTGACCAAAGAACATTATTATCAACTGTTCCCATGACAGTATTTCCGATTCCCATGGTCAAAACGGATGTCAGAGTCGCTGCTGGTGTCGTCAATGAAGTTGGAATAACTGCTGAGTTACCGACCACCATTTGAATAGCAAGGGCCTCACCAAAGGCACGAGCCATTCCGAAAACTACTGCCGTAAAAATACCTGAACGAGCAGCCTTCAAGGTTACACGCCAGATAGTTTGCCAGCGAGTTGCTCCCATAGCCAAACTAGCTTCACGATAGTGACGAGGCACGGCACGTAGGCTATCTGTAGTCATGAAGGTAACAGTCGGCAAAGATCATAACGAAAGAGAACGAAAAATTCCTGATAAAATACCGAAAACCTGTTCCACCAAAGACACTACGTACAAAATGGTACGACGACCTGCAATCCGATAAATCCATAAACTACTGAAGGAATCCCAACTAAGAGTTCAATAGCAGGTTGCAAAATCTTGGCTCCTTTTGGTGACACTTCTGTCATAAAGACTGCAGCACCAATGGCAAATGGAGTTGCAATAAGAGCTGACAGGATGGTAACAATAAAGGAACCCTAAAAATCATTGGGAAGGGCACCAAACTGTTTTACCTGAAGGGTTCCAAGTTTGTCCAAAGAGAAAATCAAAAGATATTCACACCATTGACAAAGAAGGTCGATAAGCCCTTTCTGAGCCACGAAAAATCAAAAATCATGGCAACAATGATGACAATCAAAGAAAGGCAGGCAAAAGGTTAGCCCTTTTCCCTAATTTCTCAAGACGAGAGTTTTTGAAGGAGAGAGCAATTTTTAGATAATTCTTCTTGATTCATTATTGGCTCCCTTCTATTGCTGTCACAGTACCTGCAGCATCTTTTTCAACCTTCATTTCCTTGACAGAAATATAGCCCATTCCTTTTACAATTCCATTCTGCGCTTCGTCTGAAAGGACAAAGTTTAGGAATTCGGCAACCAATTCATTTGGCTCACCAAGTGTATACATATGTTCATAAGACCACAAAGGCCAATTGTTAGTTGTAACGTTTTTCTGAGATTGGCTCATAACCATTAAGTTTAATAGTCCCAACCGAATCATCAACATAGGCGAAAGCTAGGTAGGAAATAGCACCAGGTGTTTGGGAAACGATGGACTTCACCATACCGTTAGAATCCTGCTCTTGACTCTGCACTGCTGAGTGACCATTCATAATCACACTGTCAAAAGTCGCACGAGAACCTGAACTTGCCGCACGGTTGATAATAGAAATGGCTAAATCCTTACCACCAACTTCTTTCCAGTTGGTAATTTCACCTGTAAAAATTTTGCGAAGTTGTTCTGTCGTTAGATTATCAACATCTACTTCTTTATTGATAATAACAGCTATACCCGCAACAGCTACCTTATGGTCAACCAAGGCTGAGGCATCAATACCGTCTTTTTCCTCAGCAAATACATCCGAGTTTCCGACATCTACTGCTCCTGACTGAACTTGCGAAAGACCTGTACCAGAACCACCACCTTGAACATTAACTGTTTTACCAATGTTGGCAGATGCAAACTCATCTGCTGCGGCCTCGACTAGAGGTTGGAGGGCAGTTGACCCAACAGCCGTCATTGATTCCCCACGATCAATCCAACTTGCACACCCTGCTAGCAAACCAGCAAGTAAAAAGGGTCGCAAGAGAAAGGGTGAATTTTTTAAATTTTTTCACTATTTGTCTCCTTGAAAATAATGATGAATAGCTTGGAATTTCGCCCTATTTTTCTATGTTTTATGCAAAAAATCCATACTTCCACTATAACATAGAATACTGATTTTGACTAGTTTTTCACCTTAAACCTCAAGCCCTTAGGGAAATAATTCTTCAATGTATTTCCTGTCACTTTTGCAAAACCTAAACCATTTCCAGCAACCAAAACTTGGTACCACCCATTTGGCAAAGTTTCAGATAATTGAACTGTTTCACCAGATACATATTTGACAAAGTCCTCTTGATGAATTTCAATTCCTTGATTGACTTGACTTGGTTTCAAAGCTAGGCCAAGTGCAAAACTTGGTTCAAAACCGTTTTTCTTAAAAGGTTCCAAGATGAAGTCCGTTTCGTGCAATTCTTAGTTTTCCTAAATCTGGTAGACCTTCTGGCAAGAGATACAGTTGGTCACCAAAAACCCTGTAGGACTCCAGCCAGTTTCTCTTTAAATGTTTCTTCTCAAAATCCTGCCATAAGGAAATCTGTTCTCGAGAGAGGTTGGATTTAGAAGGCTTGAACTTAGAGACTTTATTTTCCCCTCGAAATTGTAAATGGGCAACAAACTGTCCTTCTCCCTTAAAGTGATGTGGATACATTCTAGCGGCTTCAGGTAAGTCAATCCCAGGGACCATTCCATTGATATGTTGAACTGGGATCAATTCAAAATCATAGCTATCCAGTAACCATTGGACAATTTCTTCATTTTCTTCTGGAGCCCAGGTACAGGTAGAATAGACCAAACGGCCACCATCAGCAACACATGGTGACCGCATCCTTTAGAATTTCACGCTGTAAGTCAGCACATTGGCTTGGATATTCTACACTCCAATAATCCATAGCATCTGGCTGTTTTCGGAACATTCCTTCTCCAGAACATGGAGCATCTAGAACAATTAGGTCAAAAATATCCCTTAAACACTTTAGCCAAAACGATCAGCAGATTCATTGGTCACAACTACATTTGACGCTCCAAACCGTTCCATATTTTCAACCAAAATCTTTTGCTCGCTTGCTAGAAATTTCATTGGAAACAAGAAGACCTTCGCCTGCAAGATAGGGCTGCAAGTTGAGTGGATTTCCACCGGGAGCCGCTGCCAAGTCCAAGACCTTCATACCAGTCTTTGGTTGAGCTACTTGTGCAACCATTTGTGCAGCAGGTTCTTGGGAATAGACCAAACCTGTTACATGCTCAGGTGATTTCCTGAAATCTTGCCATAATAGCCCCAGGGTGTATTTGGAATAGCATCTGAAAAAGAAACTTGGCTTTCTTTTAAAGGGATTGATGCGAAAAGGAAACTGCCTCATCATCAAAAAGAGGCAAGAAAAAGCTCTTGCCTCATCTCCCAATATTGCTTCATATTTTTTTACAAATCCTTCTGAAATTGCATGTAAGTTTATTTCCTTTCATAGATATAGGATTGATTTCTGCCAACTTGTCTGTTGGAACCATCATAATTGGTTGTCGTGTCTGAAAAATCCACCGGCTCTCCAGTTAAGGTTACAATCTGATACCCTAAACTTTCTCCTATAATACTAGCTGCAGCATAATCCCAAGGTTGGAGATAGGTGATATAGGTCAATAGCTGACCAGAGAGGATTTTTGAAAAGCTGATAGCTGCACTTCCATATATTCGCACACCAAGTGAAGCATTAGCCAATTCTGCTACACCCCAAGCGTTTGTTTCCAACATACCAGCATTACTCGCAATTAGAAAAATCTCGCAAGGGCTTATCCTTAAAGTTCGGCAAGGGTTCTTCATTGAGACAGGCCTGAAAAAGCACCTCCTCCATGATAACAATGACCTTTCATGACATCATAAATGATCCCAAACTGACCCACACCGTTTTCAAAAATACGCTACCATAATGGCGAAATCTTCACCTTGTGCGACAAAGTTGTTAGTACCATCAATGGGATCAATGACCCAAACAGATCCATATCCAACTGAAGCACGCAGACAGCCCTCTTCTGCACAAAATTGGTCATCAGGATAATGCGAACGAATCCTATCAACCAAAAATTCTGAACTTCCTTGTCCAAACGAGTTACCAAGTCTGTAGGAGATGATTTTCTCTCAATATGCAATTCTTCCTGCATGTGAGCTAGAATATAGTCTCCTGCTTCCTTGACAATCTCTTTGGCAAACACAAATTTATTTTCCAAGCGAAATCTTCCCTTCCCCTTGTTCTTTAGCTAATTGGACAGCTCGATAGAAGGAATAACCACTCGCAGTTTCAAATTCACGACCCAAGCGTTTCTCTTCACTCTTGCTTGGAACAACCGCTTTGAATCCCTTGTAGGAATCTAATAGTTTTTGCTTCTACCTTAGTCTCATAGGCAGCTTCAACATCATTAAAAAAAGAAAGCACTGAAGCAAGTTCTTCAGTGCTCCACGACAAATCTAGTGGGTAACTATACTGTTTATTCATCTAATTAATACCAGCTCTCAATGTAGCTTCTTTCAGTTCTTGTTTACGGTAACTACGAGGGAGAAAAGCACGAATCTCATCTTCATTAAAACCGATTTGCATCCGCTTTGCGTCAATAATAATCGGACGACGCAAAAGACTCGGATACTGCTCAATTAAATGAAGCAACTCCGATACTGAGATACTCTCTACATCAATATTCAATTTTTGAAAAATCTTTGAACGAGTCGAGATGATGTCATCAGTACCATTTTCGGTCAAGGAAAGAATGTGTTGCAGTTCTTTTCTCGTTAAAGGGCTGGTCATAATATTATGCTCTTGGAAGGGCACTTTATGATTCTCGAGCCAGGCCTTTGCTTTACGACATGATGTACAACTCGGTGATAAAAATAGTGTAATCATGCTTTCCTCTTCTTTACATACTTTTCTATTCCTATTATACAAAAAAATAAAGCGCTTGACTAGTTATTTCCGTAAAAACACCTACTTTTTAAAGAAAAATAGGTTTTTCGTACAATTTTTAAAACATTTTTATGCATTTATTCTCTTTTCGGTAATTTTTTCCAACTTAGTAGATAAACAAATCCAAAAATTAACTCATACAAGCAGAAAAATAGGAGAAAGGCATGCAGGAAAAAATCCTCTGGTAGGATGAGAATGACTGGATCTTTAGCGGGATCAAAAAGCCAGGTATCATCACCTACAAATAGAATCTGATGAAACAAGGTAAAGAATTGTTCAAAACCAATGAAGACACCAACTAAACCAAGAACCAAAGGTAGAGAAAGTATGATTAAGAGTGCTCTACGATAAAGTGGCAGAAAACCTTTCTGAATAACTTGCTTCCAAAAAAGATAGAAAATCGGTAGAGTTACGATTGCTACTCCTTGCGCTAGGTGAAAGAGTCCCTTTACAACGACAAAGTGGTGAATTCCAGAGGCAGACGAAGGAAAAATCTGGCATTGCTAATACTTGACTCAATGGATTGGTCAAATAATTCATCAAAACATTAAAGTTATGGTGGATGGTCTGAGGTTGGACATGAACACGACTTGTCAGATTTAACCAAGAAATTTCCAGAGGGTAAACCAACCAAGCCAGGTAGATGGTCAATAAAATCGCAAGCGAGAAGAGAAAGAATAGACTTCCTATAAAAAGTAAATTTAGTTTTCATCGAAATTCCACTCCACTAGACTTGAGAGGACATGGGTTGGGGCGATTGGTAAATCCGCTACTTCTTCAGGTTTTGTAAATCCTGTCGTCACCAAAAAGACTTGGAATACCATTGTCAATACCAGCTCGAATATCAGTAAGATAATTATCCCCCACCATGACAATTTCTTGCCGTTCAAGTCCTAGGTGTTCAACAGCCTTATCCATAATAATCGCGTTTGGTTTTCCAATATAAACTGGTTTTTACGCGAGTTGCTACTTCAAGAAGAGTAATCAGTGAACCAGCACCAGGTAAAAGTCCACGTTCTGTTGGAATATTTAAATCTGGGATTGGTGCCGATAAAATGAGCACCTTTTATGGATAGCTAGGGTTGCAGTAGCAAATTTTTCATAGTCAACTTGCCAGTCCAAACCTACAACTACATAGGCTGGATTTTCTTTATCTTCGACATACCCTGCTGCTTGAATGGCCTCCTTTAGGCCTGCTTCTCCGATGACATAGACTGTCTTTTCAAGTCCTAGGTCATTCATGTAATCAATTGTCAGCTAAAGTTGCAGTATAGATCGTCGATACAGGTGTGTCAATGTTAAACTGATTGGCTAACATCTCTTGAACACTTTCAGGTGTACGAGTAGTGTTGTTTGTTACAAAAAGATAAGGAATTTCCCTTTTCTGCAGCTCATGTACAAAAGCTTCTCCCGCTGGAATTCTATCTTTTCCTTTATAAATTGTACCGTCTAAATCAATTAAATAGCCTTTATAAGTCATATATTACTTTCTAATCTGTGTTAATTTCTTGCCAAATTATCTTTTGCCTGAGCATTGATGTCGCCATCACTTGTGACTTGGTGATTGCTTTCTAGTTGATTCAATTCGTAACTAGAAGTAATCATTCCACCTGGTCGAACTTCCTTGACATATTTGAGGTTGATTTTTTGGGGGATATGATTAGTAAGGAAATCTGCTCCCATGACCTCAAAAAAATCCAGTCTAGGTATTTGCTGTTATTGACGTGACCATTCATATCTAAGTCGTAGAAAACGAACATGGTAGTCCTTGCTTATCGCTTCTTCCAGCTCTCTATATTTTGGCCCACGGACCAGTTTCTTAGAAAACTCAGATTGATAAGGGGCGACAATTTCTGGTACTACAGGATGAACCTTTCGACTTTCACGATCCATAAGGACAAAGGTAGCTAGCATATGAATGATTTCTTGACCATCTTCATCATAAATAGTAAATCGGCGGTAGCAAAAAGAGACGATTATAGGTCAAAGCTTCTGTTTCAATGGTAATTTCCTCAGCAAAACGAGGCAAACGAACCACATCGATATCATAATCTGTGATGATCCAGACCAGATTATACTGTTCTAAAACATCCTTGTCACTTACACCCAGTTCAATTGACTGCATCCCTGAAACCTGGAGGGACAACAAGATAACATCTGGTAGCTTGATATGACCATTCATGTCAGCCATATCAAAAGGAATTTTCATATTCATTTGATAACTTAAGCCCATAATTTTACTCCAATATAAATCGTTCTGCTACTGTATCTCCTAAAAAGAGACCTCTCTTGGTCATGCGAACACGGTCACCATCAAGCTGCATGAGACCTTGTTGAATCAAGTCTTTGACGATTTCTCCATACAGTTCCTGGAAAGACCGTTCGAATTTTTCTTCAAAGCGTGCCATGGAAACTCCTGACTTCTTGCGAAGGCCGAGAAACATCTCTTCTTCCATTTGTTCCCTTAGACTCAGGTGTTCTTCATTGATACGAGCACTTCCCTCTTCTACCGCCTTTAAATAATGGCGAATCGGACCATGGTTTTTATAGCGAATACCGTTTACATAGCCAGATGCTCCCGCACCGATACCATAATACTCGGCATTATCCCAGTACATGAGATTATGTCGACTTTCAAAGCCTGGCTTAGAAAAATTAGAAATTTCATAGTGCTCAAAGCCAGCTTTTTCTAGCTCTGCAATGATATACTCAAACATCTCTGCTTCTAATTCTTCCTTAGGAAGAGGTAATTTCCCGCGTCTCATACGGTTCATAAAGACCGTATGATTTTCCAAAATCAAGCTATAGAGGCTCATATGAGGAATATCAAGGGCAATAGCCTTGGCAACATTATCCCTAACCTGGTCCATGGTTTGGCCAGGAAGTGCATAAATCAAGTCAATGGAAATATTGTCAAAACCAGCAAGTTTGAGACGATCGATATTTTCATAAATATCCTTTTCCGTATGACTACGCCCAATTTTTTTCAGCATTTTGTCATCAAAGGTCTGAACTCCTAGTGATACACGATTAACTGCAGAATTTTTCAACACAGCAATCTTATCAGTATCCAGGTCACCAGAATTGGCCTCGATGGTCAACTCTTCCAACATTGATAAGTCCAGATTTTTAGTCAATCCTTCTAACAAAACTTCCAATTGAGAAGCAGACAAGGCTGTCGGTGTCCCACCACCAATATAGAGTGTACGCAATTTTTGAATATCATAAGAATGAAATTCTTGCAGTAGATGCTCTATATAGCTGTCTACTGGCTGATTTTTAATAAAGACCTTTGAAAAGTCACAATAATAACAAATCTGTGTGCAAAACGGAATATGCACATAGGCTGATGTCGGTTTCTTCTGCATAGTATTTATTATACCACAAAGAGTTCACTCAGGAAAAAAATCACCATTTCTTGATTTTCTAGAAAACCAAGAAATGGTGATTCTATGTTAATTTTCTTGAAGCTCAATGACGATTTCTTGACCATTTTCTTTTTCTTCAACAACCACTTTTTCTTCCAGTTGTTCTTTGAGACTATTCAAGGTCTCTTTTGAAGCTTCAGTCGCTTGTTGAGCATGATATTTTGCTTTATCAAGAACAGTGTCAAGAGTAATTTCCCCAGATTCAATCTGCTCTTTTGTTTTAAGAACAAATTCTTTGGTTTGTTCTTTGACATCCGTTAATTTTTCACAAACCTGCTCTTTAGCATACTCAGGATCTTCTTTTAGATCTTCTAAAAATTCTTGTGCTTGGCTTCTAACTTGTTTTCCTTTGTCACTAGTTAGAAACAAGGCAGCTGCAACACCTGAAACAGTTCCTAAAAGGATAGATGATAGTTTTCCCATTAGTCAACTCCTTTTTTATTTTTTAAAAAATTTACTTGCAACACGAATAGCAGACAAACCTGCACCAGTTTTTATAGTTTTTGATCCAGCAGATGATGCCTTTTTACTCAAAACACGTGCTTGCTCATTTAGGTCAGAAACAGAAACAGAGAGGTCTGCAACTGCTGTAAAGAGGGGATCAATTGTAGCAACTTTGACATTGATATCATCAACAAGAACGTTGACCTTTGTAAGCAATTCATTTGTTTGATGAAGAGTTACATCTACATCTGATGTTAAAGTTTTAACAGTTTTTTCAGTTTCATCAATTACACGACCAACTTTTTGAAGGGTAATAATCAGATAAACTAAAAATACAACCAAGGCAATTGCCACAATAATATAAGCCACTTCTAACATTTTAATTCTCCTTTTTTACATTATAAAATGGTGCTTTTTTCCGATTTTGATAAAAGATGATATAAATACCAAGTCCAATCAATAGGGCAGACAACCACTGGGATACTCGGAGCCCAAAGAACATGAGACTATCCGTACGCATGCCCTCGATAATCATACGTCCAAATCCGTACCAAATTAGATAAAAGGCAGTGATATGACCACGACGGATATTCTTTAATCGGCGTCTAAAAATGACAATCAAGGCAAAACCGATCAGATTCCAGATAGATTCGTATAAGAAGGTTGGTTGGCGGTAAGAGCCATCAATATACATCTGATTCTTAATAAAATCAGGTAAGTAATCAAGATTTTCAACGACTGCTCCATAAGCTTCTTGGTTAAAGAAGTTTCCCCAACGCCCTAGACTCTGTGCAATCATGACGCTCGGAGCTGCAATATCTAAGAAATCCCAAGTATTGATTAATTTGCGATCAGCAAAGATATAGAGAACAATCGCTCCAGTAATTAAACCACCATAAATCGCAAGACCACCATTCCAAATAGCAAAAATCTCTCCCAGATGTTGGCTATAGTAATCAAATCTAAAAATAACATAGTAGAGTCTAGCACCAATGATGGATAAAGGAAAGGCAATTAAGATAAAGTCCAAAATATCATCAGATAAAATCTTCTTTTTAGGCGCTTCTTTACTAGCAAGATATACCGCTAAAACAAGACCTGAAACAATGCAGAGTGCATACCATCTAACAGCTAAAGGACCAATTTGAAAAGCGATTGGATCAATCATCTTTCACCTCGTTCTTTGCAATCAGATTTGTCAATCTTTCTTCAAACAAGCGAGTAGCATCAAAGCCCATTTCCTTAGCACGATAATTCATCGCTGCTGCTTCAATAACGACAGAAATATTACGTCCTGTTTTTACAGGAATGCGGATACGTGGAATGGATACTCCAGAAATCTCCAATTCCTCAGCATTATTGCCTAGGCGATCAAAAGTCTTTTGCGTGTCATAATTTTCAAGATAGACAGCTAACTGAACTTGTGAAGAATCCTTAACTGCACTAGCACCATAAAGACTCATCACATCTATAATACCAACACCACGAATCTCAAGTAAATGCCTCAAGATTTCAGCTGGTTCACCCCAGAGAGTCATTTCATCCTTAGCAAAGATATCTACACGGTCATCAGCCACCAAACGGTGTCCTCGTTTCACAAGTTCTAGACCTGTCTCACTCTTACCAATACCACTGTCGCCCTGGATTAACACACCCATACCATAGATATCCATCAAGACACCATGTACACTTTCACGCTCAGCCAAACGAGAATCTAGGTAACTTGACAATTCCCCAGACAGACGACTTGTTGCTGTACGACTCGTTAAAATAGCGATTTTACATTCTCTAGCAGCCTTTAGCATTTCCTCTGGAACTACTAAAACCACGCGCAACAATAACTGCAGGTGTCTCCGGTTGAAACATTTTTTTCAAGACATCGTAACGATTTTGAGAAGGCATAGAGACTAGGTAAGACCACTCCTTCATCCCCAAAAAGTTGAATCCGCTCTGGAGTATAGTAATCAAAAATAACCTGTCATTTCGAGACCTGGACGACAAATATCGCCTGTATTGATTTCTTTTTCAAGTAATTCTGGCTCACCATAGACAATGTCCAATCTAAGCTTTTCAATCACTTCTTTTACTAAAACCGACATTATTTCCTCCTTAAATCAAGTTCTTCTCTACTATTATATCAAATTGTAGTAGGAAGTTTTAGAATTTTGCAGGATTTACAGGATTAATTTAAAAGAAAAAGACTAGATCTCTCTAGCCTTTCTAATTAATTAGAATTTTTACGTTTACGAGCTGCTTCTGATTTACGTTTACGTTTTTACAGAAGGTTTTTCATAGAATTCACGTTTGCGTGTTTCTTGAAGAGTACCAGCTTTAGTAACTGCACGTTTGAAACGACGAAGAGCATCGTCAAGAGATTCATTCTTACGTACTACTGTTTTAGACATTTTTTTCACTCCCTTCAAGTTCAAGATCTATTCCATTTTACACGGAATAAAGAAAATTGTCAAGAAAAAAATGAAATTCTCCCAAATCATTCAATTTGATTTTTAAAAAATGAGAATTATATTCTTCTTTTTAAAAGGGAAAAATCTATCAAACACCCTACTATTAGAACTATTGTACTACTTTCAGAAAAACTGTATTCATTTTTTTGAACATATCCAGACCAAAAACCACCCAATCCATAGGATCGAATGGTCTTTAATGATTAAAAATCTTATTTTTTTAACAAACTGAGTGCTGCTGCATCGGCGATGATGGTCACATCTGGATGGTTTTGCAGGCTACTTGCTGGAAGACTTTCAGTCACTAGGACCTTCAACAGTTCCAGCGATAGCTTCAGCTTTTGATTCACCATAAGCAAAGAGAAGGATAGACTTAGCGTCCAAAAATGTTTTTAATTCCCCATAGAAATCGCTTGTGTTGGAACATCTTCAATCTTATCAAAGAAACGTGCGTTAGCTTCGATAGTAGACTGGTCAAGTTCTACAAGATGAGTTTGACTGTCAAATGGTGTGCCTGGTTCATTAAAAGCCAATATGACCATTGCGACCAATTCCCTAAGATTTGTAGGTCAACTGGATGGTCAGCAAGAATTTGGTTGTAGCGTTCTACTTCTGCTTCTGCATTATCCTTGACACCACGTGGCAAGAAACTTTCTTTAAATGGTTTCTTGTTAAATAGATTTTCTTGCATAAAGTAACGGTATGATTGAGGATTGTCCCCATCAAGACCTCACGTACTCATCCAAGTTCACACTTGTAAGATTTGAAAAAAATCAAGATCGCTCTCAACGATTTGTTGGTAAAAATTCCAAAGGACTGCTTCCTGTTGCAAGTCCCAATGTTTGTAGCACCGTTTTCCAATTTTTTTCTTTTAAAAATATCAAAAGCAACTTTTTCCACCTTCAATTGGATTTTTCCACTTTGAATAACTTTCATAATTTTTGTCCTCCATATTCTTTATTTCCATTATATGGTATAGACCAATTTTTGTCAAGTGAAAACGGTTTATTTTTGTTGAAAATATAAATATACTAAACAAATCAATTAAGAGTTCCACCCTTAAGCAAAAAGAGAGAGTTTGACATCCTCTCTTAAAAAAACAAGATTCTCCACATAAGGAAAGGCCCGTTCTTTATCCAGCGAAATGAATTGGGAAATTCTCGCAGTCTCCTAGGAGAAAAAAATAGAGACATGATTTTTTTCTCCTTTTTTTAGGAGCAAGAACAATCATTGGTGATTGATTGGGAGACGACTTCTTGCTCCAGTTCTAAAACATATTAGCGTTATTCGCCATCATTCCTAAAAAGGGAAAAACTTACTTTTATTCTTGATCTTTTTACGCTTCAGGACTAGTAAGCTTGCTGCTCCCAATCCTGCAAGAGTTGCAGCACTGAGGAGGGATAGCTCCGTCTCTTGGCCTGTATCTGGCAAGTATTTACCAAGATTGCTGTAAGCACTTGAACCTGTACTTTCTCCAGTGCTTCTAACCGTGTTAGTTGCTAGATTCATTGGAGAAGTTGGTTTACCTGCTACACGGTCTGAAGTCACTATATCTGTCGTACCAGTACCGGTTCCTGAAGTTGTACCTGGAACTACAACAACTGTTGGTTTGCCGATATTGCCTGATGAGTCGGTTGTTGTAACAACTAGCTTATCACCTGGTTTTCAACGGTGTTACTGGGACTTTCCAGTTGCCATCTTTGTCAACTGGGGTCTTGATATCTTTTCCGTTTGGTTGAGTCACTGTTACAGTGCTGCCTGGATCAGCTTTTTCCGCTTACAATAGTATCACCTGGTTTAACCGGAGTCACTACTGGTGCTTCTGGAGATAGCGCATCTGTTACAAGCACTACAAGAGGATCCGATGCTTTCTTCCCTTTTTCAACTTGGGTTACTGAAACCATGTCACCTACTTTAAGTGGCTTGTCTAAAGGAATGTTCCATTTACCGTCTGTTCCTACCGGCGTTTGTTTGATAGTGCCAGTTGGTAAAGTTACTGTTATTGTTGCACCAGGAACGCCTGTTCCACTCTACAACAGTATCTTTGTTGTTCACAGGAGCAACGCTTGGTTTATGACTATGTTCAGATGTAATTAAAGTTCCTGAACCGGTGTTGGTTGCACCAGTGTTGCCAGTTGAACCTGGGTTCGTTGCGCCAGTATTACCGGTTGAGCCGTTATTGCCGCTGCCGTTATTGCCGCTGCCGTTATTGCCGCTGTCGTTATTGCCGCTGCCATTATTGCCGCTGCCATTATTGCCGCTGCCGTTATTGCCGCTGCCGTTATTGCCGCTGCCGTTGCCGCCGCCGTTATTGCCGCCGCCATTATTGCCACTGCCGTTATTGCCGCTGCCGTTGCTGCCGCCGTTATTGCCGCCGCCATTATTGCCGCTGCCGTTATTGCCGCTGCCGTTATTGCCGCCGCCATTATTGCCGCCGCTGTTGCCGCCGCCGTTGCCGCTGCCGTTATTGCCGCTGCCGTTATTGCCGCTGCCGTTATTGCCGCCGCCGTTATTGCTGCTGCCATTATTGCCACTGCCGTTATTGCCGCTGCCGTTATTGCCGCCGCCGTTGCCGCCGCCATTATTGCCGCTGCCGTTATTGCCGCTGCCGTTGCCGCTGCCGTTATTGCCGCTGCCGTTGCCGCCGCCATTATTGCCGCTGCCATTATTGCCGCTGCCGTTATTGCCGCCGCCATTATTGCCGCTGCCGTTGCCGCCGCCATTATTGCCGCTGCCATTATTGCCGCTGCCGTTATTGCCGCTGCCGTTATTGCCGCTGCCGTTGCCGCCGCCGTTATTGCCGCCGCCGTTGCCGCTGCCGTTATTGCCGCCGCCATTATTGCCACTGCCGTTATTGCCGCTGCCGTTATTGCCGCTGCCGTTATTGCCGCTGCTCTTGTTGCCGCCGCCATTATTGCCGCCGCCATTATTGCCGCTGCCGTTATTGCCGCCGCCGTTATTGCCGCTGCCTTTGCCGTTATTGCCGCCGCCATTATTGCCGCTGCCGTTGTCGCCTTTGTCTCCCTTAGCTCCTTTTGGTACAAGAACGCTTGATCCGTCTGAGAAGCTTTACGCGGATGTCACCATTTGGAAGAGTTTCAGTCTTAGTAATGGTAATTGACTTACCATCTACACCGTCCTTACCGTCTTTGATCTTGATTGGAGCACCAATTGGGTTACCGGTGGTTGGGTCCTTAAAGATAACAGTGGTTGTGCCATCTTGGCCTGGTTTGACTTCAACTACTGGGGTCTTACCATCTTGGCCGGCTTCACCTTTATCTCCCTTAGCTCCTTTTGGTACAAGAACGCTTGATCCGTCTGAGAAGGTTACGCGAATGTCACCACTTGGTAGGGTTTCACTTGTCGTAATCGTGATTGACTTACCATCTTTGCCATCTTTACCAGCTGCGCCGGTAGCTCCTGTTGCTCCTTGTGCTTTCACACCAGTATCTACGCCGTTGATAATCCAGTTACCATTCGCACCGATTACGATAGTCGCTGTTGCACCGTCTTTACCATTGAGACCGTTTGAGCCGCTAACTGGAATACCTGTATCTTTACCATTGATAATCCATGTGTTAGTTGCTGGGTTAACTGTGATAGAGGCTGGTTGACCGTTGGTTCCGTTTGTGCCATCAGTGCCGGCTGCCTTGATTCCGGTATCTTTACCGTTGATGAACCAGTTGCCATTCTCACCGATTACGACAGTGTTAGCTGTTGATGTACCGTCGGTTCCGTTCTTACCTGGTATACCGTCCTTGCCGACAGCTTTCATGCCAGTGTCAGAGCCGTTGATGAACCAGTTGCCGTTCTCACCTACGGTAATCGTTGGAGTCTTACCGTCCGTTCCGTTTTGAACCATCTTGACCTGTTGCTTTCAGACCAGTATCCTTACCGTTAACGAACCAGTTGCCGTTTTCTCCTACGGTGATTGTCGGAGTTGCTCCATCGGTTCCAGAAATACCGTTTTTTTACCGTCAACACCGTTTGTGCCAGCTGCGCCGGTTTCACCTTTATCACCCTTAGCTCCCTTCGGTACGATGATGTCACGACCATCTGAGAAGCTTACACGGATATCGCCACTTGGGAGGGTTTCAGTGTTCGTAATCGTAATGGACCTGCCATCTTTACCTGCTTTACCGGTCGCTCCCAGTGTCACCTTTATCACCTTTCAGTGAGTTAACGAAGTCTTCTGGCGTTTTGTTTTCATTGCCCGGTTGTTCTTTCCAGAGGTCGTAGGCAGACTTACCGTCTTTACCAGCTGCGCCAGTGTCTCCCTTATCACCTTTATCACCTTTCAGTGAGTTAACGAAGTCTTCTGGTGTTTTTGTTTTCATTGCCCGGTTGTTCTTTCCAGAGGTCGTAAGCGGATTTACCGTCTTTTCCTGCGGCTCCGGTTTCACCTTTATCACCTTTCAGTGAGTTGACGAAGTCTTCTGGTGTTTTGTTTTCGTTACCCGGTTGTTCTTTCCAGAGGTCGTAGGCAGACTTACCGTCTTTACCTGCGGCTCCAGCTTCACCTTTATCACCTTTCAGTGAGTTGACGAAGTCTTCTGGTGTTTTGTTTTTCATTGCCTGGTTGCTCTTTCCAGAGATCGTGAGGCAGACTTACCGTCTTTTCCGGCGGCTCCGGCTTCACCTTTATCACCTTTCAGTGAGTTGACGAAGTCTTCTGGTGTTTTGTTTTCGTTGCCTGGCTGTTCTTTCCAGAGGTCGTAGGCAGACTTACCGTCTTTACCAGCTGCACCAGTTTCACCTTTATCACCTTTCAGTGAGTTGACGAAGTCTTCCGGCGTTTTGTTTTCGTTACCTGGTTGTTCTTTCCAGAGGTCGTAGGCGGACTTACCGTCTTTTCCTGCGACTCCGGTTTCACCCTTATCGCCTTTTAGGTCCCTTCGGTACGATAATTTCGCGACCATCTGAGAAGCTTACTCGAACGTCTCCACTTGGAAGAGTTTCAGTATTGGTAATCGTAATAGATTTACCATCTGCACCATTCTTACCATCGGAAACCTTGATTGGAGTACTCATAGACTCGTTTGTTGTTGGATCCTTGAAGACAATAGTGGTTACGCCATCTTGTGATTTGGTTACTTCTATAATTGGAGTAACTCCATCTCGACCATTTCGACCGTCGCGACCATCGCGGCCATCACGACCATTTTGCCCATCTACACCTTTATCTCCCTTTTCACCTTTCAGTGAGTTGACGAAGTCTTCTGGTGTTTTGTTCTCATTACCTGGCTGTTCTTTCCAGAGATCGTAAGCGGATTTACCGTCTTTTCCGGCTGCTCCAGTTTCACCTTTATCACCTTTCAGTGAGTTGACGAAGTCTTCTGGTGTTTTGTTTTCGTTGCCTGGTTGTTCTTTCCAGAGGTCGTAAGCAGACTTACCGTCTTTACCGGCGGCTCCAGTTGCGCCTGTGGCGCCTTTGAGGTTACCGGTCTTAGTCCATGTACCATTTGCTTTCGTGTAGATATCACCGGTCGCTGTATTGATATAGCTATCTCCATTTGTTCCTAGGGTAGAAGCTGGGGCGGTTGCACCGCTGTGAACTGACTTACCGGCTGCTCCGGTGGCACCAGTTGCGCCGGTTGCGCCTGTTGCACCTTTGAGGTTACCGGTCTTAGTCCATGTACCGTTTGCTTTCGTGTAAATATCACCGGTCGCTGTGTTGAGGTAGCTATCTCCATTGACTCCTAGGGTAGAAGCTGGAACTGTGGTACCGTTGTGGACTGACTTACCAGCTGCTCCGGTGGCACCAGTTGCGCCTGTGGCGCCGGTCGCACCAGTCGAACCCTTGAGGTTACCAGTCTTAGTCCATGTACCGTTTGCTTTCGTGTAAATATCACCGGTCGCCGTGTTGATGTAGCTATCACCGTTTGCTCCTAGCGTATTGGCAGGAGCTATAGTACCGTTAGTGGACTGACTTACCAGCTGCTCCGGTGGCACCAGTTGCTCCTGTTGCTCCGGTCGCGCCTTTGAGGGTTCCCAGTCTTAGTCCATGTACCGTTTGCTTTCGTGTAGATATCACCGGTCGCTGTGTTGAGGTAGCTATCTCCATTAGCTCCTAGGGTATTGACAGGAGCTGTAGTACCGGTGTGAACTGACTTACCGGCTGCTCCTGTTGCACCTGTGGCCCCGGTGGCGCCTTTGAGGTTACCGGTCTTAGTCCATGTACCATTTGCTTTCGTGTAGATATCACCGGTCGCTGTATTGATATAGCTATCTCCATTTGTTCCTAGGGTAGAAGCTGGGGCGGTTGCACCGCTGTGAACTGACTTACCGGCTGCTCCGGTGGCACCAGTTGCGCCGGTTGCGCCGGTTTCGCCTTTGAGGTTACCGGTCTTAGTCCATATGCCGTTTGCTTTCGTGTAAATATCACCAGTAGCTGTGTTGAGGTAGCTATCTCCATTGGTTCCTAGGGTATTCGCTGGAACTGTGGTACCGTTGTGAACTGACTTACCGGCTGCACCAGTCGCACCTGTCGCTCCAGTTGCTCCGGTTGCGCCTTTGAGGTTACCGGTCTTAGTCCATGTACCGTTTGCTTTCGTGTAAATATCACCGGTCGCTGTGTTGAGGTAGCTATCTCCATTAGCTCCTAGGGTATTCGCTGGAACTGTGGTACCGTTGTGGACTGACTTACCAGCGGCTCCGGTGGCTCCAGTTGCGCCTGTTGCGCCGGTCGCACCAGTCGAACCCTTGAGGTTACCAGTCTTAGTCCATGTACCGTTTGCTTTTCGTGTAAATATCACCGGTCGCCGTGTTGATGTAGCTATCACCGTTTGCTCCTAGCGTATTGGCAGGAGCTATAGTACCGTTGTGGACTGACTTACCAGCTGCTCCGGTGGCACCAGTTGCTCCTGTTGCTCCGGTCGCGCCTTTGAGGTTCCCAGTCTTAGTCCATGTACCGTTTGCTTTCGTGTAGATATCACCGGTCGCTGTGTTGAGGTAGCTATCTCCATTAGCTCCTAGGGTATTCGCTGGAGCTGTAGTACCGGTGTGAACTGACTTACCGGCTGCTCCTGTTGCACCTGTGGCCCCGGTGGCGCCTTTGAGGTTACCGGTCTTAGTCCATGTACCATTTGCTTTCGTGTAGATATCACCGGTCGCTGTATTGATATAGCTATCTCCATTTGTTCCTAGGGTAGAAGCTGGGGCGGTTGCACCGCTGTGAACTGACTTACCGGCTGCTCCGGTGGCACCAGTTGCGCCGGTTGCGCCTTTGAGGTTACCGGTCTTAGTCCATATGCCGTTTGCTTTCGTGTAAATATCACCAGTAGCTGTGTTGAGGTAGCTATCTCCATTGGTTCCTAGGGTTATTCGCTGGAACTGTGGTACCGTTGTGAACTGACTTACCGGCTGCACCAGTCGCACCTGTCGCTCCAGTTGCTCCGGTTGCGCCTTTGAGGTTACCGGTCTTAGTCCATGTACCGTTTGCTTTCGTGTAAATATCACCGGTCGCTGTGTTGAGGTAGCTATCTCCATTAGCTCCTAGGGTATTCGCTGGAACTGTGGTACCGTTGTGGACTGACTTACCAGCGGCTCCGGTGGCTCCAGTTGCGCCTGTGGCTCCTGTAGCACCCGTTGCGCCGGTAGCGCCGGTGGCACCTTTGAGGTTACCGGTCTTAGTCCAAATATTATTAGCTTTGGTGTAGACATCACCATTAGCTAGATTGAGGTAGGTATCACCGTTGACTCCAAGTCCAACCGCTGGAACTCCTGTTCCTGAGCGGAATGACGTTCCTGCTGCACCTGTAGCGCCTGCTGGACCATTCACTGCTTTCAACACCTTAACCTTGACTTTTACTACATCCGTTGACTTATCCGGATAGGTAACGAGAATCTCTGCTGGTTTGATTCCGGCTGTCTGTGTGTTTGGCGCCGTCTTCCAAGTAATGATTGTGTTGGCTGGCAACACCTCAATCAGATCCAAACCATCTGCAGGATCCAATGTGTCACCCAATTCCGCAATCATCATAACATCGCCTTGAGGGTTGTACTTAGCCGCATCTGTTTTCCCACGATAAACATAAGTAATCGTTTTATCAACTGTTCCAGACTCTCCTTTTTCAGGAGCAGATCCTGTTTTTAGTCCAACAAAAATGTAATCTTTATATTTATCATTTGATAAATCCAGTCTACTTGAAGTATATGTCGTCCCAACCTCTACTTTATCTAACAAAGTAACAATAGAAGTTCCTGGAATCAGTTTTTCCTGACTCATCCTCATAACGAACAAACACGCTCTTCTTTGGAGTAGCAACTGCTGTCGTATCAGAAACAGCTCAGAAATAATTCCTTCTCCATTCATAGTGTAATTTTTATAAGCAACACCTGCAGTATTCGTAATAGTCGCTTGATAATTCACATTAGTTACTTTTTTTATCTTTTAGGGTTTACATTTTTTTAGTGTCTGTCGTAACAATAGGGTAGATAAAAAAATCATAGGGACGCTGTCGCATTTTTACTTATATCAAGTATTTTTCAAAAATGATTGAGTGTTCTGTAAGCTCTACAACTTGAAAAAGTAAAAACTATTTCCAGATTGGATATAGACATTATTTTTATTTAAAGTGGTTGGCGCTCCATCTTTAGACGTAATAGTAGCACCGTGTACAAAACCAGTAGTATTATTTGGATCAAATCGAATAGAAGAATTTGGTGAAATAGAAAAAGTCAACAATTCCCCACATTAAATGATGAATTTTGAGAAGTATTCAAAAGAACACCCTGCTGTTCCTGATATCGTTTTATCACTATTAACTAAAAACTTACGCATTCCTGAAGTAATTCCAGGAACAAAATCTACAATTTTTTCTTTAGCAGGCATTACTGTAACTTTGCTTGCGATCACTCCTGACGCATTGGAAATACTAGAGGTTAAATTCCAAGAAGCATTTGAACCAGAAGTTCCAATCTCAGTGTTATCAACACCAAAATTATATTCAATATTGGAAAAAATTCTTCACATTTTCATTAAAGGTAATTCTTATTTTTACCCGAAATACTACCGAGTCTAGCGTTATCACGAACATTTTTATCCAGGCTACGAGCATTTTTGCTGTTCATCATTTGTAATGGTTGTAGTAAACTCTCCAATTTCAGTATTCTGGAATATCAGCTTTTTATTTATTAATGGAAATACTGGAATACCAGAATATGTATATTCTACATAATCTCCCGCATTAACTGGGCCAGTTAATTTTGTTTTAACATTCCATGATACCAAGGTTGCCTCAAAATAGTAATTATCTCTAGTCGTGATCGTCCCAGTAGAGTATTAGCTACTGCCGCCCCTCACTCCTCTCTTCTTCCCTGCCGCTGCGACTGTAAAAGTCAATAATATTATCCTTGTTTGGGCTGAGGGTAAGGGATTTTTTTCTTGCTCGCCTTCGATGCGATAGCCGTCTAGCTCTTTGATGGTGCTGATATCTGGCTTAACGGTGATGGTCGCATCCTTATCCAGTTCGTTTTCCTTGGTAACTGGGGTGTAGGATTTCTTTTCACGCCAAACTTCGAGGCCTGTTTGCTTGTCTAGGGTAAACCACAGTATAATCAATGGCCTTGGCTTGAGCTTCCTCGATTTTCTCCACCGCATCCGCAACCGCACGGATCTTATCCAGTTCTACTTTCTTTTCTTCTGCGATACTTGGAGCTGCTTGGGCGGTTAGATCTGGCTTGACAGCTGGATTCTGAGCTGGGGCTGGTTTATCCGCGTCAGTTGCTAGATTGGTTTCTGTTACTCTAGCGATTGCCTTTTCTGCTGGTGCAGGGGCTACCTCGACTGGCCTTGATGCGGAGATCGTTTCCGCTTTTTCACGCGATTCTTCTCCTACTGCTGGAGCAGGCGCGACAGGCTTGATAGCTGCATGAAGGTTAGCTATACTGGCTTCAAGCTTGTTGCTGCTTGCAGCTAGTTGCGCTTGGAGCTGGCTCACTTCTTCAGCTGTTGCTGTTTGACTAGCCAACGTTGCTAAAACTCGTTGCTCAAGACTTTCTGCCTCAAGGCGGGCTTGACGATAGCTAGCAACGCTGTCAGCGTTTTGTCAGATAGAGCAAAGTCTTGCTGGAGCAGACTCTGCAGGCGAGCATAAGCCTGCTTCAAGCTCTCCTTGTCCACAGACTGGGACTCTGCTTTTGAGCTTGCTTCTTCATCGTTAGAGGCAAGCGGCCCAGTTGCTTTTTCTGTACTTGCAACAGCTCCTTCTACTTCTTCCGAACTAGCAGAAAAAGCCGTTCCAGCACTGGCTGACGGCACCTCTTTATCTTCAGTTAATCCTGTTAGGCTACTTGTAGCTCTAGAGGCACCCCCCCCGATGTTAGCGCTTTCAATATTGGTGACTGCACCACTTACAGCGTTCGGGGAACTCTCTGATGATACCGGGGTAGCCTCTTCTACCAAACCGGCAACTTCATCCGCTGATACGAGCTGATCTCCTAGATTTTGACCGACAAAAAATTGACCGATCAAGACGGAGGCCGCACCTATTGAAAAATTTTCGTATGGAAAAATTTCTGTCTTTTTTTCCCAATGCATGGCATTTCTCCTTTTTATGTTTATATGTCGCGTGCTGACCCTAGTATCTGTCACTAGAATTCCCTCACGTCTCTTTTTATTCTATCACAAAAACTACTTTGAAAAGCAATATAATAGCTTAGGTTTATAAAAGATTCTGATTTAGTTCTTTTTAACGAACACCCCTTTAGAATGAATTCTCTTAGCAGTCCATTGAAATTCCCATTTGTCCCTGGTTCATAATATGTCCTAGATTTTGATATCTTTCCAAATCCGACAGACACTCGTATTCTGAACCCCTTCCTCCAATCAATTCAAACTCTAGATTTATTCAACTATATCGTGGCGGATGCTGATTATGGTAGTGAAGAAAATTATCATTTTATCAATGATGAATTGGAAAAAGGCACCTCTTATCCCTATACCATGTATCAGAAGAAATTGGCTAAAGAGTGCCAGACGAGAACAGATAATCCAATGAACTGGGAATATCTTGAGGACACGGACCAGTTTATAAAGCCCGATGGCCTAGTTTATTCCTTTAATACTCTTCGAAAATCAAATTCAAACCACGTCAGCTTCGCCTTGCCGTACTCAAGTACAGTCTGCGGCTAGCTTCCTAGTTTGCTCTTTGATTTTCATTGAGTATAAGAACTACTCTAGTCGAACTGACAAGTATGGCTTTTAACGTGATTTCAAGATTTATGAGGCGGATAAAGTTCAAGATACTCCTGAGTTAGAACAGTTGGCTAAAACGGATAGTGGGAAATCAGAAACAAATCCATTATAATCCAACTTGGAATTACTTTAAGGAACTCCTTAAGCAAACATTATAGTGTATTGAAATAAGATGTGAACAAAGTAATTGGAGAAGTCAAGTTTATTTCTAGAATTTTTTTAGCAATCACAATGGTACTATTCTAGATTCAATGCACTACACATAGTGAAGAAGTCTCTCGAATCTATGCCAAAGGGAAAAATCGATGTTGAACCCGTTTTGGGTAGATTGAAGAGTGTTTTTAGCGTTCGCAGAGTGCATATCAGAGGTAAACAAGCTGTCGCAACAGAGATAGGATTCATCTTTATGAGCATGAATCTCACCAAATTGGCCAAGAATCTATCCTCTAAAACATCAACTATTCAAAAACCACACAGTGTTTCTTTCAGCTTGATTATATTCAAGACTGAAATCACTGTATGGTTTTATTTAGAAACTAGTTTTTGCCCAGCCTCAAGTTTAGAATAAATTATTGTTTTTGTAAAATTACTGATTACAAGATAGATATCTGATAAAGACTGATCCTAAAATATATATTTTTAAAGTACTTGATAAAGCCTGGTAGCCAGGGACACTGAGGTGAAGACCATCCGTTGTATAGTCTGCCTTGAGTTGCCCTTCCTGATCTAGTAAGTTCTCGAAAACAGGCACAAATTCAACCTGCATATAGACAGAGGCAAGGTCTTGATAGGCTTGGTTCCAGGCCTTGATTTTCTCATTGGTACGAATATAAACTGTCTGCTTTGTATTCTTCCCCTTGATGAACTGGCAGAATAGAAACTAGCTTTATCTGTGACAGTGGATAGTCGCGAGAAACGGTTTGAATCACACTCTCAAGATTGTTTAGTGCTTCCATCATTGGAACATCTTTTCCAATGTCATTTGTCCCAATCAATAATACAATTTGATCTACTGCATCACCATAGAGGTGGGCATCAAGATTCTTCAATAAAAGGCCAGTCTGATAGCCTCGAATGCCCTCGATTCACAATGGTCTTTGTTGTCCCTAGCAATTCCTGCAAGGGATAATACTCAACAATAGAATCACCGATAAAAAAATGATATTAGGTTCAATTACCGAGATACGATTGAGTTCACGATACTTGGTTTGAATTTTCTCCTGCTCTTTTAAGAGCCAATTTTCTAAAAGTTGTACTGCCAAGTTATTCTCCTTTTTCTAGCCAATTTTCTAAAAACTTGGTAAACACCCGCATGACTGTTGGCTGGAGCTATTTTTGGTAGCTACTTCTTTGACAGTCTCCTCTGCATTTTCCATCGCGTAAGAAATTCCTGCCAACTCTAACATTTCGATATCATTTTCACTATCACCAAAAGGCCATAATTTGTTCAGGTTTCAAGTCCCAACGTTTGAGCAACTCCTCTAAGCCCCATGCCTTATGAATCCCATCTTGTAAGATATCAATACAGCCGTAGCCACTAGAAACTGCACGAACCTGACCATCAAATAATTCATTGATTTCTTGCAAAACGGATTCTGATCGTTCTTCACCAACAACCATACTCATCTTGAGAACACCACCAAAGAGACTAGAATCAAATTCATCAACAAAGTGCATTCGTTGATAGAATTTCTCTATCATCTCCGGAGTCATAAATTTATCAAGTTCTGTAAAGACAGTTCCTTCCTTGACAAAACCGCCATTCATAGCGGTTACGACAAACTGATCCTGGCACTCTCTGCTTTTAAAATGAGCTAAAAGCTCTATCAACCATAGCATTATCCCAAGTTTGTGCTTGAATCAATTGATCATTTTCGAATATACGAGCACCATTAGCAACCACAAGAACTACTCTTTCTGCTAGATGTCCCAGTAATTGTCGCATTCGATGAACTTCATTTCCAGTTGCAATGACAAAACGAACGCCACGTTGATCTAGCTGATCTAGAATTTTCTCTAGTCGTGGTAGGTCCAGTTGACCTCTCTGGTCTAGCAAGGTTCCATCCATATCTGTTGCAATCACTTTTATCATACAATCTAACCTTTTCCCTTTCAAGGGGTGCATCTTAAATCCTAGTATAATTTCTTTTATTATACCACACAGATAACATGAAACATAATACCAAAAAAATTAAGAGGGTTTTTAATGCTACCGAAGAATTTAAAGTGTATTTTTCGACATTTCTTAATATCTTTAGTTACTAATAAATTTTTTTAGTTCATCCAAAAGTTACTCCGTGGTCTATATAACTACCCCAATAAAATCTAACTATTCTTTTGGGACATACCTGTGAGTATTGAGAATTAACTTCACCAACCACTAGTCTAAACTCCCTTTGAGTTTCATACTCTTCTCCTTTTGCAAATAATAGTTTATTTGGGTTTACTAAAATATCATTTTTTATTGAAAGGATATTCCTTTGATTTATAGTATTTTACAATCCCAGATTTAATTCCTTTTTATCTTTTGAACTCCTCTACATAGAACATCAAAAGGAATCCAAACCCAAGGTCTTAGCCTTCCTAAATCATCCAATGCGATTGAACCTTTTTCACTGGATGTATCCAATAAAGAATCTATAAATGTCTGAGATAAATTTCCTTCTGGAGTTATATCTGACTCATAAACTGTAACAAAGCATGAAATACGCCATGTAGCAGCATCAGGATTCACTAACTCAATAGTTAGCTCGTCAAAATCATAAATCGGTTTCCCCATTGGGTTAAAGTTTTAATTTTTAAATCTAGATGGGTAAATAACAACATCAGATTTATGTTCAATTAAAGATGGAACACATTCATCCTCTATTTTCTGACGCACCTTTTTCCTCTGAATAAACATCCAATTCATCTAGAAAAATTTTACCATTATAGAATTTAAATTTCGATCTTTTTGATTTAAATATCGGATACCTACAGGTGAAAAATTGTATAATCATGTCGCACATAGATTGATTCCGATTTTTGTAAAAATGCTACTCTTGAGGCACTTCCTTCTTCCGCCTGTTGAGCTATCGAGCCATTTTCTCCGAACCATTTATAATCTTGAAAAATACATTTCCTTTTTATTAATTCCTGAAAATACGCTTTTCCCATTTGAAGATTTAAAATCTGAGAACTTTAAAAAACCAACAATCTGACTCATAGATTAACTCCCAATAAATTTCCTCCAATTATACTACAGTTAGGGGTACTCTACCACTTCAAACCTACATGCTCGTTCATTTCTTTATAGGCTGTATCAATCTGTTGCTTGGTGGCCTCGTCTAACTGACTACGGTATTTCCCACCCTCAATAAAGTCTTCCAGGATATAAGTTTGGTAAAGATAGAGTGGGTAGCCTTCTGGAGAATAGCCTCCCTTTGGAGTCCGACTCACCCAGCTTGGATGGGCTTGGGCAGTTTCGATAGTCGTTTTACCAGATTTCTTCTTAATGGTCACATCCATGAGAACTCCACGTTCCGTCCACTTGGCATTTTCAACATCCTGCATGGTTTCAATCCGTTGATTTGAGATGAAATTCCCCATAGAGTAAATGATAAGCTTTTTATCACCGTCTTTTTCAACCGTTTCAGCTGGTTCAACAACGTGAGGATGACCACCAAAGATAATATCAGCTCCCCAATCAATCATTTTATGGTAAAGTTTCTTTTGCTCCTCAGTCGGCTCAATTTGATACTCAACTCCCATCTGAGGCATGATAATTGTAATATCCGCCTCCTTTTCTGCTCGTTCAATTTCAGCCTTCATTTTATCTTCGTCTAAGTCTGAAAGATAACGATTATAATCCTCTTGTGAAATGCTTTGTTCAATGCCGTTAAAACCATAGGAATAAGCTAAAATAGCAACTTTAATACCATTAACTTCCTTGATAAGTAAAGGTGCCTTATCTCGGGATTCATGGGTATAGACCCCTGACCGGTGTCATTCCTGCCTTTTCAATAGCATCTGCAGTTGAAACCACGCCCTCAATCTGAGAATCTAAGATATGATTGTGAGCCAAGTCTAGCACTTGATAGCCCGCATCTTTTATAGCGTCCATGACTTCACCAGGCGCATTAAACAAGGGATAGCCTGCAAGATAATGGTCTTTATTTACAGTTCCTTCAAAATCACCAAGAACTAAGTCTGCTTGCTTAAGCCAAGGTTTTACATACTCAAAATTATCATGAAAATCATAGGTGCCATCTGATTTTTTGGCTGAAATGTAGATAATGTCATGATAGAGCAAATCACCATTTGCCATGATACGCGCACTCGTTTCTTGTTCCGTCTCTGCATTCTTTGCCTGAGAACTTGACTGTTGGTGTGTGGAACTTGGATCACTACTGCTTAAAGAAATCCCTCGAGCTCCTTCTACTAATAAAGTAAGCATCATCGAGATAACTACCGAAGTTAACAAGACCACAATAAAAAGTGCGATTATTCCACTGCTTATAGTTCCTGAAAAACCGAACAGTATTTCTAATAGCTTGTAAAACGGGACCATTTTTTTCTTCTACTACTACGTTGTTCCATAACTTTTCTCCCATAATTTTAAAGTCATATTTCTTATTCTATTATACCACAGACAAATAGGTATTTCCTTTTATTATATTATTTTTTAGCAACTTCTGTGACTTTCTTTCTCATCTGTTTTGTGTTATCATGTAATTGTAATGGAAGGAAAGGAAAGAATATGTCTGCTATAGAACGAATTACCAAAGCTGCTCATTTAATCGATATGAAAGATATTATCCGCGAAGGGAACCCTACTCTTCGTGCCGTTGCCGAAGAGGTCTCTTTCCCCTTGAGCGACCAAGATATCATTCTTGGAGAAAAAATGATGCAATTTTTGAAACACTCGCAAGATCCTGTTATGGCTGAAAAATTAGGTCTACGTGGAGGTGTTGGGCTTGCTGCACCACAGCTGGATATCTCAAAACGCATCATCGCCGTACTGGTACCAAATATCACTGAGGATGGCGAAACACCTCAGGAAGCCTATGACTTACAAGCTGTAATGTACAATCCTAAAATCGTCTCACATTCAGTCCAAGATGCTGCTCTAGGCGAAGGGGAAGGTTGCTTATCTGTTGACCGTGCTGTTCCAGGTTATGTTATCCGCCACGCTCGAGTAACTGTCGACTATTTTGATAAGAATGGAGAAAAGCACCGCATCAAACTTAAGGGCTATAACTCTATTGTAGTTCAACACGAAATTGACCACTTAAATGGCATTATGTTCTACGATCGTATCAATGAAAAAGACCCATTTGAAGTTAAAGATGGTTTGCTCATTCTTGAATAAAGAAAATCCCGTTGCAAGACGGGATTTTGTGTTATAATGTCCACACCTCACCCAGCAGTCCAAAAACTAACCAACTCTAGCCCCTTAGCCCCAGCGATTTAAAGTCGTTGGGGTTTTCGTGAAAAAGTGCTTGACTCTTCCTCCGCGGAGAATTATGATGGACACACCAATAAAGTAAAGGAGATTTTAGATAGAAAAAAATTTACCAATAAAAAAATATTCAACATAACCAGTTTGAAATAAGCGAGTTATCGCTTCAAGACCGCATTCGGCATATTCATAGTTTCGAAAACTAAGATACCACTCGAGACGATGAAATCGCCACAGTCGCAAAGATAGTGGGGCAGGATCGCCACACCGGAACGCCAATATTCAGACAGTCAAGATTTTTACGATGTTTCCGGTGTGGACGCTCAAGGAGATGCTTCGGGTGAGTTATGAGCTGGACAAACTTTCGAAAGAAGATCCAGCAAACACAATTTATTGATAATATAACACAACTCACCAACAGCCCAATACTAAACTCACTCTACCCCTTCAGCCCTAGTGATTTCAAGTCACTGGGGGTTTATCCACTGATCTTTACAAAACTACATAGAATTTTTTTAATCTCATTTTCATCTCATTAAAGTGAACTTTGTCCATATCCTCTATGATTTTCATTAATGTTTTACTATTTTGTACTATTTCATCCGCTCTAATTGGTCGATGCGACAAGACGTTTATAAAAGTAAGCAACTCTCCCAGCTTACACTTCTTATTGTTCCCTAATGTTTCTCCTGTAGCTTCATAGTATAGAGATTCTATTTCTGCTTGATTAGACTTTTGTGGAAGAAGATTCGGTTTTTAAAAGTTTAAAAATTCTTCAAAAATACGCCTCATACTATTAGCTGCATGATAAATCTCGCACTGTTCTAATTCATCTGTATTTTTATCTTTCAATATATAGATTTCTTGAAATAATTTCTTATACGGAGCAATATTCCCTTGACAAGTTCGTATTTCGCTATAAAAATTGTTACTTGAATTTTTATATATTTCAAAAATTCCGTAATTAGTGTCCGCAGTTTTTTTATTCCATATGTAATTTGACAAAAATCATTCCAAGAATGAGTAAGTAAAAAATATTTGAGGGAATTTTTCGGACAGTATCTTTTAACTATCTCTAAAACATAGAACTTATTAGAATCATCAAGACTTGATATCGGGTCATCGATTACTACAAGTTTAATTTCAGGCTTAAATTTTTCTGCTCTTTATCACTATATAATTCAAAGTAAAAAATACAGCAATGCTAGAAGGTTTTTCTCCCTCACTTATATTATCAATTGTTAGGTCGCAATCTTCAAGGGTATGTCTCAAATAATAATTATTGTCCTTTAAACTTAATGTAATCTGAATTCCTAAACTACTTAACACTTCGTTTAAGAAATTCATAAAAATCAATATATTCAGATTTACTTTCTTCTAAAGTTCGTATTTCCCCTAAAAGTTCTTCATTTTTATTTTCAATTCCCTCAATTTCTGCTTCATTTTTGAATATTTTTTTAATTCTTCTAAAATATTTGATTCTTCAATAGCAATTGCAATCGTTCCTTTTCGCAATCCTTTCAATATTGCCGATTGAAGTATTTATTTCGTCTAACTTTTTCTTATGTATATCTTGAATTTCTTTAGATTTTTACTGACTTCTTTTCAAATTCTAAAATATAATCTTCTATTTCTATTGATTTATCCATATTTAGAATCTTTCTTTCAATTTCCTCTATAAGATGAGTTGTATATTCTAAATAATCAAAAATTAAATATTTTTATCTATCTCTTCTTCAGAACATCCAAGAACAAATAAAATTCCCTTTAATTCTTTTCAGCATTGTCAATGTTCTTTATATTACTATCTAAACACTCCTTAATTGTTTCTAGTCTAAAGATATCTTTCTGCTTAGAATCCTCTTTATATTTTCTAATAGAATTTTTAACATCTTCAAGATTAAAAATTATTATGACAGAACTTACATATAGTATCTGATTCATCATGTAGCGAGACGCCTTTCTCCAACCATCTAATTACCTCAGTAGTCGGTATGTCACCAGTCAGTATATATATGCAAAGCATCGAATAAAAAAATACTTTATCATCAATAGGAATCTCTTGTATTTTCAGATCGGGAAGTTGAGTCTTTGTTATTCTATCTTTTTCCTTTTCCAACTCATCACTGTTAGCAGTAAACTTTTTAATATACTCGATTGTTCATTTTTAGTACATTTTTTTAAATCCGTGAGTATTGTTCTATGACTTCTTCAACTTTAAGTTTAGATTGCTTTTTATTGATATTTGCAGTTCCTTTTTATTATCGTGAATACTATCAATCTTTTTCTCGAATACTCTGCCGGTTTTGATTATTTTTCTTTTTCGTTCCGTAACGTCTTCTATTTGTTTTTGCAATTCTGCAATCTCTTTTGCAATATCTGCATCTTTTTACTAAAAAGAAACTTTAATTCCCTTAATAGTAGAGTCACTATTATCTAATAACAATCTATTTTTTTACATAGTCTCTATTAAAAAAATCGAATTGACTCTTCCGTGGTATCTTTTTTTAGAGTATTCCTCAACAATCCCTTTAGACAGTGAACTCTTCCCCTACCATTATAGCCAAACAGTATATTTTTCTGTTTGAAGAACTTCTCTGGAGTAGAATAATTTTTAAACGACTTATAAGTATAATTTTTAATAGCTTCAATCATAATATAAACCTCCTTATAGCTATATATATATCACTGTTTTAAAAAATTTTTGGAATACCTATTTAACCATAACATTTTCAAAAACAGTTCTTTCATATTGTTAACCTCCTGATCAAGGTTAACACATTCTAAATTTTTCCCTCCCACAGTTGACTTATAGTAATTTTTATATTAACATTTTTTTCTCCTTTTTAAAATTATTTACCCGTATTATAATTAAAAATTTTACCTCTCCCAGATCAAATATTGCGTAAATACACAATAAGTCGTGTGCCAAAATTGGGCAGAAACGGTGGTATCATCGCAAAGCTATCCAACCCGAACCGAAAGGCGAAGCGAACATAAAACATCTAAGATTCTGGCAGTCTGACGCTCAGCACTCTAAAAATAATCTGAGTTCACATATCTTATGAGTGAATTAAAAGACGGTTCAAAAAAATGAGCCGTCTTTTTTTCTATTATTCATCAAATATAAATATTGTTTTTGGGGGTAGATACCTTAGATTTGAATAAGAGAAGATAATCTTAGTTTTATCTGGCAGTATAATTAGACTGTAACTCCTCAACTTATTTTTCTTCTTTTTTTCCGCCTTACGTTTTTCTTCGTGCTTATCCAAACTTTTCGAAAAGAATTGCTGGGTTAAATCTGTCAGCCAATCTGCTAAACGGTCGCCTGCGAATTGAATGGCGATAAGAATTCCAGTTGCTACAATAAAAACTAAAAATCAAGTAATTATCCAAATTAGCCATTTTAATTATTTTTCTCCTTGTTTTCTTGCTTCTACTAAAAATATCTTTAAAATCGTCATCTTGCCAAAGTGTGAAAAAAGTAATTCCACCAACCACAACAGAGACCATCACGCCTGTAAGGCTACTTCCACGCTTTTTCGAAACCAGTTCGTTTATCTCTTTGCCTGCGGATTTAAATAGCCCAGCTGAGAGATACGAATCAGGTTTAAATACAGAACCTGCTGTATAGCTTTGCCCATAATAAAGTACCGAACCATTATCTCTGAATCCATAAAATAGAAACCCAATGATGGCTATTGTTATAATTGCTAATCGAATTTTAATGCTATTTTTTTCATATTACTTTACCTTTTTACATTACTCATAATCAATACCTTTTTCTCGTTATCGCAACGACCTTTCCTTTACTAAGAAAAACAATCACTGACTTACCGTCTTTTAATTTGTAAACGTAGTAGTCTGTAATGATACCATTTATCCCCACAGTCCAATTTGATTTCTGAGACAGGATTGATTCACTGCTGGATAAGTCCATTTTTAGTAGTTTTTCATATAGCTGGGTAACATCACTAAGAGAAGAGGACTTCTCGTGGGGTGCTCCAACCGCCTTAAGCAAGTCTTTTTCGGTTAGCTCATTCTGAATACTTGGAAAATTCGATAAAACTAAATCCTTTCTTTTTATTTGCGCAAGAAACAAGTAACAGAATCATCACTAAACATGTAATCACCATTCCTAATTTTTTCATCATTGTTCTACCTTTTTAAATTCAAACTTTAATGAATTTTTCTCCAATCATAAAACCATTCTGGTTATCAGAATTATCATTCAATGGCTTATTTTCGAAATATAAAGTCTTTTGATCATCGGACAGGGTTGCAATTCCGGAAATATTTTTTCCTTCAATTACAATTTTGTCGCCTTTTTGATGCCATTTGGCGGAGAAAGTTTCGCCGTTATCCATTGTTAAAGTTCCGTCTTTTTTTATCTCCATAGTAGCATTCCAATGAATATATTTAGAGATAATTGAAGCAAGGTCAGCTTGTCCAGTTGCTTTTACCTGCGATTTTCGCTCCATCTTCTCTAACACTTCCTTGGTCGAAGATATCGGTTTTTCCATTTACCGGTGAAGTTCTTTTTAGTACAAGCACAAAGAAGAAGTGAGGCTAACGCTATAATAATCAAAGATAATAGGGATTTTTTTCATCACTCGCTATCCTCCTATTTTTTTGAATATTATCTGCCATTTTTAGCTAATATTGCTTCTAAAAATAGCAGGAGATACTTTTCTTTCCTCCATAGAATAACTACCTTCAGGTTCGTATAATAAATCCATAGATAAAATTTGACTTCCATTTAGAAAAATCTTACTACTAAAAGCGCTTTTGTTCCTTAGTATCATACTGGTCATAGATAAAAGCTCCATTTTCTAACCTTAAGTCTACAAAAGGAACGTAACTTTCCATCTGATTAGTAGTTCGACCTCTTTTCTCATTTGGAAGAGCAGCTTTTTGGTAATAATCTGAGTTTAAATAACCTTCTAATAACTCTTGAGCTTGTCCAGAATTCTGAATATGGAATTTAAAAATCTCCTTGTTCATATGCACCGTGAATCTCAATTCCTGTATGGTCATATAAATTAGCTACTAAACTCATTCCTCCCACCTGATTGTTATCTTTATCAAAGAATAGATATTGAATAGGAACACTCTTCTGGAGTTCATCATAGTCCCAGGACATTTTAGGGTCTATTTTTACATTACTAACTCCATACTGCAACATAATTTCGCCTAAATCTTTATCAGATAACACTTTCTTTAAGTCATCAGACGTTTTGATTCGAAGATTGATTGTTTCGCTTTGATTATGATTATCTGAACTAACTGGATTATTAGCACTATTCTTCTGTGCTACTGTAGAATTCGAACAGCTGCATAAGCAAGCCAAAAATTAAAAACACCAATACCCTAACTTAGTAAGTTTTTTTAAGTTCCATTTGCTTTCCTTTTTTATTTGTATAAAATCTCCTAGTCCCTTGCAAGATAAGACTTTAGGTGTATCGGATAACGACCGTTAAACGATACACTTAAAAAACAAAAATGCCAATCTAATACAGGCTCAAAAACCTTGTTAAATTCGCATTTTCTAAAAATATTCACATTGTTATTTTGAATGTTTCGCCAAATGGTCGTTAATCGAAACAAATTTACGCACTCATTCTACCATTTTGTCCTGCTTTTGGCAAGTGTTTTGTAAAACTTTTTTGCGATTATTCGTCACCTTGTTTCGTTCTAACACCTTATATATGGTTGAAGTGGAGATTCGTTCTGCTTTTTGCAATATTCCGTATGCTCGTATTTGTGTAGAGATAGAGATCAAGGATGCGCTCTTCTTTTTGCTTTTTTTCTATCCGCTTGGCACCCAACCGAATGCCTTTTTCCTTGGCTTTTCGAAGCCCTTCACGGGTACGAAACCGTAAGTTTTCTAGCTCGCTCTCTGCCACAAAACCTAAGATCATACAAAGCAACCTGCCAATAAGTGAATCGGTTTCCAACTTTTCGTGCAAACTAACAAGCTGGATATGATGTTTGTTAAGCTGTTCGATAATCTCCAATAGATTGAACATAGAGCGAGTGAGCCTGTCAAGCTTATAGATAGTGAAAGTGACTTGCTTGCCATTTTTCGAAAAAAACTTTTAGCTAAGTTTAGAGCCTTTTTCAAGTTCAGGGCGAGCATTATATGAGCCTGATTCTTTTTCGATAAAGAGCTGGTCACAGTGTTTGAGAGCCTCAATTTGCACCTCCAAGCCTAAGTCTTGCTTGTGAGTGGAAACTCTGGCATAGCCAATGTTAATGGTATTTTGAGACATAAAAAAATCCTCCTGTTATGTTGATTCAG
>BNJT01002166.1_pt1 | contig 49780 bp, 55 predicted proteins | sample 8540491 | NCBI WGS metagenome assembly BNJT01 (sample SAMD00202455, study PRJDB9452) | human saliva metagenome | host: Homo sapiens | reverse complement strand
GCGCTCGGGGCGGTCAGCCGTGTGCGCCGGCCTTCGGGTCGGCGCTGTACGCTCGCCGTCGTCCCCGACGAGCGAGGGCAGGCCCGGGCCTCCGCACCCGGCCAGCTGCCGATCCAGGACGTGCGCCGCTGCCTGGAGCTGCTGAGGGGCCTGACCGATGTCCGTGCCCCGCGCGGTCGTAGGGTAGGTCGCGCTGTCGAGGGGTATGGGTACGATCCGGCACCTACGGTACGAACGCGCGGACCACGGCGGGTTCCGGGTCGTTGTCCTGGGGATGATCCAGTTCCCCACCCGTTGAGTGTCCACATGGCTGGATATGGGGACAAGTGCCCGCCTCCGGCCGCCGTGAGCACGGGCCTCGGACGCACGGCGGGCGGTAGCTCGCTGCACCCGCAGTGCCTCGCGACAGGCCGGGTTGCAGGCGGGGAGCGAGGCGAAGGAGGGCGAGCATGGCCGAGTACGGGCGGCGACGTCGTCGGGCATAGGGCCTCGCCGGCGGGGCGGCACTGGCGCTGGGTGGATGCGCCCCAGCGCAGGCCGGCCGGTCGCGGTCGAGTGCGACGCCGACGTCGGATGGTCGTTTCGCGAGCTTTGCCGAGTACGTTCCCGTGACGCTGGAGATCCGGACCGACCTGGGGCGCCTCGACAGACGCATGCCGGGCGTCACCATCTCCTCGGCCCACTGGGTCTTACGGTACTGGCAGGAGGAAACGCGAGATCCTGCCCCCGCAGGACCGCCTGATATGGATACACGGGGTGATGACCTCGATCCTGCCGGCAGCCGGGCCCTCGCCGAGGCCTCAACCGGAAGGCCAATCCGCTCCCCTGGCATCTACCCCGACCTGCGCCAGTACGTCCTCGAGGACAAGGTCTTCACCACGGTCCCGAAGGAGAAGGCTGATGGGATTCTCGACATCGAGCACGCGATGCAGGATGACCCGAGTCGTTTTGAGCCGTCCTCCTTTGACGACGAACAGGTTGCCATCTGCGCTGACGCCAACCTCCTGATCCTCATCGCGAGGGATGGCACGCGTGACGCGGCTGAGCTGCTGCAAACCTGCGGCCCGCGCCATCGTAGGGTGAGGCTCGCGGTCGTGCCGTTCAACCTCGACCGCGCGACCCTGGGATCGATGCTCAGCGCGAGCCGGTCCGATCGACAGGGCTCAGCGCGCGTACCGGCTCCCGACGGAGCCCCAGGTGGGGCGCCTCACCGGCTGCGCGGCTGTTCGCGCGGCCTGCCCATGCCGTAGTCTTGCCCACGTTGCCCCGGCGAGGACGCGCCAGCGAGGCGCGCATCCGTGATCGACGTGGTGGTACCTGGCGGTACTGCGCGTCGTCGCGCCCAGCCGGACCACCATCAGCCGCGGGGCACCGGGCCCCGCCTCATCCGCAAGGAGAGCCACATGGCCAACAACGCCATCACCCTCAAGGCCCAGGACCGCACCGAGTTCGGCAAGGGCTCGGCCCGCCAGGCCCGCCGCGCCGGCCAGGTCCCCGTCGTCGTCTACGGCCACGGCACCGAGCCCCGCCACCTCCTGCTCGAGGAGCACGCCACCCGCCTGGCCCTGCGCAGCAACGACAACGCCCTGGTCGAGCTGGTCATCGACGGCGGTGAGACCCTCCTGGTTCTGGGGAAGGACGTGCAGCGCCACCCCATCCGCCCCGGCGTGCAGCACGTCGACTTCCTCCTGGTCGACCGCAACGAGCGCGTCGACGTCGAGGTCCCGGTCACCGTCATCGGCACCGCAGCCCCCGGCACCATGCACATGATCGAGGCCGCCACCATCATGGTCTCCGCCCCGGCCGTCTCCGTGCCCGAGACCATCGAGGTCGACATCACCGACGTCGCCGCCGGTACCGTCCTCACCATCGCCGACATCACCCTGCCCAAGGGTGTCGAGGCGGTCTCCGACGCCGACACCGCCGTGGTCAACGTGGCCGACGAGCACGCCGTCGCCTCCGAGGTCCCCGAGGTCGTCCCCGCCGAGGGTGACGCCGAGACCGAGGCCGAGTGAATCGCGCGTGACTGACATGTCCAGCCACGACGACGCGCCGGCAGGTGCCACCCGTGCCTCCCGCGCCGGGCTCACCCCGGGGCGGGGCGCGTGAGTGAGGCCTGGCTCGTCGTCGGGCTGGGGAATCCCGGGACCCGGTACGCCCGCAACCGCCACAACGTCGGCTACATGGTGCTCGACGTCCTGGCCGAGCGCACCGGGTCCCGGTTCTCCCAGCACAAGAAGGCTCGCGCCCGCGTGGCCGAGGGGCGACTGGGCATGATGCCCGGCGGAGCCCCCGGCCCCCGCGTCATCCTGGCCGAGCCCTCGGTGCTCATGAACCTCTCCGGCGGCCCCGTGGCCGGGCTCGTCTCCTACTACGGGATCGACCCCGCCAGCCGCCTGCTCGTTGTCCACGACGAGCTCGACCTGCCCGCCCACGAGCTGCGCCTCAAGCGCGGCGGCGGCGAGGGCGGTCACAACGGCCTGCGCTCCATCAGCAAGTCCGTCTCCACCAAGGACTACGCGCGCCTGCGCGTGGGCATCGGCCGCCCGCCGGGACGCCAGGACCCCTCCGACTTCGTCCTGTCCGACTTCCCCGGCCGTGAGCGCGCCGACCTCGGCGTCACCCTGGAGCAGGCCGCCGACGCCGTCGAGCAGGTCGTCACGGCAGGCTTCGACGACGCCCAGCAGCGCCTCCACGCGCCCCGCTGACGTGAGGTCGCGCCACCGCGAACCGCCTCAGCGAGGCTGCTGGGGCTCAGGCCATGAGTCCGGTCTCGTAGGCGACGACGACGGCCTGGACCCGGTCGCGCACGTCGAGCTTGGTGAGCACATTGCCCACGTGCGTCTTGACGGTGGTGGCCGAGACGACGAGGTGCGCGGCGATCTCCGCGTTCGACATGCCCTGGCTCATGAGTACGAGGATCTCCTTCTCGCGCGGGGTCAGCGAGTCGATCCGTGGATCCGAGGAGGGCTGGGCCGGCGCGTCCGAGCTCGGCAGTGAGGCGGCGAACATCTCCAGCATCCGCTGGGTGATGCGCGGTGAGACGACTGCCTCCCCGGAGGCCACGGTACGGATCGCCTCGGCGAGCTCGGTGGGCCGGGTGTCCTTGAGCAGGAAGCCGGAGGCCCCGGCGCGCAGCCCTGCGAAGGCGTACTCGTCCAGGTCGAAGGTGGTCAGGATGAGTACGCGCGTGCTCGGGCACTCCCGGGCGATGAGCTCGGTGGCCTCAATGCCGTTCATGCCCGGCATGCGCACGTCCATGAGGATGACGTCGGGGTGCAGGGCCTTGGCCTGGGCCAGGGCGGAGGTCCCGTCGGAGGCCTCGCCGACGACGGTGATGTCCTCCTCGGCCTCCAGCACCATGCGGAAGCCCATGCGCATGAGCGCCTGGTCGTCGGCGAGCACGACGCTGATCGGGCCGCTGACCTCGCCGGGGCGCTCCGATCCGTCGGGCCGGACAGGGGCGCCGCTGTTCACAGGGGCGTCTGCCATGAGAAAGTCCCTTCGTCATGCTCGTCCCAGCGCAGGACTGCGCGGACTCGCCAACCCGTGGGCGTCGGGCCGGCCTGTACGGTCCCACCATAGACCGATGCGCGTTCCCGCATGCCGATCAGCCCCTTGCCTGATCCGTGCATCGGACGTGTGCCGGGGGCGGCCTCATTGTCCACGGTGAGGACCACGGTGCCGATGTGCCGCTCGACGTCGACGCTGACGGCCGGTGTTGTCGGGGCGTAGCGCAGTACGTTGGTCAGGGCCTCCTGAGCGATGCGGAACACGGTGAGCTGGAGTGCCTTGTCCTCCGGGAGTGCCGCACCCACCCACCGGTAGCTGACGGGCACCCCCGCAGCCACGAAGCGCTTGACCAGCTCGGTGATGTCGGCCTGCTCGGGGGAAGGAGCCAGGGGCAGGTCGCCCCGGGACTGGTCGCCCGCGCCGTCGGTGGCCCGTTGGCGCAGGCTGGCGATGGGGGCGCTGGGCTCGACCGGTGTCACCGTCCCCAGGGGTGCGAACTCGGGCACCGGCAGGTCTCGGACCTCGCGGTGGCGGGCCGACGCCGGTGGGCTCCCTGAGGGTGCGGGGGGCTCCGGGGACTGCGAGGCCCCCGCCGTTCTCCCCTTCAGGTTCCAGTGGGGGCGGCGGGCGGAGTCGGACTGGTCCGGGAGCGGTGCCGTGTCCTGCGCGCCGGTTGAGGAGGCGGAACCCACCGAGCCATCGGGGACGGAGGCGTGTCCTGCGGTGACTGAGGGATCCTCCCGCAGGACCCCCACCAGGCGTCGGGTGTCGGCCAGGGCGCTGCGCCCGGCCTCGGCCAGGGTCTCCATGGCCTGCTTGGCGGTGGCCGGATTGCGCTCGACGGTGGCGGCGGCGCCATCGGCCATCGTGATCATGACGGCCAGGGAGTGGGCGACGACGTCGTGCATCTCCCGGGCGATGCGACTGCGCTCCTCGGCGGCCGCCAGCAGTGCCGCCTGCTCGCTGGCCAGGGCCATCCGGGCCGAGCGGACCTCCATGGCCTTGAACCGCAGGCGGGTGGAGCGGGCATTGAGACCCACCAGAACACCGATGGCCGTGATGAGACCTACAACGAGCAGCCTTTGCCCGAGCTCTGGTAAGCGAGAAGGGCGGGACGGATTGAGGACGAAGTCGTCGCCGGCGCTGATGATGAAGTAGATGGCCCACACCGTCCAGGCGACGGTCGGTCCGCGGTGTGAGGCGATGGTGCCCAGACAGATTGGAACGGCCAGTATCAGAATGAGTGACGATGGCCGGCGGACATGGACGCGCTGCTGCACGCTGAGGTGATAGACATGGATCTGCGCGAAGTAGTAGATCTCGAGCACTATCGTCAAGGCTGCCCATACCCGTATGGGGTAGTGTCGTCGCAGTGCGAGTAGGGACTCCACAAAGCCCCAGTGTGGAGAGCGTTATCGGCAGATGCAGGGATGGTGTTGGCATCGGCGTCCGGGCCCTTTGCAGGAGACAGGGTACATCACGATCAGGTCCAGCAGAACGATTCCGCCGGCAGCGATGAGATGTCGAGCGATCATCGGATGGCGGTAGTACCACTGTCTGATCGTGCGCAGCAGGCCCTGGGAATCGGGCTGGAACCCCAGGTCGTCGTCTGTGGGCATGTCGGCGGCTGGACGGCCGGGCTCAGGGGCTGGCAGCTGACTGGACATAGGGGCTCAGTGTGTCATTCCACGGGGTCGTGATCGACGTCGACTTGTGCGGCTGGGAGACCCGTTCCCGAGGATGGGACTCGTCCTGCCGTTGTCGGGGGCGGGGATCGTGGGATCGGGGAGGCCGTCGTCGGCACGGGAACGGATGAGGGTCCGCAGGAGCGCGGGGTTGCTCAGCGCCGCGGGCAATCCGGCGCCCGCCCGACCCTTCGCGGCCGACGCGGCTGTAGCGCCGGGGGCGTCGGCCGCTGAGGAGGCGGGCGGGGCACCAGTGTCGTCTCGGGACGAGGCGGGGAGGAAGCATGAGGAGGCGTGGGGGATGACATGGGTCTTCACCTCCGGCTGACGGTGGGGTACCCGCCGTCTCAGGCGTCGCGCCGGGAGAAGACGAACCAGGCGATGATGAGCGGGACGATCGCCCAGGCGGCGAAGACCGCGATGGCCTGGCCGTGAGTGAGGAACTGGGCGCCCTGTCCGCCCCACTCGGTCGTGCGCTGGAACGGGTCGGAGACGGCCTCGGAGACGGTGCTGGGCAGGCAGCCGATGATCTTGTAGATCCAGTCCCACTTGCCGGCTGCGATCTGGAGGGGAGTGGAGATGATGAACAGGAGGGAGACGATCACGGTGATGGTGCCGGCGGTGGAGCGCAGCAGGAAGCCGAGCCCCAGGGCCATCAGGGCGATGACGGCGAAGACCAGGCCCGAGCCCCAGATGTGGCCGGCGTAGTGCGAGTCGGTGAGTGAACCGGCGTGCTCACCGATGAAGGGCTTGGAGATCGCCCAGGACAGGAACACGGACACCGAGCCCAGCAGGAAGGCGACAACGCTGAGGACCACGGCCTTGGCCAGTAGCAGGCGGCCGCGATGTGGGATTGCCGTCAAGGAGGAACGGATCTGTCCCGAGGAGTACTCCCCGGTGATGATGAGGGCCCCCAGGACAGCGACCACGACCTGCCCGAATGTCAGACCGGAGGTGATCATGTTCTTGGCCGTGTCCTGGTAGTGCTCGGACCGTCCGAAGGCGGCGGTGAGGCCGGCGCCGAACAGGACGGTCAGGGCGATGGTGATGAAGGAGGTGATCCAGGTCGAGCGCAGGGACCAGAACTTGATCCACTCCGCACGCACGGAGCGCAGGAAGGGTCTGGCGGCCCTGGATGCGTGGGCCGGCTGGGCGAGGGACGGAGCTGCGGGGGCGGTCCCGACGGCGGTGCGCGCCGGGGCCTGGGCTGTGGGGGGCGGCAGAGGCGTGTGCTGGAACGTGGGTACTCATGGCTGAGCCTTCCGGAAGTGAGACGGATGGAGCTGCTGATGACGGGCGCGGTGCGGCCGAGGACGTGGGCCTCAGCCCCGGGCGGAGCCCTGCGGTGCGGCCTGGCGCATCTGGGCCTGCTGCATCTGGGCCTGGGACGCGGGGTCGGTGCGGTACTCCACGGAGTCGCTGGTCAGGGTCATGTAGGCCTCTTCGAGGCTGGCGTGGATGGTGGTGAGCTCGTGCAGGACGATGCCGCCCTGGGCGGCCAGCTCACCGATGGTGGCGGCGGTGGTGGCGGTGGTCTCCAGGACGTTGGGGGACACGGGCTGGGCGGCCAGGTTGCGGGAGGCCATGAGCTCGGCGAGCTGGGTGGCCTGAGGGGAGGCCACGCGTACCCGGTCGGTGGTGGCCGAGGCGATGATGTCGTCGACAGGTCCGGCCGTCAGGATCCGGCCGCGGCCGATGACCAGGAGGTGGTCGGCGGTCTGGGCCATCTCGCTCATGAGATGGGAGGAGATGAACACGGTGCGGCCCTCGCCGGCCAGGCGGCGGCAGGTCTCACGCACCCACTTGACGCCCTCGGGGTCGAGGCCGTTGACGGGCTCGTCGAACAGGAGCACGCCGGGGTCGCCCAGCAGGGCTGCCGCGATGCCCAGGCGCTGGCCCATGCCCAGGGAGAAGCCCTTGACGCGCTTCTTGGCCACGGAGGTCAGGCCGGTGATTTCCAGGACCTCGTCGACACGCTTGGCGGGGATGCCGTTGGAGGCGGCCAGCTGGCGCAGGTGGCTGCGGGCGCTGCGTGAGCCGTGCAGGCCCTTGGCGTCCAGCAGGGCACCGACCTCGCACAGGGGGGCCGACAGGTCCCGGTAGGGGCGCCCGTTGATCGTGACCTTGCCGCCGGTGGGCTTGTCCAGGCCCATGATCATACGCATCGTGGTGGACTTGCCCGCCCCGTTGGGGCCCAGGAAGCCGGTGACGGTGCCGGGCTCGACGGTGAAGGAGATGTTGTCCACCGCGGTCTTGCTGCCGTAACGCTTGGTGAGATTGACTGCCTCGATCATGATGTTCTCTCTTCGACGTAGGCCTCTGGTGAAGGCGTGGATGGGTGGGTCGCCGTGGTTCTTTCGGGGGCTTCTCTTAAGGAGCAACCGGATGGCTCCAGCCTAGGAGCGCGCCGTCGTCGGTGAATCGGCCGAGGTAACGAACCTGGGAGCGGCCGGTGCGGGTCCGCCAGGGGGAGGAGGGTCCTCCTGGAGGATGAGAACCGATCGGTCGACGGAGCCGCTGGAGGCCGCCGAGGCGGCGTCGGCGCTCGGTGCACGGGTGGGGAGCTCTCCCCTGAGGGCTACGTTGTGAGGGAAATGGGTTCCCCTGACCGTGCTGGGGATGCGCATAATGTGCGCAGATTCTGGTACCGGCTGTCAACGGCCGGACCGGACTGCGAGCGGCGGCCTCTCCTGGGCCGACGGTCCCAGCCCCCTCAGAGAGGATGAGAGGAACATGTCCAACCCCTTCTTCAGCCGAAGCGCCGCCTTCAAGGCCGGCAGCCCGGCACCCGGGCACCGCCCCGGCTCAGACGCCCAACGGCTACCCCACGATGCCCGGCTACCAGGCCGGCCAGTACGGCCAGCAGGCGACCGGCTACGGTCAGCAGTACGGGCAGTACGGCCAGACTGCCAACCCGTACAGCAACCAGTACGGTCAGCAGACGGCCGGCTACGGCCAGGTGAGTCCCGAGCAGATGGCCGGCCTGGAGGCCCAGTACCAGGCGCCGTCGGCCACCAACGCGGACATGCGCCGCATGACCTACGACGACGTCATCATCCGCACCGCCGGCATGTTCGGCGTCATCCTGGTCACGGGCGCCCTGTCCTGGAGCCTGGTGACCAGCACTGATGAGGGGACTATAGGGGCTGGGCATCCTGGCGATGTTCGCCGGTGTCATCGGCAGCCTTCGTCCTCGGGCCTGGTCAACAGCTTCAAGCGGGAGCCCTCCGCGCCACTCATCCTGGCCTACGCGGCCTTCGAGGGACTGATGCTGGGCGGATTCTCCGGCGTCATGGAGGCCCGCTACGAGGGCATCGTCGTTCAGGCCGTGCTCGCAACACTGGCCACCTTCGGCGTCATGCTCGCGGCCTACTCCTTCGGAGGCTTCCGGGTCCAGGGCAGGTTCCGTCGGGTGGTGGTCGTGGCCACCCTCGGCTACATGATCTTCAGCCTCATCAACTTCGCCCTCGTGATGACCGGTGCGGCCACCGGCGCCTGGGGCCTGCGCTCCCTGACCATCATGGGGATCCCCCTGGGCATTCCGCTGGGGATCCTCGCGGTCATCCTGGCCTCCTTCTTCCTGGCGATCGACTTCGAGTCCATTGAGAACGGGGTCCGTAACGGGCTGCCCCAGCGTTACGCCTGGGCGGGGGCCTTCGGCCTGGTCGTCACCATCGTGTGGCTCTACGTGGAGTTCCTGCGCCTGCTGAGCTACTTCCGCGACTGAGCTCACGGCGCGGGGCCGGGACCGGTACGTCCGAACCAGCCTCATACCACCACCTCGGCTGGGGCCGGGACGCATCTGATGCGTCCCGGCCCCAGTTGCGTGCTCGCCGGGTTCGCGCTGGGCCGAGGCCTGCTGCGGCGTCGAACTGGGGCCCTCGCGTAGGCTCGCAGCATGATCAACACCAACATGCCCTCCGTCGAGGGCGCCAAGGGCACGAAGCCCACGCTCACCTTCCCCGGGCCCGAGGCCCCCGAAGGGCTCCAGGTCCAGGTGCTCGACGCCGGCGACGGCCAGGTGGTCGAGGCCGGCGACACGATCGTGGCCAACTACCTGGGCCAGATCTGGGGCGGCGACGTCTTCGACAACTCCTACGACCGCGGCCAGCCGCTGAACTTCCAGGTCGGCGTCGGCATGGTCATCCGCGGCTGGGACGACGGCCTCGTGGGCCAGCGCGTCGGCTCGCGCCTGCTGCTGTCCATCCCCTCCGAGCTCGGCTACGGCGACCGCGGCGTCCCGCAGGCCGGCATCCGCGGCGGCGACACCCTCGTCTTCGTCACGGAGATCCTCGGCGTCATGTGAGCAGACCTTGCTCAGCCACTGACTGCGCGTTCGCACGGTAGGGCTCCAGGACGCACCCCTCAGGTGCGTCCTGGAGCCCTGCAGGTGCGAACGCGCGTCTGCTACGGTGCCCCGGGGCGGTGTTCACTGCGCTAGCCTGAGGCGAGCGCGCTCGCGCCACACCCGGTAGCACGAACTGCACGGTCCGGAGGAAGTCCGGATGACGCCGTCGGGGCCACAGACCCCGGATCGGCCGCCCCGATCTTGGCGTGGGCGAGCAACAACCAGGCGTTCGTCACCTCGGGAGGCCGGTCATCGGCCGTCACGGGGACTCCCTGCTGACCGGGTGCGATCACTCGCACCCGCAGGAGCCTCCATGCCGAACATGCCCGCCTCAGACAACCAGGCCGGCGTCCCCGCCAGTATCTCAACCCAGTTCACCCTCTTCTTCGACGGCCGCTTCTGGGTCGGTGTTCTTGAGCTCCACGAACGTCGTCGCGGGGCCGAGGCGAATGACCAAGGCGGCACGGTGCGGGCGGTGCGGCACGTCTTCGGGGGCCGAGCCCAGCGACGTCGAGCTCTACGACTTCCTCCTGACTCACGGCGGGGCCCTCATCGACCGAGCCGCTGCTTGTCCTCCGGTACCGGCGTCCCAGACCGGTGGACTCATCGTCGGTCCCTCGCCCCCAACCCCAAGCGCGCCGCCCGGCAGGCGCCAGGAGGCTGCCAGGCGCGTCCGTCCACCGCTGCACAGGCCGCCTGGCCGCTGCCCGTGAGGAGACCGCGACCCGTGCCTCCCGTGACCGGAGCAGGCGCCGTCGCCAGAAGGCGGACGAGGACTGGGCGCGCCGTCGTCAGCGGGCCAAGCGCCGTCACCGCGGCCGGTGACGCAAGCCCGATGTTCCGCAAATCGCGGCGGTGAGCGTGGCCCTCGCTGGAGTGCGTGACGACGGCCCGCGATCACGCCGGGGCGGCCTGGCGCGTCTCGGGGGTCGTCTCAGGGACAGGAAGCGAAGCGGCGCTCGAAGCCAGCGAGGGGCTACGCTATGGCAACACGGCGTCGTGAAGCGCTGGCCACCCCTGAGGCCGGCTCCTTGCGACGCCGTTCCAGTCCGTCTGCCCGAGAAGGAACCGCTCATGCCGCAGTACCGCAGCGCCACCTCCACCCACGGCCGCAACATGGCGGGCGCCCGTGCACTGTGGCGCGCCACCGGCGTCAAGGACTCCGACTTCGGCAAACCGATCATCGCCATCGCGAACTCCTTCACCCAGTTCGTCCCCGGGCACGTGGGCCTGCGCGACGTCGGGCGCCTCGTGGCCACCGAGATCGAGGCCGCCGGCGGCCTGGCCAAGGAGTTCAACACCATCGCCGTCGACGACGGCATCGCCATGGGCCACGACGGCATGCTCTACTCCCTGCCCAGCCGCGACCTCATCGCCGACTCCGTGGAGTACATGGTCAGCGCCCACTGCGCCGACGCCCTCGTGTGCATCTCCAACTGCGACAAGATCACCCCGGGCATGCTCATGGCCGCCCATGCGCCCTCAACATCCCGGCCATCTTCATCTCCGGCGGCCCCATGGAGTCGGGCAAGATGACCGCCGCCGACGGCACCACCCGCAAGCTCGACCTCATCGACGCCATGATGGACGCCGCCGACCCCACCGTGACCGACGAGACCATCAGCGCCATCGAGCGCCTGGCCTGCCCCACCTGCGGCTCCTGCTCGGGCATGTTCACCGCCAACTCCATGAACTGCCTCACTGAGGCCCTCGGCCTGGCCCTGCCCATGAACGGCACCCTGCTGGCCACCCACGCCGACCGCGGCGAGCTCTTCAAGCGCGTCGGCCACCAGATCGTCGAGATCACCCGGGCCTACTACGAGCACGACGACGCCTCCGTCCTGCCGCGCTCCATCGCCACCAAGGCCGCCTTCGAGAACGCCATGAGCCTGGACATCGCCATGGGCGGCTCCACCAACACCGTCCTGCACCTGCTGGCCGCCGCCCAGGAGGCCGAGGTCGACTTCACCATGGCCGACATCGACCGCCTCTCGCGCAAGGTCCCCCACCTGGCCAAGGTCGCGCCCTCGACGAACCTCTACCACATCGAGGACGTCCACCGCGCCGGCGGCATCATCGGCATCCTCGGAGAGCTCGACCGCGGCGGACTGCTGGAGACCACCACCTCCAACGTCCTGCGCACCACCCTGGGTGAGGAGCTCGCCGCCTACGACATCGCCCGCCCCGGCCCCGACGGCGTCCCCGGCTCCCAGGTCAGCGAGGAGATCCGCACCGGCTACCTCGCCGCCCCCGCCGGCGTGCGCACCACCGAGATGTTCTCCCAGGCCTCCCGCTGGGAGTCCCTCGACACCGACCGCGCCGCCGGCTGCATCCGCGACATCGAGCACGCCTACTCCGCCGACGGCGGCCTGGCCGTCCTCTTCGGCAACATCGCCGAGAAGGGCTGCATCGTCAAGACCGCCGGCGTGGACGAGTCGATCCTGACCTTCTCCGGGCCCGCCGTCGTCTTCGAGTCCCAGGAGGACGCCGTCGCCGGGATCCTCGGCAAACAGGTGAAATCCGGCGACGTCGTCATCATCAGCCACGAGGGACCGCGCGGCGGCCCCGGCATGCAGGAGATGCTCTATCCCGACCACCTACATCAAGTCCATGCACCTGGGCAAGGAGTGCGCCCTGCTCACCGACGGGCGCTTCTCCGGAGGCACCTCCGGGCTAAGCATCGGCCACGTCTCCCCAGAGGCCGCCGCCGGCGGACTCATCGGCCTGGTGCGCAGCGGCGACATCATCGACATCGACATCCCGCGCCGCGCCATCTCCGTGCGCCTGAGCGAGGAGGAGATCGAGCGCCGCCGCGCCGAGGAGGAGGCCCGCGGCGAGGACGCCTGGACCCCGCACGTGGACCGCCCCCGCAAGGTCTCCGCAGCGCTGCGCGCCTACGCTATGCTCGCCACCAGCGCCGACCTGGGCGCCGTGCGCGACCTCAAGCGCCTCGGCATCAAGTAGCTCTCAGCGGGCCGTCAGGGGACGGCCAGGGCTGACCAACTGCATATTTGAAAAATCGTTGTCACTCGCACCTAGGGTTTGCGTGTGACAATCGTTCTCAGATCGCTGGTGGTGCGATCCGGCAGCACGACGTTGGTCAACGGCGTCGCCCTCCGCCTGGCCCCCGCAAGCCGGACCGCCTTGGTTGGCGCCTCCGGGGCCGGCAAGTCCCTCACCTGCGCCGCGCTCGCGGGGCACCCTCCCGGCCTCGCCCTGGAGGTCGCCGGCTCCCCTGACCGTTGAGCCCGACGACGCTGACGCAGGCAGCGACCCGACGCGCGAGCTCCCGACCGGGAGGCGAGGGACGGCGGCGTCAACCTGCTGGGTCTGCCCGCCGCCCGGCGCCCCGGGGCAGCCGCATCGCCCTGGTCCCACAGGACCACTCCACCGCCCTGCACCCGCTCATCGCGGTCGGCCGCCAGATCGCCCTGGCCTCCCAGGCCGCCGGACGCAGCCGGGACGAGGCCCGACCAGCGCGCCACCGACTACCTCTACGCCGTCGGGCTCGACGAGTCCTTCGCCGACCGCGTCCCCGGGCGCCTCTCCGGAGGCCAGCGCCAACGCGTCAGCCTGGCCCTGGCCCCTGGCCGCCGAACCAGCCCTCATCATCGCCGACGAGCCCACCACCGCCCTCGACGTCGTCGCCCGCGCCGAGATCCTCGGGCTCCTGACGCTCCCTGACCAGCCTGCCCCAGGCCCCCGCCCTGCTCCTCATCACCCACGACCCTGCCCGCCGCCGCCATCTGCGAGAACATCGCCGTCCTCCACGACGGCGCCATCATCGAGTCGGGGCAGACCCGCTCCGTCCTGACCCGCCCCGAGCACCCGGTCACGGCCGCCATGTGCGAGGCCGGCGCCGAGGAGACCATCGACGGGGCCCCTGGCCGCAGCGGGAGCCGCCGCATGAGCGGGCTTGAGACCCGTGGGCTCGAGGCGCTCCCACCCGGGGGCCGGGCGGCGAGCGGCGCGAGGTGCTGCGCGGCGTGGACCTGAGCCTGGAGCCGGGGGAGAACGTGGCCCTCATCGGGACGCTCAGGGATGCGGCAAGACGACGCTGCTGCGCGCCCTGCTGCTGCTCGACTCCCCGGGCCCGGAGGACGCCGGCGAGATCCTGCTCGACGGCCGAGCCCCGTGCGCCGAGGCGGCGCCCGAGCGCTGCGGGCCTTCCGGCGGGCGGTGCAGTACGTGCCCCAGGACGCCGCCGCCACCCCTCCACCCGCGCCGCTCGGTGCTGGCGCAGGTGAGCACCCCGCTGCGCACCCTGGGCGTGGTGCGCGACCGCGAGGAGGCCGTCAGCCGAGCCCGGCAGATGCTGGAGAGCCTCGAGATTCGCCGCGAGATCTGGGAGAGCCGGCCCCACGAGATCTCCGGCGGCCAGGCGCAGCGGGTCTCCATCGCCCGGGCCCTGGCCCTGTCCCCGCGCTACCTCCTGCTCGACGAGCCGGTCTCCGGGCTCGACCCCGCCCTGCGCCGCCAGACCCTCGACCTGCTCGCCGCCATCGAGGCCGACCCCGATTAGCCCCGACGCCGCCACCAGCGATGAGCAGGAACCCCGCAAAGTCCGGCGCGAGTGGTGAGGGAGCGCCCGCCGCCAAGTCCGGCGCGAGTGGCTGAGCGCGCGCCCGCCCCGGCTGGTTCCGGCGCCGTGCCCGCCCCGGCTGGCTACTGCGCCGTGCCCGCCCCAGCCCTGCTGGTGGTGTCGCACGACCTGGCCGCCGTCGCCCGCGTCTGCCAGCGGGCCCTGGTCATGGACGAGGGCTCCATCGTCGAGGACGCCCCCATGCGCCGCCTCCTGACCCGAGCCCAGCCCACCCGGGCCACCCGCGCCCTGCGCGACGCCGTCCCCACCCTGCCGACCGCCACCGACTGACGACCTCCCGACCGATGACCCCCGACAGCTGACACCCCGACCCAGGCCCGAAGGAGATTCCATGTCCTTGCCCAGCCCCGCCGTCACCCGCCGCCAGGTCCTCGCCGCCCTCGGCCTCGGAGCCGGCGCCGCCGCCATCGCCTCCTGCTCGCGCAGCTCGTCGGGCGACGGCCGCATCCGCCTGGCCATGTTCCACGCCCCCGAGAGCAAGCTCAACCCGCTCACCAACGACGGCTCAAGCTCGTCCGCTGGTCCTGCGCCGAGCCTCACCACGCTCAACGCCGACGGCGATGCCCAGGAGCTGCTCGCCACCGCCTGGAAGCGTGAGGGCGAGACCACCTGGCGCCTCACCCTGCGCGAGGGCGTCACCTTCCACGACGGCACCGCCCTGAGCGCCGAGAACGCGGCCGCCGCCCTCACCTTCGCCGCCACCGCCGCCAAGCCGCCGCGCGTCCTGGACGGAGTCACGCTCACCGCGAAGGCCGACGGCAAGGACCTCCTCCTGACCACCGCGGCCCCCTGACCCCCTCATGCCGCAGCGCCTCTCCAGTCCCCCAGCTCGTCATCCTGTCCCCGGCCGCCTACCCCGAGCTCCGCCGACGGCGCCATCGACCCCGTCGGCCACGGCACCGGCGCCTTCATCCTCAAAGCAGGCCAACGGCTCCTCCGGCGCCACTCTGGAACGCAACGACAAGTACTGGGGCACGAAGGCCACCGCCCCCGGCATCGACGTCACCCTACGTTCCCGACGGCGCCGCCCGCGCCAACGCCCTGCGCACCGACACCGCCGACATCGTCGAGGCCGTCCCCGTCGCCCAGGTCGGCAACATCGACAAGAACCTTCTCCACGAGGTAGCCACCCCGCGCACCTCCACCCTCTACCTCAACACCCGCTCCGGCCCCTTCGCCGACCCCGCCCTGCGCGCCGCCGCCCGCAACGCCGTCGACCCCGCCGCCCTCATCAAGACCGTCTTCGAGGGTCACGCCGACCTCCCGTCGGACTCCTGGGGCCGGCCGTGCCCTGGGCCGCCGAGCTGCGCGCCTGGAAGAAGGAGACCTACCCCGGAGCCACGGGCGCGGCCGCCACCGGCAAGGTCCCCGGCGCCACCGCCGCCGGGACCGTCCCCGCCGGCACCGCCATCACCCTGGCCTCCTACACCGACCGCCCCGAGCTCGGCGAGATGGTCCCCTCCTGGCCCAGCAGCTCGAGGCCGCCGGTTTCAAGGTCACCCAGGACGTGCGCGAGTACAACCAGATCGAGTCCGAGGCCCTGGCCGGGCAAAGTTCCACGCCGTCCTCGTGTCGCGCTCGACGGTCCTGGACTCCGGCGACGCCGTCGCCTACATGACCGCCGACTTCTCCTCCTCCGGCTCCTACTCCATGAGCGGCCTGCACGACGAGAAGGTCGACGCCGCCATCTCCAAGGCCGCCGCCGCAGAGCCCGGCGACGAGCGCCGCAAGGCCATCATGGCCGCCGAGCAGGCCATCCTCGCCTCCGGCGCCGCCATCCCGCTGGCCCACGAGCGCGTCATCCAGGGCGAGGCCGCCGGCGTCACCGGCGCCCGAGCGCGACCCGGGCGAGCGCGCCCTCATCACCTCGGCCACGACCGTGAAGAAGTGAGCGGCGTGCTCACCCGGCTCGCCGGGCGCCTGCGTACGGGTGACCTCGTCACCGGCATCTCGCGCCTGCTCGCCCTGGCCTGCCTCGTGGGCCTGGTGGGCATGCTGCCCTGGCTCTCGGGCAAGGACCCGGCCCTGACGATCCTGCGCGCCACCTCCTCCGACCGGGAGCCCACGCCCGGAGGTCCTGGACTCCATCCGCACGAGCATCGGGATCGACGGCGGCCCCCTCCACGTCATCGGGCACTGGCTGGCCGGGGTGGCCCGCGGCGACCTGGGCCGCTCCTGGGTCTCGGGGGCCGACGTCGGCCCGGACGCCGTCGACGCCTTCGGGAGTCTCCCTGAGCCTCATGGCCGCCGCGCTCGGCGTCGGGGTCATCGTGGCCGCAGCTCTGGTCCTGCCCGCCCTGCGCGACGGGCTGCGAGGGACGACCCCGGCCCCGCGGCGGAGCCGCCTCCGCGGTCCTCATCTCCCTGCCCGAGTACCTCCTGGCCCCGATCCTCATGCTCGTCCTGGCCGTCTACCTCAGGATCCTGCCGCCCTTCGGGTGGGGCGGCCCCGAGAAGGTCATCATGCCGGCCCTCAGCCTGGGCCTGCCCACCGGCGGCTACCTCGGCGGACTCGTCTCCGACGCCGTCACCGCCACCTTCTCCGAACGCTGGGTGGCCACCTGGTCCACCGCCGGCATCCGCGGCCGACCCCTGGCCGGAGCCGTCCTGCGGCGGGCCCTGGCACCACTGACCGGGCAGGTGGCGCTCGTCGTCGTCGCCCTGACCGGCGGCGCGGTCGCCGTGGAGAAGATCTTCGCCATCCCGGGCTGGGCGCGAGCTCCTGGACGCCGCCTCCGCCCAGGACGTGCCGGCCCTCCAGGCCCAGATCCTGCTGCTGCTCGCCCTGGCACTGACCACCGGCGTCATCGCCGGAGCGGCCCGACGCCTCCTCATGGGGCGGGCCGCCGGGGCAGGGCGGTCTCACGGCACCGCCCCGGTGGAGCACTCGGGGCGGGCCGCCCGCGTCATCGCCGTCAGCGGTGCCGCCCTGCTGGCCCTCATGGTGGCCGTCGGGATTCGGCGCGACCCCTACGCCGTCGTCGCGGACAAGCTCGCACAGCCCAGTGCCGCCCTCCCGCTGGGCGCCGACTCGCTCGGGCGCGACGTGCTGGCACGCGGTGGCTCACGGGGCCGTGTCCACGGTGAGCGGCGCCGTCATCGTCACGGTGGTCTGCTTCGTCATCGCCCATGCTGGTGGGGCTGGCGCCGCGGGCCGCCACGGGGTTCATCGAGGTCGCCAACGCCGCCCCGCCGATCCTGGCCGGGCCTCATCGTCGCCGGCGTCTCCGGGCCCAGCGCCACGGGCGCCGCCATCGCCGTGGCCGGCGTCGGCTGGGCGCCCTCTGGCCTCCCACGCCGCCGGGCTCGTCGCCGAGAACCGGCAGCGCCCCGACGTCCTGCTCGCCCCGGTCCTGGGGGAGGGCGGGTGCGGATCACCCTGACCCGGGTCCTGCCCGCCGTCGTCGGCCCCTGGCGCGCCACGCGGCCCTGAGACTGCCCGGCAAGGCCCTGGCGCTGGCGGCACTGGGATTCCTCGGCCTGGGCGCCCAGAGCCCCGCACCGGAGTGGGGGCTGGTCCTGTCCGACGCGCTGCCCTACATCGAACGGGCCCCTGGGCCGTGGCCACGCCCGCCGCCGCCCTCGTGGTCCTGTCGATCACATCGGTCGCCGCCTCCCGCAGCATGCGGCGCTGAGACCGCGGGGACCGCTGGAGCCGTTGAGCCCGCTGAGGCCCGGTGGCAGCGGCCCGGCTCCGGCCCGGGCCGGGCGCAGGGCTGCGCCGTCGGGCAGACAACGAGGCGGGCGCCAACCGCGCGGTTGGCGCCCGCCTCATCAGCGGACCGGGAGCTCAGCCCTCCAGGGCGTGGAGACGGTCGATCGGGGTGGAGACGGCCTCGCGGGCGCGCACCACGGCCTCCTCATCGGGGGCGTCGTAGAAGCACAGGCACTTGACCGTGTCCTCACGCACGTAGGTGCGCAGGAAGCTCACCTCCGGCACCTGGGCGTACTTGGGGGAGTTGGCCTTCTTGCGCGCCAGGTAGGTCTCCATGGAGATCTCCTCGGGGATGTCCCACTCCACGAGGTAGTCGGCCTTGCGGGCCAGGGCTCGCACGTCCTCCAGCTCGGCGCCCACGAGGCGGACCTCGTCGGGGCCGGTGACCTCGGCGTCGGCCGCAGCGGACCGGACGGCCTCGGTCAGGCCGGTGACGTCGTCGGAGTCGAGCTCGACGATGGTGAAGATGCGTTCGTGACTGGCGGTGACCTGCGACTCCAGGACGGAGGCGCCGGCGGCCTCAACGGCCTGGGAGACCTGCGCGATGAGGGCCTCGGCGGCCTCGCGCGACGGGGTGGTGGGGACGAGCTCGAAGAGCTGGAGCGACATGGCGGCTCCTTTCCGTAGGGTGTGCGTACCAACCTTGCGGTCCAGCCGAATTATTCCCGCCGGCTCCGGTGGACCAAGGGTCCTGCTCGCTCTGCGGACTCACATAGGTATGAATGTTTCCAGCGATAGGCAGGTGTGGGAGGTGTTGGTCGCCTGCGCTGGCGAGAGCCTCCTTCCGGTCCTGCGTCCAGTTGTGCGTCGGCGGGACTTGGCGCCTCGGGTGCGCCGGCGTGCTGAGCAAGGTGGCCTGACGGCTTCGCCGATCCGGTTCGTGAGGCGATCAGCCTGAGAATGTCCAAAACGGATACAAAGGCCCGAAACGGGGCCAAGGCGTTGAGACAAGAACCGCATGATTCCGAGGTTCTATCAGCCACCTGATCGAGCCGCAGGCTCCTTTGTATCCGTTTTGGACATTCGAGCCCTTCATCGTGATCGGAGCCTGGCCCGTTACGCTGTCACTCGTGAATGAGCTCGACAGCGTCAGCAGCAACGGAACCCCTGCCTGGGACAGCGCCCGCTACCTGCGGGAGATCCTCAAGGCCCCCGTCTACGAGGCGGCCGAGCACACGCCCCTGCAGGAGATGCCGGCCCTGTCGGCCCGCCTGGGCAACACCGTCGAGGTCAAGCGCGAGGACCTCCAGACTGTCCACTCCTTCAAGATCCGCGGCGCCTACAACGCCATGCGCTCCCTGAGTCCGGCCGAGCGCGAACGTGGCGTCGTCACCGCCTCGGCCGGCAACCACGCCCAGGGCGTGGCCCGCTCCGCCGCCCTGCTGGGGATGAGCGCCATCATCGTCATGCCCACCGTCACCCCCCAGATCAAGGTCGACGCCGTTCGCGCCCTGGGCGGCGAGGTCCGCCTCCACGGGGACAACTTCGACGCCGCCAAGGCCGAGGCCACCCGCCTGGCCGAGGCCGAGGGCCTGTCCTACATCGCCCCCTTCGACGACCCCCGCGTCATCGCCGGCCAGGGCACCATCGGCCTGGAGCTCATCCAGCAGGACGCCCACCTCGACCGCGTCTTCGTACCCGTGGGCGGCGGCGGGCTGGCCGCCGGCGTCGCCGTCCTCATCAAGCAGCTCATGCCCGGGATCAAGGTCATCGGCGTCGAGCACGAGGAGTCGGCCTGCCTCAAGGCCGCCCTGCTGGGCGGGGAGCCCATCACCCTGCACCACGTGGGCCTGTTCGCCGAAGGGGTGGCCGTGCGCCGCATCGGTGAGGAGACCTTCCGCATGTGCCGGGCCCTGCTCGACGACGTCGTCACCGTCTCCTCCGACGAGACCTCCGCCGCCGTGCGCGACATCTTCGACGACGTGCGCGCCATCTCCGAGCCCTCCGGCGCCCTGGCCCTGGCGGGTCTCAAGCGCTACGTCGCCGAGCACCACCTGTCCGGCGAGCGCCTCGCCTTCATCCTGTCCGGCGCCAACCTCAACTTCCACCAGCTGCGCTACATCTCCGAGCGCAGCGAGATCGGTGAGCAGCGCGAGGCCATCCTCGGGGTCACCATCCCCGAGGAGCAGGGCTCCTTCCTGCGCTTCGCCTCGGTCCTGGGGGCCCGCTCGGTCACCGAGTTCAACTACCGCCTCTCCGCGGCCCGTGCCGAGACCGACCCCGCCCGCATCTTCGTGGGTGTGCGTATCGCCCGGCGCCAGGAGCGCGCCGAGATCGTGGCGGACCTGGAGGAGGCCGGCTATGACGTCATCGACCTCACCGACGACGAGCTCGCCAAGGTCCACGTGCGCTCCATGATCGGCGGGCGCGCCACCCCGGGCGTGCCCGAGCGCCTCTTCTCCTTCCTCTTCCCCGAGTCGCCCGGGGCGCTGGCCCACTTCCTGGAGGTGCTGGGCACCCGCTGGAACATCACGCTGTTCCACTACCGCACCGACGGCGCCGACTACGGCCGCATCCTGTGCGCCTTCGCGGCCGGGCCCGACGACGTCGAGCTGACCGAGCACATGGACCGCCTCGGCTACTCCTACAACGAGGGAGACCGCCGACCCCGCCTTCCGCTTCTTCCTGGCCCGATGATCCGTGACAAATCCCCGCGGCTCCATGCGCCTCACCGGAAGAGGCGGGGACGGGCTGGGCAGTGCTGTGGCAGGTATCATGCAATAAGGGGCTCGCTCGTTTCTGTTGAGACTCCCATAAGGTTATTGCAAATCATTTGTCGCGGCCGGGCGCGCCATAGGAGTCTCCGCCTGACGCTGACCCCGACCCCGGCTCATCTCGACCAGGAGAAAACACATGACCCGTCTTGCCGTCGTCGTCGGTTCCGTCCGCCCCAACCGCGTGGGTGGCACCATCGCCCAGTGGGTGGTCGACCAGGCCAACAAGATCGAGGGCGTCGAGGCCGAGATCGTCGACATCGCCTCCTTCAACCTGCCCCTGTTCGCCGAGGAGCTCCCCCCGCGCATGGCTGTCCCCAGCGACCCGGCCGGCGCCGCCTTCGACGAGGCCCTGAAGTCCTTCGACGCGCTGATCTTCGTCACCCCGAGTACAACTTCTCCATCCCCGGCGCGCTGAAGAACGCCATCGACTTCCTCCAGCCCGGCGCCGTGGCCAACAAGGGCGTGGGAGTGGTCGGCTACTCCTACAGCGTCGGCATCCGCGCCGTCAGCCACCTTCAGCAGATCCTCCAGGGCATGGGTGCCACCGTCGTGGCCTCCAACGTGTTCCTGTCGCTCAACACCGACTTCGCCGACGGCGCCTTCTCGCCGGCCTCCTTCCACGACGCCGAGGTCCCGGCCATGGTGCGCGACGTCGTCGCCCACTCCGACGCCCTGGCCTCCCTGCGCTGAGGACGTCGAGCTCGGCTCGTCCGGCTGAGCCGGAGGACGCCAGTCCATCACGTCGCCGTCGGCGGTACCTGCGGGTGCCCCGGCGGCGACGTCGTCAGTGCGCGGGCTGCGGGGGCGGCATGGCGGGTGGGTAGGGGTTTCCCCATGACTGAGCGCAGCGAGCGAGGCGGTTCCCGCCGGGACGACAGAGGCGGACACGGCGACCGCGGTACCGGGGAGGCTCCGGGCGGCGGTGGCCGAGGCGGCGACCGCGGCTACCGGGGCGGGCTCGGCGGCCGCGGGGAGGCCGCGGCGACCGGGATCCGGGCGGTGACCGTGGCTACCGGGATGGCGAGCGCGGCCGCTCGCGCCGCGTCTACGACGACGAGCCCCGCGACGGCCTCCTGGCCGACCTCGTCGGCCACCTCCACGCCCTCGACGGGACGCTCCCTACGCCGCCTACAAGGCGATCGTCGGACGCTACCGGGCGCCCGCCGGCTGGTTCCTGCACATCGACCGCGTCCAGTCCGACCCTACGCCCCGCCCACGCGCATCCACGTGGACGTGCCCACCGACCTGCACGGCCTGGAGCTGCTCGACGAGGCCGACCTGCTGGCCGACGTCGACCGGCGCCTGGCCGTGGGCGACTTCCTCACCCGCGAGCTGCACGCCGGGCTTCCGCGGCACGGCGCTGTCCATCGCCTCCCGGGCCAGGGAGATCCTGCAGCGCTCCAGCATCATCCTGCGCCCCGAGGAGAAGAAGGAGGGGGCCGGTTGGGTGCTGGAGGTCCGCGCCCGCCTGGCCCTGCCCGCCCAGGGTCGCTCCATCCAGGGCCACGAGGCCTCCCGGATCGTGGGGCGCGACCTCGTGCGCGAGCTGGAGGAGGCCATGGACCTCACCGGCGAGCGGGGCGACCGGCTCGTGCGCCACGTCGCCACCCTTGAGGACCACCGGGCCCTGACCGCGACGGTGGCCCGCAACGGCTGGGTGGCCTTCCTCGCCGATGGTTCCGTCCTGCCGCGCCGTTCCGGGGTGAGCGACGATCCCCTGGACGGCGGCGTTCCCCTCCAGGCCCCCGAGTCCATGGCCGCCACGGTGGAGCTCCCGCACGCCGGGACGGTGCGCGGCACCGTCGTCGAGGCGGGCGTCAACGTCATCGTCGGAGGCGGCTACCACGGCAAGTCCACGCTGCTGAGCGCCATCGAGCGCGGCGTCTACCCGCACGTGCCCGGGGACGGGCGCGAGCTCGTCGCCACGGTCCCCGACGCCGTCAAGGTGCGGGCCGCCGACGGGCGCGCCGTGACCGGCGTCGACCTGACCCCCTTCATCTCCCACCTGCCGGCCGGGCGCGACACCGCCTCCTTCACCACCCGCAACGCCTCGGGATCCACCTCCCAGGCCGCCTCCATCATCGAGGCCGTCGAGGCCGGCTCCACCGCGCTGCTGCTGGACGAGGACACCTCCGCCACGAACCTGCTCATCCGCGACTCGCGCATGCGCGAGCTGGTGGCCGCCGAGCGCGAGCCCATCACGCCCCTGGTGGACCGCATCACCGCGCTGTTCCGCCGGCGGGGCGTCTCCACGGTCATGGTCATGGGCGGCTCCGGGGACTACCTGGACGTGGCCGACCGGGTCCTGCTCATGGACGCCTACCACCTGCGCGACGTCACCGAGCAGGCCCGCCGGGTCGTGGCCGACCAGCCCCGGCCCCTCACCGAGCCTGGAGGACTTCGCCGCGCCTCGGCAGCGCGTCCCCGAGCCCGCCCGCCGCGCACCCGCCGGGGACCGGTGCGCACCCGCGCCCAGGGCACCTCCACCCTCGTCCTGGACCGGGAGGACATCGACATCTCCGACGTCGGCGGCGTCACCGACCCCGGGGCAGGCCGAGGCCATCGCCCTACGCCCTGCGCGCCCTGCTGGAGCAGCGCTTCGACGGGGTCTCCCCGCTGCGCGAGTGCCTGGACGACCTCGAGGCCCTGCTCGATGAGGAGGGCCTGGACGCCCTGACCGACGAGCGCGAGCGGCCCGCCTTCCTCGTGCGCCCCCGCATGGTCGACGTCGGCGCGGCCGTCAGCCGCTACCGCAAGCTCGAGCTGGCCGACCGGCGAGCGAGGGACTGACGAGGCGAGCGCTCGACCGCCGGCCTCCCACCCGCACTTCGACCAAAAACTTCAGAACGACGCGGGCTCGGGTCGTTTCTGAAGATTCGGTCGAAGTGATCCACGATGCCCGGTGTCCACAACGGCGCCGTCGGCCCCTGTTTCCACAGGAGCAGTGGGCGCGCGAGTGAGGCCGGGGCGCCGCGGGCAGCATGGGGGCATGACCACCGCGATCTCCTCCCCGCCCCTGTCCGACGGCGGGGCCCTGCGCCCGCTGATGTGGAACGAGACCGGGCCTCGACGGCGCCGCGTGCGCGCGCCCGGACCTCAGCCACGACTGGCTGCGTGTCGCCGCTGGGCGTCTACGCGCCCCGTGCGGCCTGGCAGGGAGGCTGCGTGGATGGAGCGCTACGAGCTGCTGCTCGAGGCGGCGCACCGGAAGTACGGTGACGAGCTGGTGCTGGCGGGCGCCTCCGCCGTCGCCGCCTACGGGCTGCCACTGGTGGGGACGGTCCTGCGCCGGGTGGAGGTCGTGGACGGGCGCCCGGGCCGGGTGCGGACCTCCTTGCTGAGGCGCCACGTCCGGCGCCGCGGCACTGAGGTCGTCAGAGTGGGCGGGCATCTCGCCGTCGCGCTGCCGGACTCGCTCATTGACCTGGCTCGGTGGAGTGGAGTGATGGCGGGGGTTGCCGCCATGGACGCGGCCCTGCACAACGGACTGTGCTCCGCGGACTCCCTGGAGGAGGCGCTGGAGCGTCTGCCTGCGACGGCCCGTGGCGGCCCCCGCGCTCGGCAGGCCGTGCGCCTGGCCGACGGCCGCTCCGAGTCGCCGGGCGAGTCGATGTCGCGCGTGCGCATGTGGGAGCACCGGCTTCCCAAGCCGGAGCTGCAGGTGAGTGTGCGGGTCGGGCAGGAGCTCTACATCCTGGACTACTACTGGCCGGACCTCGAGGTGGCCGGCGAGTTCGATGGTCGGGGCAAGTACCGGTCGGCCTCCTTCGGGCAGGACCCGGAGGATGTCGTGTGGCGTGAGAAGCTCCGGGAGGACGCGCTGCGGGCCTCGGGCCTGACGGTGGCCCGCTGGACGTGGGCGCAGGCCTGGGGTGACGCCGGGGCGCAGATGCTGCGGCGACTGTCCGCTGCCGGGGTCAGGCCCACTGGCCGACGCTGGTGAGTCCTCCTCACTTCGACCAAAACTTCAGAATCGACCCGGGCCGCGTCGATTCTGAAGTTTTCTGATCGAAGTGAGTGGGCTGGCGGCGGCTGCGCGGCTCGCGCTAGGCGGCTGAGCCGGTCCGGTACTCGGTGCGGTACTCGCTGGTGCGGGTGTGGATGAGGCGGGGGATCGAGATGGTCTTGTCGAAGCGGCCGTCGCGGTAGCCGGCCTGGAGGTTGAACAGCACCATGAGTCGCAGCGCCATGGGGTTGCTCGTGCGAGCCACGCGACGCAGCGTCGAGACGGGCATCTGGCGCAGGATGCTCACGATCCTGCCGGCGTCGCGCCAGTTGGCCCGCACCGGGCGGAACGTTGAGGCGGTTGAGGGCCTCGACCTCGCGCAGGAAGAAGTCGGCGCCCTCCCTCTCGGCCGCGCGCCACCAGCCGGCGCGGTAGGTGGCCTCGAGCTGCTCGACGGCGTCGCACAGGGGCGTCGTAGTCGACGCCGACGACCTCGGTGCGCAGCTCCTCGGCCCGGATCCGCTCCAGGGCGGCGTGCGCCAGCGGCAGGATGACGCGGGCGACGTCGATCGACGGCGTTGTTGCGGGTGAGCCGGTCGGCCTCCGGCAGGGGCTTGCCGTCGCGGGGGCAGGCGCGCGTCGACCTCCTCCAGGTGCGCGATGGAGGTGCGCAGGGTCGCCGGTGAGGCGGGCGGTGGAGCGCGGGAACCCCCATGGCGATGAGCAGCTCGGTCGCGGCGCGCCACTGGAGTCCCTGTCCTCAGACCAGTGGGTCTCCGGTCCGTCCCCGCCGGAGACCGGTCCGACGGGGTGCTCGTCTGCTGGCTGCTCATCGGGGTTGAGCCTCCTGTGGTGCGCAGGGAAAACAGGTCAGGCGGTCGCGGGCGCTCGAGGCTGGGAGTGCTGGCCGGCGGCCGGGGGACAGCGTCTCAAGGCAACGTGTGAGAACGCTGGTGATTGACCCTTCAAAAGGCTGAGGTGGCGCCCTCAGGCCGGCGCGTCTTCCGGGGCCAGGGATGTCCGTCTGGGCGGGCAGGGTCCGTGATGCCGACCGGGCAGGTCACCCCGTTGGGGACCGTGGTTGCAGTAGCCGTTCGGGTTCTTGTGCAGGTAGGCCTGGTGGTAGTCCTCGGCCAGGGTAGTAGGGGCCGCCGAACTGAGCCGGCGCGTCCGCGGCGTCCTCGATGGTGGTCACGCAGGTGCCCAGGCCCAGGCGGGTCAGCTCGCCCTGGAAGGCCTCGCGGATCCGCAAGGCCGCGTCGCGCTGGGCGGGCGTCGTCGTCCACACCGCCGAGCGGTACTGGGTGCCGACGTCGTTGCCGTGACGGTTCAGGTGCGTGGAGTCGTGGTTCTCCCAGAAGGTCCGCAGCAGGGTCTCCCGCCCTCGCCGCAGACGGTCGGGGTCGAGACGACGCGCACCGTCTCGGCGTGACCGGTCGCCCCGGTGCACACCTCCTGGTACGTGGGGTTGGGTGTCTGGCCGCCCATGTAGCCGACCGACGTCGAGACGACGCCGTCCTGGCGCCACAGGATCCGCTCCACGCCCCAGAAGCAGCCGGCCGCCAGATAGATGACCCGACTGCCCTCGGGCCACGGTCCGTCAGGGGCGTGCCCAGCACCGGATGGTCTCCGGGGGCGGGTCAGGACCGGCGTCTCGCAGCCGGCCGGCGCCGATCCGCTGAGCGAGTGACGAAGGGCGTTGAACATGAGGACACGGTACTGCGCCCGCCCTATTCCCGCCCGCGCTTCACTGACCGCGAGGAGAGGTCGGGGCGGAGGTCTGAGGGCAGGTGTCGAGTCAGGAGCTCGGTGAGGGCTCCGGCCCGGAACCGTTCAGCTCCCAGACGGGTGAAGGCTCGCTCGCGCCAGTCGAGGAAGCTCTGGAACCCGCCGGTGAGCAAGGCCTGAAGCTCCTCGCCGCTGTCGACGGCGACGATGTCCTGCCGCTGATCCTCCCCGCTCATACCTTTGCGTGATGACTCGCAGATTCTCAGCGGTGTGGTTCCCTCGCGGGACGATGGTAGCTGGGGCCTCCCTGAGGTTGACGATCATGAAGCCCGCCGAGACGCACAGATCAAAGATGAAGTCGCACTCACCGGCGGTGAGGTGGGCGTGCCCGGTCCCCGCCGTCATCGCCTCATCCTCCTCGAGCACATTGGAGAAGTGGAAGTCCTGGAGCCCATCGACATTGATGTGCCGATCCGTCCTCGTTGAGCAGCGTCGCGGATGATGACCGGTCTGCGCTGGAGGGCGGGAAGACCTTCATGTGCATTCGACGCCGTCGCAAGAACTCCTGCACGCCGTCGCGATCCGGATCGACGAGTCGGTCTCCGTCGATCTTGTACAGATAGAGAGAGAAGCCCATGGGTGGATACGTCCTGTCCGTGGTTGGAGTCCTCGTTTTACGGAATGCGCGTCTACTCGTACTTTTAATGCGGCTTGCATTTCCTGCCAGCTGTTGGCCACAACCTCTGCTTGTCGCCCCCGATGCTGCGTCCATCGCTGAATCTGTAGAAAATACATGGCGTAACCCATGGGACTCTCCTCGCACCATCTCAGGGGTTGGTTGTTTTCTTGGGCGTCCGTAGGGATCTGAGCTGGCAGTTTCTCGCGCAGCCCCACGAATCCCGGTGGGGCTGCGCGAGAAACGCCCGGCTCGAGATGGAGCGAGTTCGAGACCCGCTCGACCTTGACGATCTCGGCCTTGATCTTCCGGGCCCGTGGGGGCCTCGTAGAGAGACGGTGTCGCCCGCACGGTGCCCCATGAGGGCCTGACCCAGCGGGGCGTCGGGGAGAAGACCTTGACGCCGTCGGGCACGTCCTCGGTGATCTCCCCTGACCGCCCAGGGGCGAGACCTGCTCCTTGCCGGCCACCTTCGCGGTGACGATGGTGCCGGCTGAGACCGAGCCGTCGTCGGCCGCCCTCGCCGATCTGGGCGTTCTCCAGGGTCTCCTCGAGCTGGATGATGCGCGCTCGTTGAGCCCCGCCTCCTCGCGGGCGGCGTGGTAGCCGGCGTTCTCCCGCAGGTCACCCTCCTGGCGGGCCGCCTCCACGCGCTGGGCGATCTCCTTGCGCTCGGTCGTCTTGCGGTGCTCGAGCTCGGTGGACAGTCGGTCGTAGGCCTCCTGGGTGAGCCAGGTGCCCTGTGACTGCTCGGGCACATGGGTCCTCCTTGATGACTGGTGCTGGGTCGCTCGGCAGCCGGTCAGGTCACTTGCGACGACGACACCCGGCGGCTCCTCGTAGGGCCGACCGGGGTTTGAAGCGCGAGTCTACGCCGCAGCCTGGGGGATGCTGTGTAGTTGGCGAAAGGTGCTGGAATATTCCGGGTCCGCGGTCGGGTGCCGAGGCGGGTGAATCTCGCCGGGCCCTCGCCTGATCGAGCGGCGTCGCGGGGGTCAAGAACTCGGTGGGTAAAGCGCTCGGCTCGACGGTGTGGCGGCCTGCACCGGGCCTGGCGGCCTCGGGGTCGCCTCACGGTCGGCTCCGCCCCCTCCAGCGCACGAACCGCCAGGAAGCGGGCCACGCACCTGGCAGGCCCAAGCGGCCACGGTGCACACGTGGAAGATCTCGTGGAAGCCGAACCAGCGCGGCGAGGGATCGGGCGTCTTGCGCGCGTAGACGACGGCACCCAGCGTGTAGGTCACGCCCCCGGCCACCAGCAGCCACACGATCGCGGGGCCGCCTTCCCGCCAGAACTGCGGCAGGAACCAGACCGCCACCCAGCCCAGGATGATGTAGAGGGCGGTGGTGAACCAGCGCGGAGCGTGCATCCACAACAGGTTCGTGGCCGTGCCGATCGCGGCTCCCGCCCACACGATCCCCAGGACCAGGGGTGGCCGTGCGCGTCGGCAGCAGCGCCGCCGACAGGGGCGTGTAGGTGCCGGCGATGAGCAGGGTAGATGTTCGCGTGGTCGATCCGCCGCAGCGTGGCTGCCACCTTCGCGGGCCAGTGCCCGGTGCCGATGTGGTAGACGCCGGGTTGGCGAACAGCAGCAGCGAGCAGGTCAGGTAGACGGCACAGGCCCACTTCGGGCCCGCTCCCGGCGCCAGCACCGTCAGCACGATGCAGGCAGCCAGGGGCCAGTGGCGCGGTGCCGGCGTGGATCCACCCGCGCAGCCTCGGCTTGACGGCGGCGATGACGCCCTGGCGCTCGTGGACGCGGAGCGGCGCGAGGCCGGCGGCGTCGATGGCGATGTCGGTGACATGGGCGTGAGCGTCCTTCTGGGTGGCGTAGGCTGAGCCCGGGACCGGTTCTGAACCCTTACGACCCCGTAGGTTACGTGAGCGTAGGTTGTGGTGGTAGCGGTCCGGACGGTGATGTGACGCGGCAGGCACGATCACGTGCCTCGGAGGTTCCTCGGCCGTCGTCGCCTGAGCCGGTGCGGTCGCGCGTCCTCGCATGACTCCGTTGTGCCCCGGCAACCCTGGATGAACCTGATGACCGGGATTTGACCCGGCTGTTAGCCGACTCGTCCCAGCACGGGAGGGGCATCGCGCGATAGCGTTGGAGATGGCCTGAGCCGTCGGGCCCCGTCCCCCATCAATCCCACCGAGGAGTCCCTGAGGAACACGGCATGGCAGGCGACAACCTCCTCTACGACATCTACGAGCGCCGGCTGGCTGCGCGCATCGACCCGGCCACGGTGCCCCACCACGTGGGTGTCATCCTCGACGGCAACCGGCGCTGGGCCAAGTCCATGGGGTTCGGGGCCGCGCAGGGGCCACAAGCGAGGCGCGGACAAGATCGAGGAGTTCCTCGGGGGGCTGAGCAGATGGGGTCCAGGTCGTCACCCTGTGGCTGCTGAGCGCCGACAACCTCTCCCGAGACCCGGCCGAGCTCTCACCCTGCTGGACATCATCGCCCACGCCGTCGACGAGGCTCGCCGAGACCGGCCGCTGGAGCCTGCGTCTCGTGGGCGCCGTCGACCTCCTGCCCGGAGCCGCTGGCCGAGCGCCTGCGCGCTGCCGTCGTCCGTTCCCGGCCCGCGAGCGCCGGGGCCTCGAGTCGGACGGGGCGGCGGGTCATGCGGTCAAGACCGCCGAGGTCGAGGATCGGCGCATGCAGGTCAATATCGCCGTCGGCTACGGGGCCGCCAGGAGATCGCCGACGCCGTGCGCGAGCTGCTGCGCGAGCGGGCCGCCGCCGGGGCGAGCCTGGAGGAGGTGGCCGCCTCGCTCAGCGAGGAGGACATCACCGAGCACCTCTACACCAAGGGCCAGCCAGACCCCTGACCTGGTCATCCGCACTCGGGCGAGCAGCGGCCTCCGGATTCCTCCTGTGGCAGTCGGTGCACTCCGAGTACTACTTCTGCGAGGTCAACTGGCCGGCCTTCCGACGCGTGGACTTCCTGCGGGCGCTGCGCGACTTCGCCGGCCGGGAGCGACGCCTGGGCAGGTAGCTCGGGCCGGGCGCCGTCCACCGAGACCGCGACGCGCGGGAGCGCCTGGAGGAGCCGCAGCGCAGGTGACAATACGGGCGTGACGAGCGGTGAACTCTCACCCGCCCCGAGGCCTGAGCAGCAGCACGGGCGCAGGTGGTGCGGGCAGTGCGGTGGCGGAAGGGTCCCGGCGCCGCTGGTCTTCGTCGCTCCGCCTCCCAGTATCTCGGTGCGGGCCCGGCCGTCTCCTGTTCTCGCTCATGCCCTCGACGACGGTGGCCTGCTGCGCCTGCGTGGCGCCGTCAGTGCCCTGGCGCTCCGACGCCCGTGGCGCCGTGGAGCTGGACGCGCCGCTCTGGCGCTGGCGGCCGCCTTTTGGGACGGCCACCGCCACCATGAACGTCATCTTCACGCGGCGATCTCACTGCTTCCGCTGGGAACGGTCGTCACTGCTTCCGCTGAGCGTCGCTGAGTTCTCGACCGGTCGCCGTCGCCGCCGTCACGGGGCGCGGGTGGCGACCGCGTTGGCCGCGCCACGCACGGCGCGTGTGAGCGGGGTCCTGGGCGTGGCGGGCGATCTCGGGCAGGATGGTTTCCCGGTCCGGCGCGGCCTGCCCGCCTGGCGCGCTGGTGCCCCGGTCCCGGCGCGCGTCGACCATCGACGCCCCTGCGCCGTCGAGGCCGCGTACGCCGGCACCTCACGCACCGACGCGCACGCTGCCAGCGACACGCGACGGCGTGCTCGCGGTCCCAAACGACAGGATCCCTCGTGGCCGCACACCGCACCTCCGCCTCACACCGCTTCGCCTCCGGGAAAGACCCCGGCCGCGGGTGAGGCCACCTGCCGACTCGGCGTGGACTCGGACCTCGCCGCCGACCTCGACGCCTGCGGCTTCACGCGCCCTTCCCCATCCAGGCCGCCACCCTGCCCGACACCCTCGCCGGGCGCGACGTGCCTCGGCCGCGGCCGCACCGGCTCGGGCAAGACCTGGCCTTCAGCCTCGCCGCTGGTCCAGCGCCTGGCGCAGCAGGACAAGGCCCGCCCCGGCCACCCCATCAGGCTGGTCCTGGCACCCACCCGCGAGCTCGCCCTCCAGATCGCCGAGGTCATCGAGCCCTGGCCCGCGTGGTCGACAGTGGATGTGACTTCACCATCTTCGGCGGGGTCTCCGCCAAGCCCCAGGAGAAGGCCCTCAAGGCGGGCGTCGACGTCGTCGTCGCCTCGCCCCGGCCGGCTCCTGGACCTCATGCGGACAGGGGCTCGTCAGCCTCGACGAGGTCGAGATCACCGTCCTGGACGAGGCCGACCACATGGCCGACCTCGGCTTCCCGCCGGGCGTCCGCCGCATCCTGCGCGCCACCCGCAGCGCGGCCAGCGCCTGCTCGTTCTCCGCCACCCTGGACAACGGCGTGGACACCCTGGTCAAGGAGTTCCTCCACAACCCGCCGCAGCACTCCGTGGACCCTCGACCTCGCCCGTGGACGCCGCGGCCCACCGCGTGTGGATGGTCGCGGACAAGACCGCCAAGGACGGCATCGTGCGGCGCCTGGCCTCCGGGGGAGGGCAGCGCATCCTGTTCACCCGCACCAGCACCTCGCCCGGCGCCTGGCCCGCAAGCTCGTCCAGGCGGATCCCCGCCGTCGAGCTGCGGGGCAACTGAAAGCCAGAAGCGCGCGAGCGCGTCATGCGGGCCTTCTCCACGGGCAGGTCCACGTCATGGTCGCCACCGACATCGCCGCCCGGGGATCGACGTCTCCGGCGTCGAGACTCGTCGTCCACGTCGACCCGCCCGCCGAGCACAAGGCCCACCTGCACCGCTCGGGCCGCACCGCCCGCGCCGGGGCCGCCGGGAGCGTCATCACCCTCGTCCTGCCCGAGCAGAAGCACGATGTGCAGGGGCCTGCTCAAGAAGGCGCGGATCCGTGCGGACATCGAGCGCATCCGTCCCGACGACGACGCCGTAGTCCGCCCTCGTGGAGCAGGTCGCCGAGGCCGTTGCACCGGAGGACATGCCCGAGGGCGTGGCTATCAAGGGCGGCAGCCCCAGCGGGCGGGCCTCACCGGGCGGCCGGGACACGGTCACGGAGAAGCGACGAGTCGGTCCGGTCGCGCAGGTCGCGGCGGTCGCGGCGGGGAGCGCGCGGCGGGAACGGCGGGCGCAGTGCGAAGCGGCGCGGCGGAAGTGGTGAGCGGGCTCCGGCAGCCCTCCGGCCGGGGTGGCCCGCAGCGGTGGAGCTCGTAGGCACGGATCCCGCGGCCGCGGGGCCAAAGGGCGAGGCCAGGGAAGTCCCGCCTGACGCCTTGCGGTAGACGGCATTCGGCGCGAGGTGCTGGGCGTCGACGACGCCGTGCTTGCGACGAGCCCCGTACCCGCAACGCTGAGCGGCGTCGTTGGTGGAGCAAGCCGGTCCTGGCTCGGGCCGGGCGGAAGTGGGGCGTCAGTGCTACCGTCGAGTGGCTGACGGCAAGTGGGAGGGTGGCTGGAAGCGTGGCGGTGCACCTTTCACGGCGAGCTCTGACCGGAGTGATGACGGGTCTCATCCTGGCCGGCTGCGCTCCTCGGGGGCCTGCAGCGAGCGGCAGAGCACTCGACTCCGCCGTCGTGCCTGCGCTCGCGCGGGGCCGGCGTTGCGCCGAGCCTGCGGCCGACGTCAGCAGAACCTGTCGGTTCCTGCTGCGTTCTCTCCACACCGAGCTCCGAGGGCGAGACCTCCGACTGCATCTTCTACGCGGCCACGGACGTGCCGGTCCGGACTGGTCGTCTCACCTCGACGGCGACAGGCAGTCCTTCCACAGTCAAGGGGAACCAGAGCCGGGACGAGAGGTCCTGCGGAGGCCTGGCCGGCGTCGGGGGAGTCGTCGAGGCGGCGAGCGCTCGCGGGTACGACGTGGTCTCGGTGCGATCTCCCGGAGACGACGGAACCTGGTGGCTGGAGGATCAGGACGGCAAGGTCCGCTACCTGGGGAGGCGCTCGACTACGTGGTCGCCGGTGCGGTGCCACCATGGATCGGGTCTGGTTCGTGGGCTACTCCGGAGGATCGGAGTTCATCAGCCAGTGGTTCTTCCCGGTCTACGCCGAGGAGCGTGGCGGGCGGGGGCTTCCTGCTCTTCGGGGTGGTGATGCGCCCGAGGCAGGCGATGTTCTCCGACGGCGCCAGGAACGGCTCTCGCTGAACTGGGTGACCGGGACGCGCGACGTGCCAGCCAACAGCCCGACGGATTCGACGGCATCGGGCACGCCAGGAAACAGCCTGGCCTACTACCGAGCCGCGCGGGTTTCCGTCACACCTGGAACGAGTGGCCCGACGACGACCACGGCAGCATCACCGAGTTCGGTAGCCTACGTCGGCCGTGTGCCTGATGCCGCAAGTGAAAAATGAGAAAATATATTTTGGAGGTTGTTCGATTGAGGTTGCGCACAGACTTTCACCACCTTGCAGGCAGACGTTGTAGTCTTCCTTGAGTCACATTCTCCTTGCCGACAAAGAGGTCTCACGGTGTTTGGTGAAAAAAAGCGGAAGATACAATCTCTCGAACAGCAGCTGAGTGCGGGAGCGCAACAGTATGATGCTGCGCTTGCGTCAATCGGGGAGCTTCGTACGCTTCTTGATCGGTGGGGGTGGGGATCTGGTTGTCATGCAGGGTTGCTGCGCAAATGAGGCGTGAGCAGGCGACGGCAGTCCTCTATGGAGCAGAGGTTGGAGATTGCCCAGAGGACTGCCTCAGCGGAGGAGAATTTTCGTATTCTTGAGGGTGATGCTCGCGCAGTTTCCGATCGAATCGACGATCGCAAGCGGGAGCTTGCGCAGCTTGATATGCATCTTTCGGATACTGTTGTCATGGTCGACAATGGTCTGACAAATTACATGCATCCGGCTGAGTCTTCCCTTGAACTCAGTGGTCGCCTCTCGGAAGTGCGTTCACAGCTCAAGGAGATGATTAGAGGGAAGATGGCGATTAAGGCTAGGATAACTTCATCTTCAATAATTCATCGCAGTAAGTTCGTTGCCGATATGTCAAAGATGATGTTGGTGCCTACAATGCAGAGGTTGAGAACTGCGTTCTCACCGTCAAAGCGGGTAATGGTGAGACTGCTCGTAATCGACTTGAGCGTACTCGTGACCAGGTGGAGCGTCTCGGTTCTCTTATTAATCTGAGGATAGATGGTAGATATCACGCTCTCCGTCTTGAAGAGCTCGACTTATCGCTCAGGTATCAGAATGCGAAAAAATCTGAGAAGGATGCGGAGCGTGAGGAGAAGGCGAGGCTTTGAAGAGCAAGGCTCAGCAGGAACTTGCTCAACGTCGTGCAAAGCTGGATAAGGAACGAGCACTATCATCACGTGCTTCAGTCTCTGTGGAGCAGGGGCGAACGGATGAGGCGGATGAGATCAGGTCTCAGGCAGGGTCTTAATGAGGAGATCGAAAAGTTGACTTCCGTGCCGCTAATATTCGTGCAGGATATGTATGTTATCTCTAATGTCGGGCGTTCGGTGATCGGATGGTCAAGATCGGCATGACTCGTCGTGATCCGATGGATCGTGTTCGAGGCTTGGTGATGCCTCTGTTCTTTGGTTTTGATGTCCATGCGCTGTTCTTTTCTGACGATGCTGTCACGGTGGAGGCTGATCTGCATCGACGGTTTGCGGACAGGCGGGTTAATCGCGTCAATACTCGTCGCGAGTTCTATGCGTCGCCGACTGAGGTTCGCGATGTCCTCAGAGGTGACTGGGACCTCCTGGGTTCACTGAGGAGCCAGAGGCCGAGCAGTATCGTCTTAGCCTTCAAATGGCGGAATCGGAAAAAGTGGCGCCGTCTTCTGGTGGGAGGCTGAGGGTAGGGGTGACCGTGGGGCGCATCTTGTCCTCGAGCGCGTGCCTTAACTTTCGGTTCTTGATCTTCAGAAATAACCTGTGGTGTGTTTGAGCAGTCATGGAACTGAGTGTGTCGTTGCGGCTGTGTGACCTGCGCTCACATCCGGTTACTTGGGCTGGCGTCGATCAAGCCCGGCTCAACATGAGCGAGTTCTCCGTCCCGCTGGGCGGGCGTCCAGTCCACGTGGATCGGTGCCACCTGAGGCTCACGATGCCATCAACCATCACGCAGCCCGAAACCATGTATCGGCAGGGAGGCAGGGACATTGCTGCGTCCCGGGCACAGTAGGGCCCCGGTCCCTGGTGGGGCGAGGCCGGCGGGTACCTGTGGGGCTCGAACCCACGACCTTCCAGTTCAAAGTCCGCAGCTCTGACCCAACGCTGAGCTGAGAAGCGCGCCGACGGCCGGAAGCAGAGTCGGACGCGCCATCGGCGGGGGCCAGCATAGCCGGACAACCGACCGCCGTGTCGAACCGGCCCTGCCGCCTGCCGTTGTGGTGGGTGGTCGCGGCAGTGCGGCCCTGCCGGCGAACGGTCCATCGCCGCCGGTCAGCCTTCCGGTTGTCCCGTCCGACCCTGCGGTCTGCCGCCGCGATCCTGATGGCCGCGCCCGCCCCACGCCGCCGCAGGGCCCGTCTCGTCGCCCGCCAGCGCGCCTCTTGGCCTTCTCCCCAACCCGCCGTCGGCCGGAAGTGAACCCATGGGGGAGCGCCCACGTTCCCGCGAGACAATGGGGCGAGCGTCGTCGCCGCGCCTGCACCGCAGAGGAGTCCCCATGGCCCGCCAGTTCCACCGTCCCGCCCGGCTCGACGAGGCCGCCGAGCAGATCGAGGGCGGTACCGACACCGCCGTCGCCTCCGAGCTCGCCCACCGCGCCGCCCAGGCCCTCATCGGCGGCTTCCCGGCACCGGACCGATAGGACGACCCCATCACCCGCTCCGGCGTCGTCACCGCGGTCGCCACCAGCGGCATCGACGACATCGCCGAGCTGTGGGCCGACTCGGCCACCAGCCCCGCCCGGCACCCTGTGGCGCCTGTTCCTCGTGCGCGAGTGGATCCGCCGCGATCCCCGAGGCTCGTCGCCCGCCGCACGCCACCGTCGTCGACCTCACCGAGTGCCGACGACAGCCGCCACCACTGCCCGCCTCGAGGCTGCCCTCGGCGAGGCGCGCGCCGTAGCCTGCCCCGCCGAGCTGCGCGAGCGCCTCGATGCCGTCCTGGCCGGCGGCGTCGAGGGACTCCGTCACCGGGATCGCCCCGCTGCTGACCGCCACCGCAGCTTTCCTGCGCGCCTGGCGCCGGCTCCAACCCCGTGTGGATCGAGGACGACGCCGACGAGCTCGCCGACCGCGTCACCCGCCGCGACTCCGCCTCCTGGCCACCGCTGACGAGCTCACCGACGCCGCCCGCCGCGCCGCCGCAGACCTCCTCGACTGAGAGGCCTTTGCGCAGGGGCGATCCGGCGCGGGATGTCCAAATCGGTGACAAAGGCCCGAAGTAAGCGCGTGTGAAGGTAGATCAGAAACCGCATGATTCCGCGGTTCTGTTGAAGGCGTGAAGAGTGTGCAGGGCTCCTTTGTCACCGATTAGGACACGATACCATGGCGAGATCATGAACGCTGTCGTGCCGGATGCGGGACGTGGGCGGGAGCGCGCGGCGGAGCGTGCGCGCCTCGAGGCATGCGGGGTCGCTGAGCGACCAGCGCAGTGCCTCGCCGGAGAGATCGGGCGAGCTGCGGCAGCCTGCGCATCTCGCTCGAACTCGAGGCGGATCCCGCCCACAAGGCTGCCCGGACGTGGGACCATGATGGCCATGACCAACGACGCGCCCCCACTCCGCCCCACGCCGCTCTCCCGCTCCGGGCGGGTGGATGCGTCACCCGAGCCCCAGGGCCGGAGCAGGTGCCACGGCGACGACGCCGAGGCCGCTGAGGCCGCCCAGTCCGCGGCGTCGCCGGAGGCCGCGAGCGCCGACAGAGCGGCCGTCTCCGGCTCGAGGTCGCCGGCCCGACGCCGAGGGCCGACGACTCGCCGAGCCGCTTCCGGCGGGTCCGCCACCGGCGCAGGGTCCCCGGGAGCGCAGCCGATCGCACGACTTCGACGACCCAGGGCCGAGCCCTGACGACTCCCGAGGGCACTGGAGACGGTCGAGGAGGAGCACGTCATCGGGTCGCCGACCCGCGCGACTCGCCGACGACTCCGGCCCCAGTACGAGGACGAGGACTTCGACGACATCGTCGACGGCGAGGCGGCCCCGCCCCCAGCCCCATCGGCACCGCGACCCCCGCCATCGCCCCTCCTCCATCACCTCCGCCAGCTCGCAGTCGGCCCCTTCGGCCGCCGAGGCCCTGGCGACACCGTCGACCACCGCGCCGGGGACCGGGGGCCCGTCCGTTCCCGGCAGCGCCGCAGCTCGGGCCATGCCGTCAGTCCCTGCCAGCGCCGCCTCGGTCTCCCGCTGAGCTCGGCTGCCGCCGCGCCGCCGACGCCGCGGCCTCGGCCGCCTCCGCCGACACCGCCCAGGTGGACCCCGAGACCTCCTGCCGCCCCCTGAAGTCGCTTCAAGAACCGCTTCATCGACCGGGAGCCTGACCTGGCTGGACTTCAGCGAGCGCGTCCTGGAGCAGGCCGAGGACCACCCTGCCCCTGCTGGAGCGCGCCTGGTTCCTCGTCGATCTTCTCCTCCAACCTGGATCGAGTTCTACATGGTGCGCGTCGCCGGCCTCATGCGCCGCATCAAGGCCGGCATCACCCGGTGCGCGCCTCCGGCCTGGACGCTCACCAGGTCCTGGCCCAGGTCACCAGCCGCGCCAAGGGGAGCTCACCGCCCGCCAGGCCGCCCTCTTCCAGGAGGACATCCGCCCGGCCCTGGCCGAGCGCAACGTGAGGATCCTGGGCTGGGACGAGCCTCGACTCCGACCAGCAGGAGCGCCTGACCCGCTACTTCCGCCACCAGATCTACCCGGTCCTCACCCGCTGGCGGTCGACCCTCCCACCTTCCCCTACATCCGGGCCTGTCCCTCAACCTCGCCGTCATCCTGCGCAACCCGCGCAGCGCGCTAAAGAGCACTTCGCCCGCATCAAGGTGCCCGACTCCCTGCCGCGCCTCAGTCCAGGTCCCCGGCCGAGAGCCTCGACGCCGCGGACAAGGCCGCCGGCTGCGCCGTCATCATCGAGAGGTCGTCATCGGCCAGCACCTCGACCACCTCTTCCGGGCATGGACATCCTGGAGCACCACCTCTTCCGGTCACCCGCAACGAGGACCTCGAGGTTGAGGAGGACGATGCCGAGAACCTCCTCAAGGCCATGGAGAAGGAGCTCGAGCGGCGCCGCTTCCGGCGACTGCGTGCGCCTGGAGGTGGAGGACACCATCTCCTCCTTCACCCGCCGCTACCTGGTGCGCGCCCTGGGCCTCAAGGCGACGACGTCTTCGAGGCTCCCCGCGCCCTGGACCTGACCTGCCTCAACCAGCTCCACGACCTGGACATCCCCGACCTGAAGTACCCGCGCTTCGTGCCGGTGACGGCCGCGGGCCTGGCCGCCACGAGTCCTCCTCCGCGCCGGACGTCTTCGCCGCCATGCGCGAGCGACGTCCTCCTGCACCACCCCTACGACCTTCTCCACCTCCGTCCAGGAGTTCAGGCCCAGCCGCCGCCGACCCCAGGTCCCTGGCCATCAAGCAGACCTCTACCGCACCTCCGGCGACTCCCCGATCGTGGACGCCCTCATCGAGGCCGCCGAGGCCGGCAAGCAGGTCGTCGCCATCGTGGAGATCAAGGGCCCGCTTCGACGAGGAGGCCAACATCTCCTGGGCCTGCAAGCCTCGAGCGCCGGCGTCCACGTCGTCTACGGCATGGTCGGCCTCAAGACGCACTGCAAGCTGCTGCTCGTCGTGCGCCAGGAGTCCGACGGCTGCGCCGCTACCGCCACGTGGCACCGGCAACTACACCCCAAGACCGCCCGCGGCTACGAGGACCTGGGGCTGCTGACCTGCGACCGCGACGTCGCCCAGGACCTGACCACCCTGTTCAACCAGCTCTCCGGCTACGCCCCGCGCCCGCTTCCGCCGCCTGCTCGTGGCCCCGCGGCCTGCGCGACGGGCTCGTCGAGCGCATCGAGCAGGAGATCGCCAACCACAGGCCGGCCTGCCCTGCCTGGATCCGCATCAAGGTCAACTCCATCGTCGACGAGACCGTCATCGACGCCCTCTACCGCGCCTCGCGCGCCGGGGTGCCGGTCGACATCGTCGTGCGCGGCATCTGCGGCTGCGCGCCGGGCGTCGAGGGCCTCAGCGAGCAACATCCGCGTGCGCTCGATCCTGGGGCGCTTCCTGGAGCACTCGCGCATCTACGCCTTCGCCGGCGGCGGCCAGACCGAGCTGTTCATCGGCTCGGCCGACCTATGCACCGCAACCTCGACCGCCGCGTCGAGGCCCTGGTGCGCATCACCGACCCCGCCATGGTCGAGGACCTCGAGTGGCTGGTCACCCACTGCGCCTCCGACGACGTCGCCTCCTGGCACCTCCAGCCCGACGGCTCCTGGGAGCGTCACCTCCTCGACGCCGAGGGCAACCGCCTCGAGGACATCCAGGACAGCCTCATGGCCCGGGCGCGCTCGCGTCAAGGGCCGGCACTGAGACGGCCGTGCCATGAGTCCGTCCAGCAGGAAGAACGGCTCGCGCGAGACCGTGAAGGCCGCAGGCGCCCCTCGTGTGGCGCGAGAACGGCAAGCACCTCGAGGTGCTCCTGGTCCACCGTCCCGCTACGACGACTGGTCCATCCCCAAGGGCAAGGTCGACCCCTGCGAGTCCGTGCGCACCTGCGCCGTGCGCGAGGTCGCCGAGGAGACCGGCGTCCAGGTGATCCTGGGCCAGCCCCTCAGCCGCGTGCACTACAAGATCGCCGACGGCTCCGCAAGAAGGTGCACTACTGGGCCGCCCGCGTCGCCCCCGACTCGGCCGCCGTCGCCGCCCGCTGCGCCGTCGAACCCGCCTCGGCCAGGAGATCGACGCCGTCGAGTGGCTGCGCGTGGGCCAGGCCCGCAAGCGCCTGACCTACCCCTACGACCGTGACCTGCTCGGCGAGCTCGTCGACCTGTGGGGAGGACGGCGAGCTCGACACCTGGACCCTGGTCCTCGTGCGCCACGGCCGCGCCGTCAAGCGCTCCGTGTGGAACCGCCCAAGGAGCGGGACAAGGAGACCGACGAGGCCACCCGCCCCTGACCCACGACCAGGGCGGGACCCGGGCCCGCGCCCTCGTCCCGATCCTGGCCGCCTACGGGGTGGGCGCGTCCTCACCAGCCCCTGGAAGCGCTGCGTGGACACGGTCGCCCCCACGCCACGGCCGCAGGCCTGACCCTGGAGATGGCCGGGGCCTTCACCGAGATGGCCCACGCCCAGAACCCCAAGGGCGTGCGCTCCGTGGTCAAGAAGGTCCTGGGCGTGCGCGAGGCCGACGGCGCTGTGCACCCACCGCCCCGTCCTGCCCACCATCATGGAGTCGTCTCCCAGTACGCCCCCGGCAATCTCCTGCGCTCCGTGCCCGACCGGGACCCCTGGCTCAAGACCGGCGAGATCCTCGTGGTCCCCATGGCCCGCCGTCCCCGCGGCAAGATCCGCGCCGTCGCCATCGAGAAGCAGCGCCCGTCCTGTCGGAGGACGCTGACCGGGGCATCGACCGGACCGCCGCCCGGTCGCGGAGACCGCCAGTGATGCTCCTCAGCGGGGTGTTTGACCAACCGTTTACCGAGTCACCCGGAACCTTCATCCGGGGCGCTTATCGTGATCGTTGCCTGACACTCACCCGGTATCCGACTGACCTCCGCCCCTCTGACTCAGCGAGGAGGCCTGTGCTCCTGACCCGTCGCAGCGCCCTGGGCGCCCTGAGCGTGGCCACCTGACCGCGCTGACCGCCTGCGGGCGCGACGCCGGCGCCGCCGACCCCAACGCCTCCAGCGACCTGGTGGGGCAGATCACGGCGCGGGCGCCACCTCCCAGTCCGACGCGCAGGACGCCTGGATGAACACCTTCGTGGGCGCCAACCTGCGCGCCACCGTCGACTACGCCGGCGGCGGCTCCGGGGCCGGGCGCACCAAGCTCGTCGAGGGCGCCATCGACTTCGCCGGCACCGACACCCCCCATGACCGTCGACGAGATCAGCAGGATCGGCGGCGCCGTCGAGCTGCCCTCTACATCTCCCCGATCGCCGTGGCCTACAACCCTGCCCGGCTTCACCGGGGAGTCCCACGTCAACATGACCGGCGAGGTCCTCGCCAAGGTCCTCTCCGGGGCCATCACCCGCTGGAACGACCCGGCCCTGGCCGCCCTCAACCCCGGCGCCGCCCTGCCGGACCAGCGGATCATCGTCGTGGGCCGCTCCGATGACTCGGGCACCACGAAGGCCCTGACCACCTACCTGGCCACCGTCGCCCCCAAGATCTGGCCCCACGAGCCCGAGGGAGACCTAGCCGCTGCGCGGCGGCCAGTCCGGTGACGGCACCGCCGGCATGATCCAGACCGTCTCCGCGGCCACCGGCACCATCGGATACGCCGACGCCTCCAAGGTCCCCGCCACCCTGGGCACCGTCGCCGTCGGCAGCCACGGGGCCCTACGTGCCCGTCTCCGCCAAGGCCGCAGCCGCCGCCCTCGACGCCGCCACCCCTGGGCACCGAGGCCGACGAGGCCCGCCTGCTCTACAACCCCAGCCACGACGCCAAGGGCGCCCTACCCCATCGTCCTGGTCTCCTACCTCGCCGCCCGCCTGCGCTACGACGACGCCCAGATCGCCGCCGTCGTCAAGGCCTACCTGCGCTTCGCCGCCTCCACCAGGGGCAGGACGCCTCCGCCAAGGCCACCGGCTGCGCCCCCCATCACCCGCGAGATGCGCGAGAAGATCAACGCCGCCATCGACAAGATCGCCGCCTGAGGCCGCCCGGCCGGCCACCACGACGCCGCACCGAACCGTCATGACCAGCCAGCACCCACCCGCCCAGCCGCCGCCCCAGACACCCCGAGGAGGGTCAGCCGTGGCCAGCACCACCGCACCGCCGTCGTCGCCACCCCCAGCGGGCAGCCGCGACCGCCTCCAGCAGCGCCGACGACGCCATCATCCAGCCCGGCAGGGCCCCGGGCAGACCGGCAACCGGATCTTCACCGGCCTGTCCTTCGGGCGCCGGGCACCCTCATCATGGTGGTGCTCGCCCTCGTGGCCGCCTTCCTCATCCGGGAGGCGCTGCCCGCCCTGACGGCCTCGCGCGAGACCCTCGAGTCGGTCTCCTTCATGCGCGACCGCGGCCTGTGGGGCTACGTGGCCCCGCTCGTCTTCGGCACGCTGCTGTCCTCGACCATCGCCCTGGGTGTCGCGGTGCCGCTGAGCATCGGGGTGGCCCTGTTCATCTCCCACTTCGCCCCGCGCCGCCTGGCCCAGGCCCTGGGATACATGGTGGACCTCCTGGCCGCGATCCCCTCCGTGGTCTTCGGCCTGTGGGGCTTCCTGTGGCTGGTGCCCCTGCTCGACCCCGTCAACACCTGGCTGAGCGACCACCCTCGGCTTCATCCCGCTGTTCGCCGACTACACGGCCCCGGCCAAGAACATCACCACCGCCTCCTGGTCCTGGCCGTCGTGATCCTGCCGATCATCACCGCCACCATCCGCGAGATCTTCCTCCAGACGCCCACGCTCCAGGAGGAGGCCTCCCTGGCCCTGGGCGCCACCCGCTACGAGATGATCCGCCAGGCCGTCCCTGCCCTTCGGCCGCTCCGGCATCATCTCCCGCCTCCATGCTGGGGCTCGGACGCGCCCTGGGGAGACCATGGCCGTCCTCATGATCCTCTCGCCCGGCATGGGTCTGAACCTCCGAGTCCTCCAGGCCGGCCAGCACCAGACCATCGCCGCCAACATCGCCTCGCAGTTCCGCGAGGCCTACGGCCTGAGCGTCAACGTGCTCATCGCCACCGGCCTGGTCCTGTTCATCATCACCTTCGCGGTCAACTCCCTGGCGCGGTGGATCATCGCGCGCCGCTCCGAGTTCTCAGGAGCCAGCTGACATGACGCCCACGAACACACCCGAGCCCACCGACGGCGCCGCCTCCAGCAGCGCGGCCTCGCGCCCGCCCCGGCCACCGGTGCGGCCGGTTCAGCCGGGAGACCGGTGTCCCCGCGCCCAAGTCCCTCAAGGCCGCGCTCGCGGCCGCCGAGGCCCCTGCCGCTCCTGTCGACCCGCTGGCCGACCCGCCGTCCATCGAGGGCGTGCCCCTGACCTCCCTACCGCCCTGCCCGACTGGTTCATCTGGGCGGCGCTGGGAGCCGCCTTCGTCGTCGTCGGCGGGATCGGTCTGCTGGCCGGATGGAGCATCGCCGCCGTCGTCACCCTGACCGCCCTGGTGTGGGTGGTGGGCGCCACCGTCGTCTCCTGGGTGCGCGAGGGCGACCGCTGGGGCCGCAACACCCTGGTGACCCTCCTCATCTACCCTGTCCTTCGCCGTCGTCATGGTGCCGCTGGTCTCCCTGGTCTGGATGGTCCTGTCCGGCGGCTCGGCCCGCTTCGGCTACGACTTCCTGACCACCAACATGCGCGGCGCCGACGCCTCCAACGGCGGCTTCTACCACGGCATCGTCGGCACCCTCCAGATCACCGGGATCGCCACCTCATCTCGGTGCCCTCGGGCTGTTCACCGCCGTCTTCCTCGTGGAGTACAACGGCGGCTGGATCGCCCGGGCCATCACCTTCCTCGTCGACGTCATGACCGGCATCCCCTCGATCGTGGCCGGGCTGTTCGCCCTACTCGATCTTCCCTCATCGCGGCCGGCCCCCGCTACCAGGCCGGCATCATCGGGGCCGTGGCCCCTGAGCGTCCCTCATGACACCGGTGGTCATCCGCGGTGTGGAGGAGATGCTCAGCTCGTCCCCTCCCACCTGCGCGAGGCCTCCTACGCGCTGGGCGTGCCCAGTGGCTCACCATCGTCAAGGTCGTGCTGCGCACCGCGGTGGCCGGCATCACCACCTCCGTCATGATCGCCATCGCCCGCGTCATCGGTGAGACCGCCCTGCTGCTCATCACCGTGGGCCTGACGATCCGCACCAACACCAACCCGCTGGACGGCTCCATGTCCACCCTGCCGGTGCTCGTCACGACCAGTACTCCCGCGGGGAGGCCGCCGCCATGGAGCGGGCCTGGGCCGGGGCACTGACCCTCATCATCCTGGTCATGCTGCTCAACCTCGTGGCCCGCCTCATCTCCAAGTACTTCAGCCCCAAGGGCGGCCGGCGCTAGCCCCGCCGGGACCACCGCGCCCGCAGCGCCCCAGAGCCCTCAGCAGTCCACCTCAGGTAAAGGAACCGACGTGTCCAAGCGCATCGACGTCATCGGCGAGAACATCTACTACGGCGACTTCCTGGCCGTGAAGGACGTCAACGTCGTCATCGAGCCCAAGTCCGTCACCGCCCTCATCGGCCCCTCCGGCTGCGGGAAGTCCACCTTCCTGCGCACCCTCAACCGCATGCACGAGACCATCCCCGGCGCCCGCGTCGAGGGCCAGGTCATCGTCGACGGCGTCAACCTCTACGGCCCCGGCGTCGACGCCGTCCAGGGTGCGCCGCGCCATCGGCATGGTCTTCCAGCGGCCCAACCCGTTCCCCACGATGTCCATCGCCGAGAACGTCCTGGCCGGCGTGCGCCTCAACAACCGCCGCATCAGGAAGTCCGACGCCGACGACCTGGTGGAGGCCTCCCTGCGCGGGGCCAACCTGTGGACGAGGTCAGGGACCGCCTGGACCGGCCGGGCCTGGGCCTGTCCGGCGGCCAGCAGCAGCGCCTGTGCATCGCCCGAGCCATCGCGGTCAAGCCCGCCGTCCTGCTCATGGACGAGCCCTGCTCCGCCCTGACCCCATCTCCACGCTCGCCATCGAGGACCCTCATCTCCGAGCTCAAGACGGACTACACGATCGTCATCGTCACCCACAACATGCAGCAGGCCTCCCGCGTGAGCGACATGACCGGCTTCTTCAACCTGAGGCCACTGGCAAGCTGGGCCACCTCGTCGAGTACGACTCCACCGACAAGATCTTCTCCGCCCCCAGCCAGCAGGCCACTGAGGACTACATCTCCGGCCGCTTCGGCTGAGGGACGAGGAGGATGAGGACGTCGGGCTGGAGAGCGCCAGTCGGCGCGAATGCCGCTCGCGGCGGCTTGAGTTGGAGCCCGGGGCCCGTCACGGCCCGACGCCGCCCACGAGTCTACAGGTCCGGGCTCCCTGGCCGTCCCGGCGTCCACCCAGTGAGTCCACCCGGCGGTCGGGGAGGCGCCTGGCCTCCCTGGCCCGTCCTGACCTTCGCCGTCTCCCCGGGGCCGGTGTGCGCTCAGGCGTCCTCGGGGCGTCCAGACGGTAGCCGACGTTGCGCACCGTGCCGATGAGGTTGTCGTGCTCGGTGCCCAGCTTGGCGCGCAGGCGACGGATGTGGACGTCCACCGTGCGCGAGCCACCGATGTAGTCCTCGCCCCACACCTCGTGCAGGAGCGCGTCACGCGTCAGGACCCGCCCCCGGTTGGCGGCCAGGAACTTCAGCAGCTCGAACTCCTTGTAGGTCAGGTCCAGGATCGTGCCGCGCAGTCGGGCCGTGTAGGCGGTGACGTCAATGACAAGATCGCCCACGTCGATGCGGTCGTCGTCGACCTCGTCCACGACCGGGACATGGGCGCGCAGCAGCCGCAACCGGGCCGACAGCTCGGCGGGCTTGGCGCCGGCCATGACGAAGTCGGCCGCGCCCCAGTCGATCTGCACGCGGCGGCGCCCCTCCTCCACGATGAGGATGATGGGCGGGCAGTCCATGGGGGCCGGTGAAGAGCTGGCACAGAGCGCGGGCGCGGGTCAGGTCCCCACGGGCGTCGATCATGACGACGTCGGCGCTGTCCACCTCCGCGTAGGAGGAGGGATCTGGGGAGGCACTCACCTGGGAGTCGAGGAAGGCGGTCGCCGGCAGGACGTCAGTGGCGTCACTCTCACGAGTGAACATGATGATCCGCATGCTGCTCCCTTCCACGGCTCGACCTGGACTCGCCGGCGCGGGTCGAGGCGGCGCAGCGGCGATACTGACGGGGATAAGTCAACCACACCTCGTCGCGAGGCGAAATCTCCGGAGGCGATGACCGACCGGATACTGACCATCCAGGAGGATGCTGGAGTGGGCGCTGCGGCCGTCCGGGTGTGGGACGATGCGTGCTGTGACTACCCACCACCGACGAGCCCAGCCGGCTGCGCGCGCCCGTGGAGCCTCTCGTGCCTCCCCGATGACCCATGCCGCAGCCGTTCCGACGGGCCGCCGGCGGCGTGGCGGACTGGGCCAGCGTCATCGGCGTAGAGCGACCCGGCGACCTCGGCCAGGCCGACCGGATCGGAGCCCACCGCGCGCTCGACCGGCCCCGACGCCGCCGGGTGAGTCGACCGGTTCCTCCGGTGCTCCGGCGACGGCCCGCTCAGCGGACTCGGGTGACACTGCCGACCTTGCTGAGGACCTGGGCTACGCCACCCGTCGCACCTCCAACCGTCCCAAGGAGCCGGGCCTGGTGGATCCGGCCTGGACCCGGCTCGCCTTCGCGGGCGTCGTGCCTCTGCTGCTGGCGGTCGGCTCGGTGCTGCCCGGCTGGGTGAGGCTGGCCCTCGTGGCCGCCCTGGTGCCGGCCGCCGCGCAGGGCTGGCCCGCGCTCGTGCGCGCCCGGCACGACCTGGGCGGCACGGTCGTCATGACGATCTGTGGGCTGTCGGCCGCCGTCAGTGTCTACCTCCTCGGTGACATGGGGGTGGCCGGCCTGGTCATAGCCTTCTCGATCCTGGTGGCCTTCGTCGGCCAGATGCTGCGGCGCGACGGCCGGCTACAACCTGGTCGAGGACCTGTCCGCAACGGTTGCCGGCTGCCTCGTGGCGGTCTCCGGCTCGGCCTGGTGCGCCCTGGGCCGGGCCTGGCCGATCCGGCCATCGTCGTGCCACCTGTCTGGCGCTGTTCGTCGGTGCCGTCCTGACCGTCCTCAACGTGCGCGCCCGGATGCTGGAGGCCCTCACCGTCACGGTTCCGGCACTGCTCGCCGGCGGTGCCGGCTACGTGCTGGCCTCGGCCGGCTTCTTCGGCCTGTCCCACATCAGTGCGACAGCGGCGCTGCAGCCGCGTGGCCTGCGTGGCCGTCGGCTTCGTGGCGGGGGTTCTCGCGGCCGCCGGCAACCGCGTCCTGTGGACCCACCGATGGGTGCCCGGCGGGCGTGCGGCTGTGGCCTCCGCGCTCGTGCCGATCCTGTCGGTCGGCGTGCCGGTCACGCCATCGCCCGCCTCCCGGCGGTTTCCTCGCTCGGCTGAGCACGGCCCGGGCAGGCGGCGCGCGTGAAGCGGGCAGGGGTGACGTCGTAGGCTGCGGCATGGCATTCACGCTTCCCTGACGACCCTGCCCCGAGCCTACCCGCTGGCCTGGCTGGCCGGCACCTGGCGCGGCTACGGCATCCTCACCTACGGCGAGACCGTACCTGAGCAGGCCGTCTACCAGGAGATGACCTTCGACCACGACGGCGGCCCCTACCTGCGCCAGACCACCACCATCTGGACGGTCGACGCCACCCGCTCCAAGAACCTCGACTTCGAGATGCCCGGCCTCAGGGCGCCTCCTCCTGGCTCCCGCTCAGATCTGGTCCACCGAGACCGCCTACTGGCGGCCCGTCGGCCAGGAGCAGCCCGACAGCGCCGACGGTGCCGGACCACCGAGACGCCGATGCCCCTCCGATGCTGAGAACCGGCGGCTGCTCATCCCCGTCACCCTGGCTCGAGCCTCGTCTCGGCCGATCCCGCCGGTCACGTCGGCGTCTGGGAGGGCTGGATCCAGGGGCCGCGCGCAGGTCGGCACTCCAGGCCGTGGGCCGTGCCTGCACGGCCGTCCCGGTGGAGGAGATGACCCGCATGTTCGGGCTCGTGGGCGGCGACCTCATGTGGACCCAGGACATGGCCGCCTTCGGCCAGAGCGAGGTGACCACCTACGCCTCCGGCCGCCTCGGCCGAGTCTGACGACGTGGACGACCGCCGCCCAGCCCGGCTCAGCCCTCGACCCGACTGAGCCGACCGCGGACTCCCTTCGACCTCCCGCACCCGCCTCCGACGACGCCGAGCCGACCGCCTGATGCGCCTCCCACTGCTGACCAGCCCCGGCGCCGTCGCCTCCGCCCCGGACGACCCCGACCAGGCCGTCCCGCCCACCCTCAGCGACCCCGGCCGCGAGGCAGGCCGCCCTGGCCGAGGGGCGCGCGGCCTGCGCCCCTGGCTCGCGACGTCGTCACCGTCACCGGCCCGGACCGCCTGAGGCTGGCTGACCACACTGTCCAGCCAGGTGCTCACCACCCTGGAGCCTGGCGACGGCGGCGCGGAGACGCTGCCCTCGACGCCCGAGGGACACATCACCACGCGCTCGCGGCTCTCGACGACGGCCGTACGCCTGGCTCGTCACGGAGGCCGGCAACGGCGAGGACCTGGCGACATTCCTGGACTCCATGCGCTTCATGCTGCGCGTCGAGGTGGCCGAGCGGTCCGTGACGTCATGGCGCCTGGGCGCCTCGGGAGGGCTCGAGGCCCTGGCCCAGGCGGCGCGTGACACGGCGCCGGACTCGCCGACCGACCCCGAGGCCCGCGCCACCTCCCAGGCCGACGCCGCCCAGACCGGCGCCGAGCCTCGGGCTCGCTCATCGGCCTGTGGCGCGACTCCGTGGCCGGGCGTCGTCGAGGGCGGCACGGCTACGACGTCGGAGAGGACCGACCGCATCCCGGCCAGGGGTACCGGGGCGGTCACGTCCTGGTGCCCGCCCAGAGCGTGAATGCTGTGGTGGAGGCGTCCTCGCCGCCGGGGAGGGGCGGCGCCTGGCCGGCGCCCTGGCCTGGGAGGCCTGCGCATTGAGGCCGGGCCGACCTCGCCACGCCTGCGAGGCCGACGCCCGCGCCATCCCCCACGAGTTGGACTGGCTGCGCACGGCCGTGCACCTGACGAAGGGCTGCTACCCGGGTCAGGAGACGATCGCGCGCACCCTCTAACCTGGGTCGGCCCCCGCGCCGCCTCACCGTGCTCCCGAGCTCGACGGCCTCGTCGGCGACCTGCCCCTGACCCGGGGCGACCGTGCGCATGGGGAGCGGACCGTGGGCGCCGTGACCTCTGTGGCGCGCCACCACGAGCTCGGCTCCCATCGCCCTGGCCCTGCTGCGCCGCGCCGTGCCTGTGGGCGAGCAGCTGACCGTGGAGGTCACCGAGGTCGATGAGTCCACCGGTGAGACCGTCCCCGTCGGCCGGGTCGACGCCGTCCAGGAGGTACTGGTCTCCCCGAGGGGCGCGCCCAGGCCAGCCCGTCCGAGCGCCCCGGCGCCGGACTGCGCAGAGGGCCTGCGGCTCTGAGAGGTCCGGTCGAGCGTCCGGTCCAGGGCGCTCCGGGGCCGGCTCGCTGCATGAGGAACCAACTGTTCTCGCTGGGCGTGGCCGTCTCACTGATCGTTGACCTGGCGACTGCAGCCTGGGTCGCGTGAGCGTCCTCTCATGCTGTGTCATTCTTTCTCCGAGGCGGCTCAGGTGGAGCTGATCGCCGCCCAGGCCGTCTCCATCGTCATGGGGATCTGGGCGCTGGTCGACTCCGATGCGGCCGGCGGAGTACTACGCCGCGGCAGGCAAGAGCACCAAGCGAGTTCTTGGAACGTGGTCAACGCGGCGGGTACGGCGGTTGTCGGTCTCCCCGGCGCAGCGCCCTCGATGTTCGGCCTGGGCGCGGTGGCCAGTGCCGTCTACCTCAGGATGATGCGCGCCGCTGCAGGCGCTGGCGCGGTGAAGGTGCGTTCCTCGATCCGCATCCGGGCGGGCCTCTCAGCGTCGGCCGGGGCGCGGCGGGCGCGGCCCGCGTGACTGGAGCGCTGGTCGCTGATGCGCGGTTATTCAGCGGGTCAACCGGGCGGCTGTCGGGTCGACGGCAGGTGATCGGCGAGATCACCCG